>Ga0208741_10000051_pt1 | contig 66241 bp, 52 predicted proteins | sample CryBogCBE03Jun09_FD_184576 | JGI IMG/M metagenome (GOLD analysis project Ga0208741, IMG submission 184576) | Freshwater microbial communities from Crystal Bog, Wisconsin, USA - CBE03Jun09 (SPAdes) | ecosystem: Environmental > Aquatic > Freshwater > Lake | place: Crystal Bog, Wisconsin, USA...
ACATTACCGTGTTCGTCTTTTTCTTCTGTACGCTCTTCTTTAATAGCGGCATACATTTGTGATAGACGATTTACTAATGACTCGTGCATTGGGTTTTCACCGCCATTATGTTTCAATGCGCCTTTACCTTTACTAGCTAAATCATCACCTGTAAATGTAACAGCATCCACACCGAATTCTGTAGCACCATCGTGTCCATGAACACTATTTTCGTATTCTTCGCCTACGTTTTCTTCTTGGCTCATAGCACGTACCATATCACCCATTAATGGTTCTTCTGGTTCATGGTCATGTCCACCGTCGGTGCTTACACCGTGTTCAATATCTTTAAGAATGTTCATTAGATCACGAACACCATCTGCGCCAGTACCGTTCATGCTAATGTTCATTGTTACATGACTGTCATCTTGTGCTGGACCGCCGATAGCTATCGGCATCATAGATTCTTCTTCCGATGCTGGAGCATCTGTTGCTGTTGGAGCGACTGGGGGAGATGAAGTTTGCGCAGGCTGTGGATACTTAGCGCCCATTGCCTTGGCTGCATCTACACTTCCCGCTCCAGCTGGATTAGGTACTGGTACCAAATTCTCATCTATAGAACGGATTTTTTTATATAAGTCTGTGAAGTTCATTATTTTGCTCCTTTAGATGTCTTAGGAAACATTTTTTCATTTGCGCCTTCAACAGCTTTTCCTGTTTTTTTATCTTCTTTGTTTAATTCTTTGAGAAAACTCATCATGTGTTTTTCACCAACTAAATTTTGATGATTACTTTCTTCATATGGTTTTTCTAACAATGATTCACCACTAGCTTGATCGTGTGCGTGATTAATTGCGTGTTCTTTTTCTTCTGCTGGAGTTTTAACTTTAACTAAACTATTGGCAATATTTAATGCTTCTGCCACTTTGCTACGTATTTGTACGCTAGTTGCTGGATAACTTGTAGTAACTTCAAAAATAGTCATTTCAATATTTTTGTGTTCAGGAAATTCTGCGTGGTGCTCTTGAATTGGCACGCCTTTGCCAGCACTACAAGATTCGACGTTGAATTGCGCCAATGCCGCTTTGATTTGCTCTGCGCAATTTTTAGGGCAAGCACCGCCGACTTTTACTTTAAATTCGTAAGTCTTCTTGCTTTCCGTTAAGTATTCTTTAAATGATTTCATAGTTTGATCCCAGTACTGTATTTATTTCAAATTCTTTAATTTTTCCAACAAGCTATTACGATCCGTAATAATAACTCCGTCGCCTTGTAGTGTAACACCCTCGTCGGCGCTGTTGGCATCTTGGTCTAATTTCTGTTTTTTCAGCTGCAGATCAATCATTTTTAGTTTTTTATCTAACTTGGCAGTTTTAGCTGTAATAGCATTACCTAGCATACTAGCCGCTACTTCAAATAATCTTCCGCTGTAGCGTGCCTCTACATTCATGCCTAAGTCCATGATATCTTCATAAGCTTCGGTGGCACGTCTTGCTAAATCATCTAGCTCAGAATCGCCCATTTCTCCAAGTCCAGTGACTTGTGGAAGTGCGGCAGAAATTTTGTCATACTCGCTCATGTCACGCATAAACGGTGCGGCAACTTCGGCTTTCTTAGCTCGCTTTTCTTCCTCTTTAGCAATCTTTTTGCTTTCAGGTAAATTAAGTATTTCTTCGAGTTTCTTAGTCATAACATTACTTATGCTTACACTTGACTGAATATATCATTTTCGTTAAGAATACGGAACTTTATACCCTGTTGTTTACACCAAATATTGGCAGCCGCCCATTTAGCTTGATTCTTAACAAACTGCTGTTGATTGTATTTGTTCTTACCCACACGTTCTAAAATTGTCTGACTTGCTGGTTTGATTTCAATTAGTTCTACTAACATACGACCTGACTTATCCAAGTACTGAATAAAGAAATCTGGCACATATATAGTTTGTCTTCCAGTTAATGGATCTTTGTAAGGAATTTGTATAGCTTCACTGGCCCATTTCATAATGTGAGGATTGTTATCACAAAAATTCATGAAGCTCCATTCCCAACTGCTACGATATGTCGGAACCTTTGTGCCTACATATTTTTCAGGATGTTTCATAGTATACTTGCCGCGAGCAAATTTAGCCATAAATTACACCAATATGTTGCGCGATTCGTAAGCGTTAGTAGATGGAGTAACTCTGTAACCTAGCAGGCTAGTTTTTTCTCTATAGGCATTTAATATCTGTGCCACTACCTGACTTAACTGTGCGTCCGTCAATGCCTTTAATGTGTCGAGCAATTGAAACACGCTGACGTTTTCTATACGTGCTTGGTTTAACAGTACGATTGCTGTACTTTTAGCACTATTATTATCAAAGCCTCTTTTTTGAAAGAAGCCAACTGTGGCATCTATTTCTCCTGATGGAAAACTAACAGGGTTTACAAAATAGTTGTCAAAAAATTGTTTAGTAGTTTTAACACCAGTAGGTGTTACAATAGGTAAATTTCCAGTAGACATTAATCACTCCATCCTGCGCTTGGATCATAACTACTACCATAGAAGTTACTAGCTGTGTCAGCTGCCGCTCCAAGATCTGGTTGAGGTAAGTCTGATACCGCTTGCGATGCGTCTGCCGCTGCCTGGTCTATACCACTGCTAATAGCCGCTACTGTATCTGATCCTGTTGAAGCACTATCTGTTCCTGGAAATAGCGCATCTGTAAGTCCGCCGACAGCATTCTTAACTCCACTAACAATGCCACCAATACCGCCAAGCGCATTAAGTGCCGCCGATCCTACACCAATGGCTGCCGCACCGATCGCCAGTCCGCCGGCAATGTTACTAAGAGTAGAACCTGATCCGCCTGACTGACTATTTTGATATGTACTTACTGTAGCTACAGCATTGTTAAGTATTCCAACATTTAATCCTGTCGTATCTAAACTTGTTACAAAACTAGGATCGTTAACTGTAGGATCAGGATTTGTTCCTTTCAATGGACTAGGTGATGTATCATAATGTGTAAGTCCAAACCCTTCTGGAGCACCAGCAGATACTGCGCCGACATCATAGGCAATTGCTTCATACATCAATGTCATGTCCCACTCACCAGTTTTGCTGTCACTGTAAGCCATACCTGTATGACTAAAATTTGTAATGATAGGATTGATTAATTTATAGCTGACAAACTCGTGTCTAGCCATTTGATAGATTGTTATATAATTAAAAAACGGATCAGTACTGCCTGCGTCAAAACCATATGGCGAAGTAATGTAATCACTTTTCTTCGTGGCATTTCTTGTATAGGCATTGTTTTTTGCGGCACTTGGATCTGCGTAGTAGTATCCATAATATTGTTGCCACAAGTGATTAATCAACCCCATATTGTCGTCATGGAATTTAACTTTTACTTCTCTAACATTAGTTTGATATTGTACAACTTTTTTTCTGTTGTATTGATTTAATACTTCTGTTTGTATAGTTATAGCAGGAATGTCTACACCCTTAACTAACATATTAATTTCTTGTCCGTATCTTTGTACAAGAGCTGGATTAGTCAAAGCATTTTGATTGATATTAAACGCTACATGAAATAAGAAATTGTGTTTAGGTGCCAGTCTAAACTGATCAACAGTAAACATCTTAGATGCGTGTTGTTGGTCTCGCAAGTTTACCTGCTGACCATTTAACAAGTTAGCTTTATCAAGAGTTACATTAGAATTAGATGTGAATGCCATACTAATATTTATCGAAAGAATTAACTGGGCAGTTAATGATTAGTCAACAAAAAACCCACGTATGTGGGTTAGTTGTATTAAGCACCTAGTGAATTTGTACCGCGTACTGTCTGAACTGCGTTTGCTGATCCTAAAGATCCGCCAGCTGTTTGTACAGCATTGTCAAACACGATTGATAATTCAATAACAACTGGTTCATTGGTTTTGTAAGCAATAGCACCGTAGTTAATTTTTTGAACATAGCAACCATAACATTCCCATGTTTCTAATGATTTAGGAGCAACTGTTCCGTTACCACCGTCTAACATTTCGATACGTAGTGTAAACTTGTAATCGCCAGCTGCAGCCGCAGAACTTTGTTCGAAGAAATCGAACTGTCTTTGCATTTGTTCGCCAACTAGCTGTGTAACGTTACCGTTTACATCATCACGTAGTTTAACTGTTATTGGTCCCCACTTTGGTTTACCAGCGTAGTGGATACGGCTGTTATAGATATCAATCACTTGATCTTCAAGTTCGATTGTTGGTCTAACAGCATCTTGGACCTGCTTGGTCATCTCAGTTGTAGAACCGCTAACACCAAAATTTTCAAAGTTCAGACGGAATCTGTACTGTAATTTTGGCATTAGCATACCCTGAGAGCCTGCGCTCTGGTCTGATGCTAAAGGTACTGTAAAGTTTGATAGTGCAGCGATTGCCATTTAATTTCTCCTAATTATGCGCCAAGGCCTTTGATTGCGCCAGTGTTTTCTAGACGCAATGGAATATAGATGAATTCGACTGACTTAACTGGCTCAATCGCAATATCAACGTGTAGTTCATTGGCATCAATTCTTGCTGGTGTGTTATTGCTTGTATCACAAACAACAAGATAGTCATATAACGCACGTTCACCTGTCAAGTTCAACAATAGTTTTTCAACTTGTTGTTTGATTTCGTTACGTGTAATTGTATCATTTGGTTCAAATACAAATGGTTTAGCTAAAGCATTCAACTGATAACGTAAGTAAATTACTAAACGTGCTACGTTGATACGATCCAACGAACTAGCAATCAATTGACGTGTCTTCTGTCCATAACATACTAAGCCTGTACCAGCAAGATATGTAATTGGGTTTACATGGATACCTGCTAATGTGTCACGTTGTCCAACGTTCAATGCTACTGTTACAAACTCGCCAGTTGCGCTATCTACATAACCAACTGAGCTAGCATTTGTTACACCACCACGACGTACACCAGCTGGAGCAAACCATGGATAAGAAACATTGTCGCTTAGTGCGATTGTACGTAACATGATATGGCTTGGAGGAACAACAATGTCATTACCTAACAAGTCAGTTGTATAGCCCCATGGGTAATAAACTGCTGAATAAGCATCAGTAGCAATTAGACCATCTTCACCGTCAACTGCGGCTAATCCTGTATTGTTACCCCAGTTGCTTAATGTTGTAGCATCTGGTGTTAAACGAGCTGGAGTATCAGCAACAATAAATGCTGTTTGTCCGTTGTCTGTGTTTAATCCAATTAATGGACTTAGAGTTTCTAAGTATCCTGGGCAACTTAACAAGTTGAAAATAACTGTGTCTGGTTGGCGGATTCCTTGATTACCTTCGATCAATGCGTTTAGAGCTTGTAGAACAACTGTACGTTGTGCTTTGCGTCCAAATGCGCCAACACCGTGTACGTTGTTAGCCGCGTTACTTACCCACATATCTGTATAGAAGTGAGTTTGCGGTGATCCAGCTGGCAAGCCAACACGGTCACTACGTTGTGTTACATCGATATAATTCTTGTGATATTTCAATACGTTGTTACCTGAACGACGTAAGTTCCATAGCAACATACCTTTTGGATATAGAGCAGGATCTGGTGCGTCAAAGTCAACAAAGTTGCTAGACAACAATGATTGGATACTGTCTGGAGCAGGTAAACCTACGTTTGTACCTGTTAAACCTGACATGTCCATCCAACGTGCGTCATGGAAAATAATACCATTTTCGCTTGTGTGGTCTGTGTTGTCAACTAACACCCACTTCTTGTTCAAGTAATCATACTTGTAAATGTGTGGATAGTTATCAAAGTCTATTGTGCTTACCCAAATATCGCCGTTAGCTAATGGGGTACCATCGCTTTGTGTTGTTGGTTGTGTAGCACTAACAATAGGACCATTCGGATCTGTTGTTGTGCCGCCTACACCGTTTTGTGTGTAGTTTAAATAACCAACCCACTGTGTTCCATTGTTAACCATAATGTCAACATTTTCAAGAACGTTGTTAAACCACAATGTTCCATCTTCTGGAGTTGTTGTTGGAGGTGTGCTTTGTGGAACAGCGATTGCGCTAGTACCGCTCATGCTTGACCACAAGCTAGCTGTGTAAGCGTGTGATGTACCTGTTGCGCTTTGGTAGAAGTTAGCAGTTGTTCCAACTGTAAACAATTTAGCTATTGGATATGCTGTAGCACTATCTACAAAATACATATCTCCACCTGCTTGGTGTGTAATTGTAATACTGTTATCACTGTTTAATGTAGCAGTAATATTAGCGTCAGTTACAGCCGCAGAGAACGCTGCCAATAATGTTGTAGCATCGCTTGTAGCACCTGCCGCAGTAAATGATACTGTTACACTATTTGAAACGCTACCAGTACCTACTGAACTGTATGCGATTGTGAATGCGTTTGAACCAGTAGTAAATGTGCTAGATGTAATTGGTGAACTCTTAATATTAGTAGCACCTACACCAGTACGTCCATAAATTTTCCAATCTGCTAAACCTGGAGTACCTTCGTCGTCATTATATTTTACATATACTGTGCCAACTGCTAGGTTAATACCGCCGCCTGCTGGATCTAAACTGTATAATGCGCTTGCGTTGTTAGCAAACAATTTAACTGGCTGTTCAATCCATGTAGCAACTGATGCATTGTATTTCTTAACAATCCAGTCAGAACCTTGATTAACACTAGTTGTTTTAATCCAAACAGAACCTGATGGATTACCAGCTACACTTCCTGGATTATCAGTAATCTTGAATAATGGAACGCTAGTATGTGGTCCTTGTGATAATGCTAGACCTAAGTATGTTCCGTTAGTTAAACCAACTTTAGCTGGGATTGTACCACCCAATGTTACACTTGCTCCAGTTGAATAGATATTTAAATATCCATTAATTTCTGCCGCTGTAACACCTGTAATACTTGCGCTATTAATTGCTGTTGCTAAGTTGGCAAAGTTTGTACCAGTGATTAATGTACCATTAATTGTTAATGTATCACCACCAGTTGTGAATGTTGCTTGAGCTGCAGCTTGGCTTGTAATGCTTACTGTATAGCTTTGACCAGTAATAGCCACGCTTGACTGACTTACTGAAGCACTAACAGTCCATGTACTTGCTCCGCTTGTACCAACACCAGTTAAATTAGCTGTAATGTATGTACCTGCTGGAATTGCGCCACCGGTAATTGCCATACCTGGACGGATTGTTCCGCTTGCTACAGCACTAACGCTCAATGTTGTTCCACTAATAGCACCAGTAAAGCTAGCATTGTTAATAGCAGTAATACGTGTTTCTGGTGCTAAGTTTGTACCAGATAAAATGTCACCAACTGCTAAACTGCCGCCTGTTACTGAGCCAGTAACTGTCAATACAGTACCCGCTGCAGCGCCCGTACCGTCACTAACGATACCTGGAACACTAATACCTGTTGATGTAATTGTTGGAGTTTGAACAGTACCTGCGGCTGTTGGCTGACTTGCGGCCCACTGCGGAGTACCAACTTCAACCCATGTACCTGCGGCTGTGTCAGTTAATGGCTTTTTGTACCATAATTGATTCAATGTTGTTGTTGCTGTAATAGCATAGCTACCAACAGACCCAAAACTTGGAGCTGGAGGATTACCAGCAATTCCGCCACTTAATTGTTTAACATCAGTAATTACAGCAACTGATTGAACTTGGAATGTTTGTCCGCCAGTAGTTGTTGCTGGAGCACTATTCCATTCAAACACACCAAATGCTGTGTCAGCTGTGTCAAACCATAATGTTCCATCTGCTGGAGCACCAGTTGGTATATTAGCTGTACCGATTAATTGTTTTGTGTTTAGGTCAGCACGTACAACATAAGCACGATTACTTACACCTAAGAAACTGTATGCGGCTTGTAGACCATATTCGTTTAATTCTCCAGCGTTAACTGGATTGTTGCTAGCATCTGTTTCAAAGTAAGGAATACCAAATGTATTACCCAAGTCCATTTGACTTGTTAATAGGTATACTTTACCAGCATTTGCTTTTAATGTTCCTGGAGCAGTCGCTGTTCCAGATGAATTCATTTTGTCTTGTTGGCTAGCGACAATGATTAGAGGCACTGTGCCTGGTGCGGCAGGAGTGTAAAAACTCTCGTCGACTACTGTTACGCTTACGCCTGGTGAACTTAATTGAGCCATTGTATTATCTCCATGAGTACATGTTCTTGTATGTATTTATAGCATTTTGAGTAAATGTACTAGTTATACACACCAGAAAAGGTCTGGAAAAGGCCTGGTTTAATTAAATAAAATATGAGACCACTATGTTCGTGCGGTTTACGCCCAACCGCAGTAAATTACAAGAAAAACGGTAAGACGTTTTATAGAAGTATGTGTAATGTCTGCTTAAAACACGGAGCAGATGCTGGAGTTCCACGATGGTATCGAGCAGGATATCGTTTAAAGAATTCTTGCGATAAATGCGGGTTTAAAAGTCCGCATAAAGAAGTATTTGCGCCATTTCACGTAGATGGCGACTTGAATAACTGCCGTCCTGCTAATTTAAAAACTGTTTGTTCTAACTGTGCCCGAGTACTACACAAGGAGAATATTAAGTGGCGGCAAGGAGATCTTGTTCCGGATTTATAAGCTGTTTTACCTGGGCATACAAATCATCTATGCTAGAATCGTTATCTAGAACATAATCAAATTTAGTACCGACCCAAGCAGTTTCGCTAGCATGAATCCCTAGTTTTTCCATACGAGTTTTAGCCAGCATCCAATTCATACACTTGTCACCGGCATTCATATCTGCGGCATCTCGATACCAATCTGGTTCTGGACCGCGTTTTACACGGATAACAATGCCGCCAGCTTCTTTGATACTTTTAATTTCATTAGGAAAACGGCAGTCACTAATAACTATGTCATCTTTTGAGTTGCGTAGTTTATTTTCTAATGAAGCGATCCACATATCATCGTGGAACCCGTTGCGACAAACTTCTGTGCCCCAGTATTGTAAGACCCAACGTGGTGTTAAGTGTGGCATATTTAGACGTTCTGCCCACCAAGGATCTACTTGTTCACGCCAGTCACGGGCTTGTTTTGTGCGGCCTTCCAACATGGTCCTATCCCAGCCAAATACCATACTAACAGCATCTTTTAAACTGTTGGCAAAACTTTCTCGTCTAAAACCATGGAAATTTGTAAGATAATCGGCAATAGTATCTTTGCCAGAACCAATAAAACCGCACACGCCTATAATCATAGAGCCCCCTAAGTTAGCTCTAGTATATAACAGTTTTGTTACAAGGTCAAGAAATTTCTTAACCAATAACGAATGTGTAAGCCGCGCTTCCGTTTACTACGTTGTCCAGAATTTCTTTTTCTAAACGTTCTAGATCTTCTTTGGCTTCGCTAATTAAATCTTTGCCGTTTAATTGCATTCCACCCGATCCTGGACCAGCAATAGTGGCAAACTTACTACGAGCTTGACCTAGCATTTGCTTACAAGTGGCAAGTGTGTAATCTTTGATCCACTGTTTGGCATATACGTCCTGTAGCAATACCCAATCAGGACGGAAATTATACGCTCTAATTAGAATCTGTTCGCCCTGGGCAAATGGACGTTGTAAAATAGTTAAAATATGACTAGTTGGTTTCCATTTGAATTCGATATAGCTACCAAACATACGTCCCACTAACTTTTGATATCCAGCAAAGAAATCGTATGTAGCCAAGCCACCCATCATACTTCCTGACATCATATAGGTATTTGTATAGGCTAAATTAAACGGCTCAAATAAAGTACCACCCGCACCAATTCCACTTCTTGAGCCAATAGCTCTACGGAATACTTCGCGCACTTCGATAACTTCATCAGGTAATCTGTATTCATTTTGATCCTGTATTAGTTCTAAGAACATATAGCTTTCTTCTACGCTGTTTGGACTGCGTTGACGATAGCGATTTAACGCACGATTTAACGCTTCCTCATAGTGTGCTGGATCAAGTTCTACGTCGATCATGCCGTCGCCCAGCATTAACTTACAGTAGTCAAATACTTTATTTCGTTCTTCTGTAGGGTTGCTTTGCTCGGATGGTGCTAGATCTTCTGCCATAATTAGTTCCTCTTACATATTTAGCTAACGATAAATATCATTATGCCACGTTTATCATTATACAAACCAGAAAAGGGTAACGACTACAAATTTGTGGATCGTCAAGCCTCAGAAATGTTCCAAGTTGGGGGTACAGACGTCTACGTACACAAGTATTTAGGCGCTAATACTGACTCGGCTAACGCCACTGCGGACCAGCCAAACTATGCTTCAACTGCGGTTACAAACATACAAGATTTGCTATTTTTAGAAAATCGCGACAGAACTTACGATAGTCAAATTTATAGAATTCGTGGAATTTATAATGTACAAAATATTGACTTTAACCTAAGTCAATTTGGTCTGTTTATTGATAACGACACACTTTTTATGACTGTACATATTAATGATTTCATTAACTATATTGGTCGTAAACCTATTAGTGGTGACGTTTTAGAATTGCCGCATTTACGAGACGACTTTGCGCTTAATGATGCGGATGTGAGTTTACCAAGGTATTATGTTATTGAGGATGTAGGTCGTGCTAGCGAGGGTTTCAGTCAAACATGGTTTCCTCATTTGTATAGATTAAAATTAAAACGTGTAACAGATAGCCAACAATTTGCTCAGATTTTAAATGCGCCAGCTACAGACATTAACGGTGATCCTGTTGCTAGCGGAGCAACTCTTAAAGACTTACTCAGTACATTCAACAAAGAACTACAACTTAACGATGCTGTTGTTGCTCAAGCAGAAATTGACGCACCTAAGAGCGGATATGAAACTAGACAATTCTACACACTTGCGGCAGAGAATGGCGGCACTACTACATTACAAACTGTAGACTCGGGAACAATGAATGCTAGCGGAGGATCGTTAGCTAGCGCACAAGACGGTGTTCCATTACGTACCGGTTATCAAGGCTACTTAGTAGGCGATGGATATCCAGTCAATGGTTATGCGTTTGGTTTTGGAATTCAATTTCCTAGCTTGCCTGCTAACAACGATTTCTTCTTACGTGTAGATATGTTGCCTAACAGACTTTATAGATTTGATGCCGATAGTAACGGATGGATTGCTGTTGAAGATGCTGTACGCATGAACATGACTAACAACGATACACGCAATACACAGAAGACTGGATTCATTAATAATGTAGAATATACATATAATAATGAGTTAGCTAGTGATTTTGTTAACTTGGCAAAAGATGCTACTGTAGTTAATACTACTATTGATTATGCCAATTTCCATCTTACACCTTATGTGGTAATTAGTTTGTCGACAGAAAAATTATCTTTTGCGTTAGCAGATTATCCAAATTTGTTTGTAAGTTATAGTTACACAAGTCCAACTGGTGTTATGAGTAACAAAATAAGAATACAATTACCAACTGTGCCAGATGTAAATAATAACCCAGTACAGCAAACAATTCCATTTGCTGGTCAATGGACTATTAAATTGTACAACAGTAGAGAAGAACAAAGACAGAGCCTTAGTCAGGTTCTTAGACCTAAGGCGGATTTATAATGCAATGGTTTTATGACGGACAGATAAGAAGATATATCACACAAACAATTCGTGTGTTTAGTAACTTTGTGGTCAAATATGGTGACGGAACACTACATCGTATACCAGTTGTGTACGGAGATGCTGACAGACAAGCCGCTAGTATTATTAGACAAAATAGCGAAAATGCGGTTAATAGTGTGCCGCGCATTAGTGTATATGTAACAGAATTAAAATTAGATAGAGATCGACTAGCTGATCAAACTTTCGTAGATAAAGTTCATATTAGAGAAAGAGACATTAATTCTGACGGCACACAATATCTTAATACACAGGGTAAAAATTATACAGTTGAACGTATAATGCCTACACCATTTCAATTAAAAATGAAAGTAGATATTTGGTCAAGCAGTACAGATCAAAAATTACAAATACTTGAACAAATTTTAGTATTGTTTAATCCTAGTTTAGAATTACAAACTACAGACAACTATATTGACTGGACTAGTTTAACAGTATTAAATTTAGAAGATATCAACTGGGATAGTCGTACAGTTCCTGTTGGAAATGATACACCTATTGATATTGCTACACTAACTGTAAGTACTCCTGCTTGGATTAGTCCGCCAGTTAAGGTTAAACATCTTGGTGTTGTTACTAAAATTATTGCCAATATGTATGGCGGTAGTGTTACTAGCGGAACATATATTGCTGGATTAGGTCGAGATCCTTTAGATCCAACTACAACATTAACTGATATATTAAGCACTACCACAACAACTGTTACCGGTTATAAGATACAAGTTTATAATAACCCACAAGGAGTAGGCCAAGCATTATTGTTAGGACCACACGAAAGTGTTATTCCACCAGAACCTAGTTTAGAAGCTGGTATTAGACAGGGTCCTGGTATTAATTGGTTAGAAGTGTTTAGTCAGTATCCTGGAAAATATGTAGCAGGTTCTAGTCAATTATTCTTACAACAACCAAATGGTAGTTATGTAGTAGGTACTATTGCTCTTAATCCATTAGACTATACTGTGCTAACTGTTAATTGGAACGATGATACCTTAACAACAAATACTGGTATTGACAGTAATGGTTATTTAGATTCTGATACAGAGCATTATAATGCCAGTACTAGTTATAGACCTAGTAGCCCTGGTACATTTGACGCAATTATAAATCCGCAAACATTTAATCCTCATCGTCCCCATAACGAAGTTAATCCTCCTAACGTAACTGTAGCGGTAGGTACACGTTATTTGTTAGTAGAAGATATTGGAGCAACAATTAATGAAGAACCTGCGCACGAATGGGGCGCATTAGTTGCTGTGGCAAATGATATAATAGAGTGGACTGGTTCAGAGTGGCACGTGGTGTTTGATTCAACTCACGATCACAATGCCTTAGTGTGGCAAACGAATATATACACTGGAATACAATACTTATGGAACAGTGTTTCATGGGTTAAGAGTTTCGAAGGTGAATATACTGCCGCACAATGGAAAATAGTACTGTAAAAGATCAGATAGTTTGTAGTGGAGCATTATTTTATGCTAAATCTACACGACGTTTTTTACTGCTACAAAAAGCACACGGCAAACACGAAGGCACTTGGGGATTAGTAGGTGGTACTAACATTCAGGGCGAGACTCCTTGGCAAGGTTTAGTGCGTGAAATCAATGAAGAAATTGGACCAAGTCCGGAAATAATTAAAACAATTCCTCTTGAAACTTTTGTCAGCAATGATAAAGTGTTTAATTTTCACACTTATTTGTGTGTAATAGAAGAAGAATTTATTCCATGCCTGAGCGACGAGCATTATGGGTGGGCATGGGCAACTATAGACCGTGCTCCTAAACCCTTACATCAGGGCCTTAGAAATAGTTTTAGCTCAAAAACTATTCGTACAAAACTTCAAACTGTATTCGATTTAGTAGATTTAATCTAGTGCCAAATTTGTCAAAAATTGATACACCTGTTAGATAAATTATAAAGTACAAATTTATTGTTTTAGGAGAGCAAATGGAAAACTTTAAACCAATAAGAGATCGCGTTCTTATTGAAAAAATTAAGGACGATTTAAAAACTAAGAGCGGACTTATTGTTTCGCAAGATGCGCAAGAACGTCCAACAAAGGGCACTATTCTTGCTGTAGGTCCAGGTAAATTAACTGACGAAGGTACAGTTTTACCTATGCCAGTAGCAGAGGGAGACGTTATATTTTATCCAAAATATGCCGGATTTCCTATTAAATTAAACAACGAAGAATATCTAATCCTTGAAGAAAAAGATATACTAGGCATATTCACAGGAGATGAAAAATAATGGCTAAAATCAGTCACAGAGTTGTTACAATGGGGCAAAAGAGCCGAGATGCTCTTGTAAAAGGTGTAAACATATTAGGCGATGCCGTTAAAGTAACATTAGGACCAAAAGGTCGAAATGTTGTTATTGCTCGTCAATTCGGTGCTCCACACGTAACTAAAGATGGTGTTACAGTTGCTAAAGAAATCTTCTTAAGAGACAAACTAGCCGACACCGGAGTAAGAATGATCAAACAAGCGGCAAGTCAAACTAGTAGTGATATCGGTGACGGTACAACTACTGCTACAGTTTTAGCTCAGGCTATGATTCGTGAAGGTATGAAATTCGTTACTGCTGGAATCAGTCCAATTAATTTAAAAAGAGGAATCGATAAAGCAGTAGTTGCGGCAGTTGCTGAATTAGAAAAAATTAGCAAAGAATGCGAAGATGAAAAAACTATTCGTCAAGTAGCTACTATTAGTGCTAATAATGATGAAGACATGGGGGCATTAATTGCTAAAGCCATGGTAGCTGTAGGTAAAAAAGGAATTGTTACTGTAGAAAATGGCACAGGGCTTGAAGATAGTTTTGCTCAAATTAGCGGTTTATCTTATGAACAAGGTTTCCTTAGTCCGTATTTTATTAATACTGACAAACAACGCTGTGTATTAGAAAATCCTTATATTTTAATTTGTGATAGACCGATTCTTAATATACAAGATATTGTTCCTATTTTAGACAAACTCGCCGCAACAAAACGTCCGTTCGTTATCATGGCAGAATCATTAGAAACCGATGTATTAGCTACGCTAGTTATTAACGTTATCAATGGTGGTATCAAAGCGTGTGCTATTCGTGGTCCTAACTGGAAGGGTCCTAAGCGTAGTATTTTAATTGAAGATATTGCTATACTTACAGGTGGTAAAGTAATTTCCGATGGGTTAGGTACTCGTGTAGAAAATGCTGAATTGTCTGATTGCGGTCAATGTAACAGAATTGAAATCAGTGCTGATAGAACAACTATCATTGGTGGGCATGGATCGGACGAAGCTGTTCAGGACAGAATTAAAGCAATTCAAGTTCAAATTGAAGAAGAAGAAGGCGATCATTTAGCGATTCCTCCTGTACTAAGTATCGATGAGCACTACGAACGTATCGCAAACTTATCAGGCGGAGTAGGAGTTATCCGTGTAGGATCTGCTACTAAGATGGAATTAGATGAAAAGAAAGATCGAGTAGATGATTCTTTGTGCGCTACTAGAGCCGCTATTGAAGATGGCGTAGTGCCCGGTGGTGGTGTTTCTTTTATTCGTGTTCGACAAAAACTTAAAGACCTTGTTACAAATAATGTAGAACAAGATGCTGGTGTAAAAATTGTTCTAACAGCGTTAGAAGAACCATTACGTCAAATTGCCGCTAATGCCGGCGATAGTCCAGATGTTATTGTTAATAAGGTTTCAGAAGGCGATGACGAGTTTGGATATGATGCTAGTGACAGTTCTTTTGGTCAGATGTTTGACATTGGAATTATCGATCCTACTAAAGTAGTTAAAACAGCATTGATTAATGCAGCCAGTGTTGCTGGATTGTTGCTAACTACAGACTGTGCGATTTATGAAGATGAAGATGAATCCGATTTAAGTATTGTTGGGCCTCAACCTAATATTAATCAAGGATTTGGTCCTCAATATCAGGACGCTTTGGGTAGTAAATAATATTACTCCAACAAAAAAGGCAGATTAAATCTGCCTTTTTTAATGACTATAAATTCTAAAAAATTAAGCTGGTTTCACTGGCCAATTAATTTCCCAAGGGAATGTTGCTTGATTAGTTACATCGCGCAATTCTTGTCTGTATGTGGCATAAGCAGTTTTCTGAGCGTCAGATAAACGACCTTGTCCAGCAGTAGTATCAGTCCAGTCAGATGCTATTAGCAACTGATCGCGATTTTCACGAATTTGTGCTTCTAAGTCTTCTTGTGATGTTGGTTGAGTGCGGAAACCTTCGGAGTAATCACCGATTGGGCAACCTAAACCATGTCTTGGTTCGCCGTATGTACCTGCGTTAACTGCGGCCAATACTGCTTGTGAAAATGCATCACCTGTTTTAACAGCACGAAAATCTACTGGATTAGTACAACCTTTAAATACGATTTTTAACCAGTATTCGTCTACGCCTATCATATAAGCTACTAATGGAACGCTTTCTATATCATCTAATGTAAATGCTTTAATAGTCATTTGAACTCCTCAATTGGGTATTATTAGTTATTTATGCCGCGACGTGTTTCGGCTTTTCTACCTAAACCGGGTCTTTTATCATATTTAAATGCTGGATAATAAGGACCGTTTTTGTCAATATAGTGAAAAAATGCCTGTACTTGATAGCTACCATAGCTAGCATCAAACTTTTCTCTCCAGTGTTCCACTTCGCACCCTCTGTATATTATTAAATCACCGGGTTCTTGTAAAATCATTTCACCTGGATTTCCGGCACTAACGAATCCTCTAGGAGGATTTAGCCCTACAGAATCTTTATCTACGTACATACCCCAGTTGTAATCTGGATTATTATTAAGGTATTTGTAACCCAAACACACAGTGGTACTGATTTCACAGCTTTCTCTATCTTTATGACGTGCCAAATCCATACCTGGACGATATACCCTGTAGTATGTATATGTAGGTGCTAGTTCTAATCCTGTATATTTTTCCATGTATGGTAACAAAAATGACATTAATGTTTCCATAAAAGTATCACTATACACAGAGTGTGCTCCTGGGACTTGTGCGTTAGGGTCTTCTGGTGTAAATTCTGTTTCTTCTTTCAAAAGAGCGTACTTTGTAGCCACTCGACACAAATCATTTGGTATAACTTTTTTAAGCGCCAAATAACTGTCTTTTTTAAATTGTTCAGGGTATGTTATTTCCATGGTGTTCCTATATTCCAAGCAACTAGACTGTAACGTGTGCCGCGTGTTACAGGTGTAACCTGATGTTGTATGTGCGATGGAAATACAATTACAGATCCTTGTGGACGTATTTCTTCGCAAGTATGATATCTGTCTTCTCTATGCGGGCCTAAATCAAATTTTAAATTGCCGCCATCATATTCACTAGGATCATTTAGACTTACTGTAACACTAAGTTTTCGTATTTTACCTATACGGTCTTTAATAGAAGTGTATCTCATATCAGCTGGCAATACATTTCCAAGAAAATCTTTTACAGGGTTGCCGTTTTCATCTTTTTGAAGTTCGTGTATATTAGGGTCAAATTCTTCATAAGGATACGCATTAGCGTCTGCATGCCATCCGTAAAATTGCCCGGGACCGTACTTGGTAAATTGTAAATCTTCTGTATAATCCCAGTCAAAATTCCAATTAGCCTGTTTGTTTGCGCCACGTACATATGGCCATAGTAATTCATATAGTTTTGAATCATTTAAAAATACAACATTAGAATCTCTAACATAAGTTTTTGAAAGATCCTTACCTTCTTGTTGTAATGATTCTATAGTATTATCTGCTACAGGTATCTCAAGGCCAGGTTTTTTCTGTACCCAGCCTCCAACACTTGCGTTAACTGAATCTTCACCAAATTTTTCTTTCTGTTCTAACATCTTATTTAGACCCATTTCGATAATTTGGTTACAAACATCTGCTGGAATAACAGATTTAAACCACCAATAACTATATTCTAAAATCACTTAAAAATGGCCCCATGAACATGACCAACAATAATGCTATTCTTACCACTAGTTACAGGAGTAATTCGCCAAGGCATATATGAAGGAAATACTAAACATGTTCCTTGTTCGGCAATATTAACTTCGCCGGTATCTGTATTGAGAAATTCAACTTTTCCACCTTCGTATGTAGTGTCGTCTGTTAAATTAATAATAAATGTAATTTTACGTGAAGGAGCCATTGGAGTTATTTCAATATGCCAATTATAATAGTCGCCTTCTTTATACTGAAAAATTTGTGGGAAATCCTGATCAATAATTCCTAGCAAATTAAAATCATAAATTTCTGTATTAGCAGATTTAGTAACATCGCGAATATTTACAAAAGGAAATCCGCTAACATCCCCTCTTAATTTTTGTCGTTTAGCTGAATGAAAATTCTTATCTCCAATAACTTTAGTTGGCAACCAAAGTTCTTCAATACACCCTGCTAAGATTTTTTCACATTCTTCTTTAGTGAAAATATTAGATTTATTAACTGATACAATGTCTAAAGTTGCCATTGGCGTACCTGTTTCTTCGGCCAAATCTGTAAAACCGCTGTTTGATTCGAATTCGTCTGTCATAATTACTCCGGGGAAAATGTATAGTTACTTATCATAGAAAATTTTAGATATTTGTAATTTTGAACTGGTTTATTTTAGGTGCCCACGTGCTATATGTAAATATATTACTTGGAGATTGTATGAATATAGTCGTAGTCGGTGGAGGCACAGCAGGGTGGTTAGCTGCATTATTTTTGCTTAAGAAGCTAGAAGGGCAACACTCTGTTACGGTTGTTGATTCTAGCAAATTAGGAATAATTGGTGTTGGCGAAGGGACTACTGGGTATTTGACATCAGTTGTTACAAATGAATTATGGAATTTTGGATGCGATCAAGACGAGTTTATTAAAGAAACTGGTGCTTCGATAAAATACGGAATTAAACACAAGGGATGGACTAATAATTTAGATCAACACTATATTGGACCACTCGATGGTAGTTTAACATATAAAATGCTACCAGATTTATTGTTTGCTCATGGATTAAAAAATCTCCCCAATGATGATTTTCATATAATATCCCCACTGGGTTACAAAATTAAAAACAACTTATCTAGTTTTAATTATAAAACACAATCTTTTGTTAATAGCGATTACGGATTCCATGTAGACGGACATCTAGTAGGAAAATATTTTAAAAAACTGTGTATGAGGCAAGAAAACATTAACCATATTGATTGCGAAATTACAGGAGTTAATCTCGACGACCGAGGGTATGTTAAAGAATTAATATCTTCGGATAATCAAATCATAAAAGGGGATTTTTTCTTAGACTGCAGTGGATTTGCTAAACTGCTAATGAAACATTTGCCTAATAAATGGATTAGTTATAAAGAAAATTTACCGGTTAATACAGCAATGCCGTTTCTATTACCCTACGATGTAGAAGAAACTCCAGAACCGTATACAACTGCGTGGGCGCAAAAAGCTGGATGGATGTGGCGCACACCACTATTACATCGTAAAGGCAATGGTTATACTTTCTGCGATGCGTTTACGACTCCTGAAAAAGCTCAAGAAGAAATTGAAACTATTCTAGGACAAGAAATAGACCCAATAAAAATTATTAAATTTGAATCTGGTAGATTAGAAAATGTTTGGGTTAACAACGTTGTAGCTATTGGCCTAAGTGCTGCATTTTTAGAACCATTAGAAGCTACTGGAATACACGCTGTAATCGTTCAGCTTAAAAATTTAATATTCGAATATATAAAACCAACTGTAGATCTTACAGTAAATACAGGTAGTATAAAACAATATAACAACCGAATAGGAACGTTGTACGAAGATCTTAAAGATTTTGTAGTTATGCACTATATGGGAGGAAGAACCGATAGTGAATTTTGGAGACATATTTCTTCTGGGGCTACTCGAACAGAATTTGTAGACACGTTATTAACAATGTCAAAAAATAGATTGTGTACATATAACGATTTTCCTGAGTATTTTGGAAGCGCAGGTTGGGGAATATACAGTTTTGTCATGGCCGGTATAGGTATTATAGACGCTGACATGGCTTATAACGAAATTAAAATACCGGCTATGGATAATCAAACATCCATGGACCGTTATACAGAAACAGCATTTGGTCAGACTTTGTCAAATTGGTGTCAAGAATCAGCAGATTTAATGCCGTTTGATCAGTTTTGTAAATATTATCAGGATAATTTATGCATATAGTAATAGTAGGCGGAGGCACAGCCGGTTGGGCAACAGCATTAATGGCAGCCACTAGATGGAAACAACACAAAGTCACAGTTATTGAATCGACAAAAATTGGTGTTATCGGTGTAGGCGAAAGTACCACTGGTAGATTAACTGACTTAGTAAATAATTTCTTTTATGATTTCGGGTGTGACCACGATGAATTTATTGCTGAAACAGGTGCCACACTAAAATATTCTATTAAACATAAAGGCTGGACTAATAATATAGACGAATATTATCAAGGACCAATCGACGGTAGTTGGACTAACAGCGCATCTCCAGATGCCTTGTTTGCTTATGGAATTGCTAATTTAAGTCATCACAAAGATATCGGTAAAACTTCTAAAATAGGTCACCGAATTCTTGCTGGCGGCAGTAATTTTAATAAAGCTACAAATACGTTTAATGATTATAATCACGCAATGCACGTAGATGCGCATCTAGTTGGAAAATACTTTAAAAAGGTATGCATGCGTAACAACTTAAATGCCAACCATATAGATTCAGAAGTACTAGATGTAGCGTTACACAGTGAAACTGGAAATATAAAGTCGGTATTATTAAAAGACGGGCAAACTATCGAAGGCGACTTCTTTATTGATTGTACTGGATTTGCTAAAGTCCTTATGAATAAATTGCCAAACAAATGGATTAGCTATCAAAAACATTTACCTATTAACACCGGACTGCCATTCCAGTTAAAATATTTAGACAACGAAATGCCAGAACCTTATACAACTGCTTGGGCACAAAAATCTGGATGGATGTGGCAAATTCCGTTGATGGATAGAAAGGGTTGCGGATATGTGTTCAGCGACGAATTCACAACTCCTGATAAAGCTCAAGAAGAAATTGAAACTATTTTAGGTAGAGAAATAGATCCTATTAAAGTAATTAAATTCCATACCGGCAGACAAGATAACGCATGGGTTAAAAATTGTATTACTATAGGATTAAGTAGCGCATTCTTAGAACCATTAGAAGCTACTAGTATTCATACTACTATTGTACAAGCACATAACTTTGTGTTTGAATACTGCGGAAATACCTTAGAAGAAACTATGAACGAAGGAACTATGAAAATTTACAATCAACGAACTAAAAAAATGTTTGACGATGTAAAAGATTTCCTAGTTATGCACTATATGGGTGGTCGTTCAGATAGTGAATTTTGGAAATATATCGGTACTGGCGCAACTAAGACAGATTTTGTTGAATCTTTATTAAGTATGTCTAAAACAAGATTACCAAGTAGCAACGATTTTCCTTTATATCAAGGTAGCGCAGGATGGGCATTATATAGTTTTGTTATGGCGGGCTTACACATGTTTGATAAACAGCTTGGTAATAACGCATTACAACAATCTATTCCTAGACATGGAAGCATGGCAGATATTGCGTTAGAAACTTTTTATGAACTACAGTGGAAATGGGATCAAGAAGTTAATGAATGTTATTCTTATGATGATTTTATTAGATATTTTAGACAGTTGAGATATAAAAATGGATTTTCAGATATCAAATATTAAGGATGAAATCCTTATTATAGAAAATGTAATACCGCCTTCGTTACAAAATGCTGTTATACAGCGTGTACAAGGGGATCAACATTTTCCATGGTTTTTATTACATAGAATTGGTCACCCGGATCAGTTCGGGCCTGGCACGGTCGCTGAATATGCCGATCCTAATATAACTGATGATGTTGGTTTTTTTCATATGGCGTTTGATGGTAGTAGTTCGTCTACTCACTATGATTTTTTTAGAAGTATTTTAGAGTTTTTTTTAGAAAAAACAAACATTAAAATATCTAATTTATTAAGAATTAGATTGCGATATACACACAAGGGCAAAGGCCACACAACAACTAAGTATGCAGCTCCGCACGTAGACTTTAATACTCATACTCCGTACAGTACCTTTATATATTACGTAGACGATAGCGACGGAGATACTATAATTTTTGATAAAATTTTTAATCCCGAAGAAGAAATGTACAATCCAATTATAGCAGAACCGTTAGTAGAATTGTTAAGATGTACACCTAAAAAGGGTACAGGGTTATATTTTAATGGGCATAGATATCATGCTGGTAATTTTCCCGTAGAGTATAGCTCTAGAATCGTTATTAATTTTGATTTTACAACAATATGAAACACAGACGCATTGATGTAGACGGTAATAAATTTATTAACATATATGATGATATGTTTGATTTCAGCCGAATGTTTCAAATGCTAGAAATTGCTAAAAAATCAGGATATAAAATTGAAAGATCTGCTCCTTCGACCGTTCCAGTTACTCAGCAATTTAAAACTTTAAAAAGCGAATATAGTATATACGATGTGTTATGGCTGGAATTTTTTAAAGGTTCTTGTACTGATGTTATTAAACAGCAAATAATAGATAATAACCTTAGAATAAGCAGAGCTTATATTAACCTGTCAACAGCACAGGATGTTTATCATTATCATATTGATAGTGATGTTGATGAAGATTTTACATTACTATATTATTTTAATACAACGTGGGATCCTAGCTGGGAAGGTGAAACACATTTTTCAGATCCATATGCTAAAGAAATTTTACATAGCATTTCTTTACTACCTGGTAGAGTAGTTACATTTTCAGCAAGCATTCCACATAAGAGTTCAGGGCCTTCGTTCTTTTCTCCAGAATTTAGATTTGTATTAACTATGAAATTTCATACTAGAAAACATTCTGGATATTATGAATGTTTTCCTATAGCAGATTTATTTCCAGAAGGCAACATAGATATAAGTGAATTTGAACAGGAAGCTATAGATTATTTAAAATCTAGTACACAAGGAATAAGACACAGCGGAATTGAGTTTTTCGATCACTGTTTTAATGTTTATAAAATTTTAAAACTTCAAAATCAACCGTTACATATTTGCCTAGCTGGGTTGTTTCACTCTGCGTATGGAACTGAATTTTATAGCACGTTTCAAATCAGCGACAGAGACCATTTAAAATCTTTAATTGGAGAACGTGCCGAAGAATTAGTGTTTAATTTTTGTAGCTTACCAGATAGAGATAAGCAATTACTAGATGCTAGATGGACAGACTCCGAACCAGTTTTACTAGCTTATGCAAATTTGCTAGATGAAATTACTAGAAAACAAGCATTTGAAGAAGATGTTATTGCTTATAAAAACAAATTAGAAAAAATTAAAAGATAAACTTATACGTCTATCGTCTTCTTCTTCGGTTAAGTTTCTTTCAACAAAATGGGTTAAATGTCCGGGAAACAATATTAACATACCTTCTTTAGGTATAAACCAGTGCTCGGTGTTTATCCTATTGTTATCAAACTTTTTTCCTCTGATAAATTTTGTCATAAATTCCATACGATCAATTTCGCTAGGGCTTCTTAAAAAGTGTATATGGCCGCTATCCTTAGGAACTTTTATATAGTAAACTCCGCTAAGAAATGAACTAGGATGTGTGTGTTCTCTATTATATGTATGTTTTCCGTTAACATTATACCAGTAATTCATTTTACGTTCGCCCGTAGGCAATGCCCAAACTTCGTCAACAACGTGATTACTCATAGGAATAATATGTTCATTAAATAAATTTGCGGTTTCTGGATTATCAAAATCAGGAAAATACATACTAGGAGATTGATATCCACCAGCATTACTAAACGTATTACTTGGTTTAGTAGCTTGAACTTGTTCAACACCTTCAATTATTGCCTTGTTGTTGACAGTTGTAAGATAACTAGTATAGCAAGAGCTTACAAACATTGGATTTTCAGTAAGAGTCATCATGAGATATTTATAACCCTAAAAAACAGAATATATTAAATATGGCAAGCCACCCATTTGAACGATATCTTATAAGCAGAGATAACTATTTTGAAAATCCAGAAGATGTTATTGCGCTATCTAATAATGTAACATATTCACGAGCTAGTTACTATCCTGGATTAAGATCAGAAAATTTAATGTTTAGCGAAGATCCGGTAATAAGCGGTTTTGCTAATTATTTTTCTAATAGAGTTTCTTACGATGTATTTCCTGGAATTCGCAATTATCACATAGATATATTCTTCCATATAAATGAAGTGTACGAAGATGACGAACTTAACCAAGGGTGGGTACACACGGACGATGCTGTACTTGCTGGATTAATATATCTGACTAGTAGCGAATCAAATTTTAATACTGGCACTTCGATTTTTTTAGGTGAGGGCATACCTAAATTGCGTGATAAAGAAGTCTTTACACAACTCAATTTACATGGAGTTGTTGAAGATGATTACAAACAACGTTTACAAGAAAACAGAAGTTGTTTTACAGAAACAATTCGTATTGGAAATCATTACAATCGTATGGTCGGTTATGATTCTAAAATGTATCATCGTCCAAATAATTACAAAGCTTCGTCGGATATACGTAAAACTTTATTGTTTTTCATATATAGTTTTGACCATATTAACAATAACTTAAATAGCATATGAACCAATTAAAAAAAATATCAGTAGTAGGCGGCGGAACTGCCGGATTCGTAGCTGCACTTATACTTAAAACTAGATTTCCTGCTTCTGAAATAGAACTTATTAGATCTCAAAGGATTGGAATTATTGGTGTGGGGGAAGGTAGTACAGAACACTGGAATGAATTTATGCAATATATTGGCGTAAATTTTAAGACTGTAATTAAACATTGTGATGCTACATTTAAATCAGGAATTATGTTTAAGGGGTGGGCAGAAAATGATTACCTACATAGTACAAGTCCGGATGCCGAACAGAAAAACGGTCAATCTTATCCAACATATGGAAAAATTATCGGAGAAGGGTTAGGTAATAGATTATTAAATCCCGGAAGTGCTTGGAAAAATCAAGTAGTTGCGTCTTACCTTACATCCGACAGAGGGCCTTTCAATCAGTACCACTTTAATACACAAAAGTTAAATGATTTTTTAACAAAAGTCGCACAATTAAAAGGAATCAACATCATCGATGACGAAATTACAGATATTGTATTAGATGACTCGGGTGCTATTGATTATCTTGTAGGCGAAACTGGAGAATATAAATCTACCTTTTACATAGATAGTACAGGTTTTAAAAAATTACTAATATCAAAATTAGGTGCTAAGTGGCAAAGTTATAGCAAATATTTAAAAATGAAATCTGCTATAATGTTTCAACTACCTGATACTGATGAATATAACTTATGGACTACTGCTCAAGCGATGGATTATGGGTGGATGTTTAGTATTCCAGTATGGGGAAGAAGCGGAAACGGTTATATCTTCGATAGCGATTATATAACTGCCGACCAAGCCAAGGAAGAAGTTGAAAGATTTTTAGGTAAAGAAATACAAGTAGGCAAACAAATTAACTTTGATCCAGGAGCATTAGACAAAGTATGGATTAAGAATTGTTGTGCAATTGGTCTAAGTGCTAGTTTTGTAGAACCTTTAGAAGCAACTAGCATTGGCACAAGTATACAACAAGCATTTTTGTTAATGCACAGATTACCTAATTATGACGACCATACCATAGAAGTATACAATCGCTCCGTTGACGAAATTTTAACAAACATTCGCGATTTTGTTATATTACATTATGTGACTAATAAAGAAAATACACAATTTTGGCGTGATATTAAAAACTTAGAGTTGCCAGAAAAACTAGCAACTAATCTTAAAAGATGGCGTAAAAATTTACCTATAGCCGAAGATTTTAGAAGCGGCACAGATTATATTTTATTTAGAGATCCACATCATATACATATTTTAAACGGATTAAACTTGTTCGATAGGTCGGCAATAAGAGAAGAATTTGAATTAATGCATCCTGTTATTAAGGAGCAAGCCGAATCTGCTATCAGAAATATAAAAACATTGGAGCAAATAACTCCAACAATAGGACATAAAGAGTTTATATCAAAAATACGTGCTAGTTAAAATTCATACTAACACTGATACGAGGTTCAGTGTTAGTTCCTGGAGTAACTAAATGTCTAAGGTATGATCTAAAAATAACAAGACTACCTTGTTTTGGTTCTACTCCTGTTTTAGTAAAACTCAACATATTTTTTTCAGTTATATTTTTTACTGGTTTCATATCTGGTTCTTTAGGATCTTCAAATACAATTTGACCAGACCCTTCTGGGGCAGTTATATAATACGCTAAACTAAAAGTATTGCCATTGTGCGTGTGCCCTTCTTGAAAATTTCCAGATTCGGCAATATTCACCCAGGCATAATCACACTTAAATGAGCCTGTACTGCCGTGCATTTTAGCAAAATTATTAACATGATTAGTAATAGATGCTATTAATGGTTCAAATACTGGGTCATTTAAAATGTCAAACGTTCCATGAGTAGTATATGTGTCTCCATACCAGCCATCTCCGCCTGATGGTATAGTTTGTTTATAATTTAAAACGTGTTGAGCCCATGAATCATTTTGTTCTTTAGAAAATAATTCATCCTCGGTATATATTGCTACCGGAAACCACATTTCAACGCGGGGCATCTGGCGCTCCCCAAATATTAAATGAAATAGATATTCTATTTTCTTGAGATCTATTGAATCCAACTGCGTGTTGTAGCCAAGATTCGAATAGTATCATTTTTCCTTTGGTAGGTGTATATTCCATATTGATGTCGCCGTAAGGATTTTCAGGAGTCTTTTTTATTTTATAAAAAAATGCGGTATTTTGTTTTCTAGCTTCTAGCGGATTAAAAAATGTAATATCTCCACAATTTTCAGGAGTTTGTAAATATACAACACCACTAACTATTGCTCCATAGTGTTCATGTCTGTGAAAATAGCTATTAGGATTGTTTAATTGTAACCAGCTAGTAATTTCTATAAAACAATCTGGTTTATATCCTAATTCGTTCATAAATTCTCTAGCTTTAATATTAATAATTTCTAGTAAATCGTAATCTTGTAATTTTCCCAGCAAATTTGTATCAGGATCGCTATAGTATGTAGTATCTAGCTTGCCTTCAGTAACTCCAAAATTATTATTTTTTACAAAATTATTAATCAAAGCAAGACTGTTATCTATGACTTGCTCGCTTATCATAGTAGTTGCTATAGGAACGGCAAAATGATTTTCTATGTTGAGAGACATTCTAAATTAAGGTTAAGTATTACACGTCTATTAGACTGTATAGGATTACTAGCAGTATGATATTGCCATCCGTCTATCCAAAGTAATCTATTTGCCTTTGGGTAAACACGATCCTTAACCGTAAATCCTTTATTAATTCTTTTTCCAAATCTAAATTCTTGATCAAAAATGTAAGTAGGGCCATCGGAATCGTTAAAATAAAATATCAAACTTACATGTGGACGAAAATAATCAACGTGCGGTATGTTATAATTCCCGTCTACAAATCCTATTTTAGGAGTTTTTTGACTTAGTCTATTGCGTATTAGATGCTCGGGTTTAAATCCAAACCGATGTTCTAATTCTTGATAAAAGGGTGTAAAAACTTTATGTACAAAACTTATTGCATCGTTTTCAGGATCAAAAATTATGTGATGCAACCCATCAGTTTCTACAGCCATGGGATCCTGAATATCATTTGCACGTGGATCTATGGACACAGCTTCCGAATAAAACCAAGGAAATTCCATGCTCAGTACGTATTTTTGAAGATGCTCAAAAACTTCTTTAGGTAAAAAATCGTCTATTATTTTCATAGGCAAATATTTATGAAATATTCAGGTGGGGCTGAAAATAAAATAAGTACATGATGAATCATTGTGTACTTCCGTTATTTTCGACACCGTTATACTGTACTCAACTGGATATTAGTAAATGTCCAAGCTGGGATACAGTTGAATGGACTGAAATTGGCGGGCATGAAATGAGTAAAAATAACTATTTTTTAGATTTACCCGAGTGGCAAGATTTAAAAAGTCAAATAAGAACGCATTTACAATATTTTTTCTACGAAGAATTACACGCCAGTCCAGACTGCGGCATTAAAATTACTACTAGTTTAGCTAACAGAAACTACCCCGGGCAAGGCCACCCAAGGCACACACACTCGAATAGCGTGTTTAGCGGATGTGTATATTTTGAAAATCATCCTGCTCCTATTAAGTTTCTCCGTGGGGGCTATAAACAACTAAGGTATGATACTGTAAATCACAATTTTCACAATGCCGAATTTTGGACCATCAATCCAGAACCAGGTTTGTTGTTGATTTGGCCTAGTGATTTAGACCATGAAGTTGAATCACTTGTTAGTACAGATGCTGTTAGACATAGTATTGCGTTTAATTCTTGGTTAGTCGGCAATGTTTGCTCTAGCACTACTACTCCGTTGGTATTATAATGTTTGATATATTCATTAAAAAGAAAAAAATAGTTGTAGATTGTTTTACAAACAATATTAATGCCTACGACTTATTCCCTATAAAAGAATCTAAAGAATTTTATCCAGAGTGGTGGAAAAATTTACCTAAAATAGAGCCTACTGAAAACAAAAATGGTATGCTTATTAATCGTTCTAATATGAAACGATGCGAAGGATTCATGGCGTTATATCAGCAGGGTTTTATAATTCCTCTATGGAGTGATGTAGTTATACAAACACAGGCTACAAATTGTAATTTTGAATTTGCCGATAATCTTAGCAATTTAACACATCATAATAACCATCAATTATCACAAGAATGGTACAATTATATTCATGTTAAGTTCGAAAGTCCCTGGCGTATCCAAGAAAAATCAGGTGTAAAATTTGCCTTTATACAACCTACATGGAATAATCCCCGAGATTTGATGGTCAGCCATACTCCTCCAGGCGTAATAGATTTTAAATATCAACATACTTCAAGTATAAATATTTTCCTATTAAAAAGCAAACGATACGAGTGGAACGCTGGCCATCCTTTAGCGCAACTATTGCCACTATCGGATAGTGATATTGAATTACGAAAACATTATGTTGGCGGGAATGACAAAGAATTAGCTAAAGTAATGAATCGTAATTTGCCGTTTTTTGAATCAGCGTATAGAAAAATTAAAAAAATAAAACAAGGACAATGTCCTTACAAGGAATAATTATGAAAGTAGAAAAGTTAGTAATTGTAGGTGGAGGAACAGCAGGCTGGATGACTGCCGCATATCTTTATAACAACAACCCTGAGATAGAAATTGTAGTTGTTGATAAAGAAGTAGGTAGCCCTATCGGCGTCGGTGAAGCTACTTTAATTAATTTTAAAAACTTTTTAGATGAATGCGGATTTGAATTAAGCGATTGGTTTCCTAAAATTGACGCAGGATATAAATCTGGTATTTTGTTTACCAACTGGACTAAACCAGGCAATGAAATTTGGCATCCTTTTTATAAAGGTAACAGACTTTTAAAATATGGTTACAGCAATTATCCTAATGATGTATACGTACATGATATATGGACATTGAATCAACAATACGATTATAAGAAATACGCTATTGGAACATACGACGTTAATATTAATCATAATAAAGTAGATCCGAGTATCATGGCCGTCGATGGATACGGCTATCATGTTGATTGTGGCAAACTAACCATGTATATACAAGATAAGCTAAAAAATGCCATTAAGATTATTCGATCAGATGTAGTCGATATTGCTCATAAAGAAAACGGTGACATAGATCATTTAATACTTAAAAACGGAGAAATTGTAGAAGGTGATTTGTTTGTGGACTGTACAGGATTTAGAAGTATCTTAAGACAAGCTGATAAACGTGTTGATTTGTCGGATAGATTATTTGTAGATACGGCTGTAGTACACCCAGTTCCATATGAAGACAGAGATAAAGAATTTAAACCGTTTGCTGAATGCGAAGCGGTAGACCACGGTTGGATTTGGAAAATTGGAGTTAGCAGTCGTATTGGGTCTGGGATGCTATTCAATCGTAGTGTTACAGATCCAGAAGAAGCTAAAGATTACTTTGTAAAATACTGGAATAATCGAATTGATCGTGACACAGTTAGAGTGATTGATTGGACTCCATTTTATAATGAAGATCAGTGGAAAGGTAATTGCGTACAAATTGGTCTAAGTGCTGGATTTGTAGAACCACTGGAAAGCACAGGTATAGCATTAATTACATCGGGCGCAACACAAATACATAATGCCCTTAGAGAACAATTCTATGATCAAAATAGCACAGACTATTTTAATCAAACTATGAAAATGTATTTCGAAGACGTTGTAGATTTTGTAGCGGTGCACTATGACCGTAATGAACGTACTACTCCTTTCTGGAATTATGTAAAGAATAAATTTAAGCCTAGCGAACGTATGCAACATCATATTGATTTAATAGCAAATCCTAAGGCAACTTTACCTTACAAGGGCAGATTTAACACAATTTTCAATGGTGTTAATTTCAGTGCTATCCTGATACAAATGGGATATCCAGTAGCTCCGCGAAATATTCCGTTGAGTCCGGAAGAAGCAGAAAATATTATGTTAAGAAATTTTGTTAAACATGATAAACATAGACATGTCGCTGGAATGTTACATAGTCAGTTAGTAGATAGAATTTTTGAGACCAGCATTATATGAAAATAGTTAATTGGTCGTTTATTACTAGCCACGATTGGTTTAAAGATCACGCAGAGGAAATACGTCCTCTGATGGATCCTGATTATTATCCTTATACTAGTTTAATAAAAGATATAACTAAAACTAGAAAGGGTGTTATATATTTAAAATGCCCGGCAAATACTGATTTTTTAAAAAATACATTTGTTTTCAGAGCACCGTTTGATCTTACTATAGATGTTGAAGTAAGTGAAATTGATACAGAACCTAATAGAATATGGTGTCCAAATATTAATCAAACAGTATTTGATAAATTAATCGACACACGATTTTTATATAATGACGCAAGAGGTATAGATCCTTATCCGCTAGTTGGGCTTGATTGGTTGAATCAATTTACTTGTACAGAAAGTATGATAGTGCAAGTAATGCCAGCATTTTTACATCACAACGATTTTACTGAAAAAGCTACGATGATTCCTGGCGAATACGATATTAGTAAATGGACTAGGCCCGTAGAGCTTGTATTTGAAGTTAGGTCTAATAGAGAAACTATTGTAATTAAAAAAGGCGATGCTATGGCTTATTTTAAATTCCGTAGTGATGAAGCAGTTAAGTTAGTAGAACAGCCAACACCGTGGGATGAAATCTATTTGTGCGATCAAATTAAAATGAAAAATCGTTTTAGACCATTAAAAGAAAGATATGCCGCACTTGCTGAAGCTAGAGCAAGCGGATGTCCGTACGATCATTCAAAGCCTCCAGTCTAAACTTTTTTCAAAATAATATTCAAACGGACGATTAGTGTCTGCTTGCCATTCAATAGACTTCATATCGAGTTGATTGGTGTCTAGCCACGTGTTAATACACTTGGCAAACAATTGATTATTAATATCATTCATATGATTTTGTCTTCGACAATCATATTTTTTCCACCAGTCATTAGCATTAGGGCCTAAGTAATAACTAATATCAATTTCTCCTATTGAATTGATATCTATTTGATCTGGATGCATGTAAAGACTTTCTGTTTCAGGTATTGCCGATATTATCAAAGCGTCTGGTCTTTTAGTTCGAATATCATTTAACATTAATAAATGATAATCTCTACGCTGTTGTTCATTGCCTACATGAATCCAGTAATTATATAAATTTAATAATTGTTTCCGAACAGGAACAGGAGTTGTTTGATTTTTTAAATGATATTCTAGATGATTTATACTAGATATATGTGCGAGCGGGGTTTCTCCGTCATCTAAATTTTCAATATATTGTCGTGCCCAGTGGGTAACTACAAACACTATCTTATCGTAAGAATTTTGAAAATTGGTAAATTGTTTCCATGCGTGATATAAACTACTACCGCTGATCGCATGATTGTGTATCTTGTAAGGTGTTAAATCTTCAAGATATTGACTCCAGCCAGTATGATATACTTTTTTATTTATTGCAGCGTAAGAATCGCCAAATATTCCCAGTGTTTGTTCCATGCTTTATTTAAGCTGGAACAAACTGAGTATTAATATTTTATAACAACTATACCAGAACCGCCGCCAGCGTGTCCGTGACATCCGCCGCCGCCCCCGCCACCGGTATTAACTCCGCCTTGCCATCCGCTAGCAACTCCGTGACCTTGTGTACCGTCTGCTGGGCCGCCGTAGCCACGATTAAGAGCTTGTCCACCACCTTCCCCGTGACGTGAGGCAGGGCTTCCGTAAGGACCAGTATGGTGACTTGAACCGCCACCACCGCCTCCGATACCTCCAGAAGCGTAACCAAAACCGATATGTGCGCCACCGCCGCCACCGCCGCCCCAATATAGTTCTTGACCAAGAATATTACTAGCCATTCCTGGGCCACCTTTGATACTATCTCCGTTCCACCCATTTCGACGATTATTAAAAGTATCGCTCATTGTTCCGCCAGGACCACCTGCGCCACCGCCACCGCCACCTTGGTGACAGTTATCGCCCTGCGCATTATATCTTACACCAGAACCACCTGGAAATCCTTGACCTGCGATACCTAGACCTCCGTGACTTTTGATTCTACTATCAGTGCCGTCACCTGTATTTGAGCCACCGCCTCCGCTTGCTCCGCTTTGTCCAGAAGTTGGGCTTGGCCAACCTCCGCCACTGCTATGAGTCCAACTTCCACCACCGCCTCCGCCACTAGCAGTGATACCATTAAATGTACTACTTCCGCCACCGCCAGATGAATGATTAGCATTTGATCCGCCACCGCCAACGTTCACTGGGTATGGTGTTCCGGCTGTTACTGGATAGTTACGTTGATAGACAACGCCGCCCCCGCCTCCGCCCCCGCCCCAGGTGTTTCCAGCGCCTCCACCACCGCCTACAATTAATACTTGAATGTTACCAGTAAAACTTGGTGTAAATGTACCGCTACCTACACTAGTGAACATATGAACAATATTTTGACGATTGTAAGCGATTGTTTGTCCGCCAGTGCCTACTACACCTTGACTATAACCAGTAACGGGACGCCAGTAGTTTCCATCGGCAAATTCTAATGTATTTTGACCGTTAGCGGTATTAATACGCATCTTAGCAAGTCCTTGAGCCGTAGATGTTGAATTAGATGGAAATATTAGTCCGTCGGTTGAATTAATCGTAGTATTTTGAAGTGTTGCCATTTATGTTCTCTTTAATATTTTACAATAACAATACCGTTAGCGCCGGCACCACCGTTGAATCCAGATCCAGAATAATTATAAGCTAGACCTCCGCCGCCACTACCAGTGTTTTGTCCAGCTTGTCCACCTGAACTTTGTCCTGTAGCACTTTGTCCGGCATTCCAAGCAAATCCGCCGCCTACACCGTCATATGTTCCAGTGCTAGGATAACCAATAGGACTTCCTGCGTTGTGGTGAATATTTCCGCCACCGCCACCGCCAATACCTCCAGCTGCAGCACATTGTCCATCACCATAGTGAGCAGTACTTCCGCCACCGCCTGCCCAATACAATGTATAACCTAAAATATCGTTGGCAGCTCCTGGACCGCCGTGGCCAATGCCACCAGAATGAACATCATCTTTAGCATTGCCGCCAGGTCCGCCTGCTCCGCCACCGCCACCTGTACGGTGCATATCTTGGCCTTGGTTATTATATCTTACTCCAGATCCGCCTGGAAAACCTTGTCCTGTAACACCACGGCCGCCCATATTACGGTTACGACTGTCGTTAGTTCCGTTGTTACTATTGGAACCACTTCCTTGTGATCCGCTACAAGCGCCACCACCAGAACCCCCTGGTTGTGCCGCATTACTATCCCAGTCGCCGCCGCCGCCGCCACCATAAGCAGTAATAGAACCAAACGCACTATTTGATCCAGTAATACCTGGATTAGGAAAACTTGGAGTTGGTGCTCCTGCTCCGACACTTAACGGAATACCAGTACCAGCTGATACAGGATAAGTACGGTTATAAACCATACCGCCTCCTCCTCCTCCGCCGCCTAAGTGAGTACCGCCTGAACCGCCACCTGCAATTACTAATACTTCTACAGTACCAGTAAATGTTGGAGTGAATGTTGCTCCGCCTGTACTTGTGAATATGTGAGTTACTCCATTACCGCGTCCTGTATTTGACGTAGCATATAAAATTTGGTCGCCGCCGGTTCCAATAGATCCTTTACTTACACCAGTAAGTGGTCTCCAACCTACTGAATCATAAAATTCAATAAGGTTATTATCCGAATTAACACGAATAGCGCCTGCGGTGTTTGTAGATCTTTGGCCAGTGGATCCTACTGGAAGATATAAGAATCCATCTTGACTAAAACTTGTTGTTTTTAACTGTGCCATTTATTGTTCTCTTATTAATATCTTACGACTACAATGCCAGAACCGCCGTTATTTCCGCCGCCTCCGCCTCCGCCTCCGCCTCCGCCAGTATTTGCGCCACCTGCGCCACCGCCGTTGCCGTGTGTGCCGTTATTGCTAGCATTGCCGCCTTGGTTAAGAGCTTGTCCGCCGCCTATACCTGAGCTCCATGCCAATGATAATCCTGGATAGTAATGACTTGCGCCACCACCACCACCACCTACTCCGCCGTTTCCGCCGCCGCCATCGCAAATATGTGGTCCGCTTGCGCCACCGCCTCCCCAGTAATATACTTCACCCATAATATCACTAGCGGCACCTGCTCCGCCAACTGTTGCTGAACGGATATTGGCATCTTGCGAATCGCCGCCTGGTGCTCCAGCTCCGCCACCACCACCACCGTTGTGAGTATTTTCGCCGTCATCGTTGTAACGAACTCCGGCGCCACCTGGGAATCCTTGTCCACTAATTCCACGGCCACCACTACAACGCATACGGCTACCGTCAATACTAGTATTTCCCCCGCCTCCGCCAGATCCACCGATATATCCAGTTGTTGCGCCTGCGCCACCGTTTGGTTGTCCGCCATTATCCCAATAGCCTGAACCGCCTCCGCCGTAAGCTGTAATAGAACCAAATGTGCTGTTACCGCCGTTTCCAGGGTTACCACCACCGCCACCAACGTTTAACGGAATACCAACGCCTGCGGTTACGGGATATGCTCTATTAAAGACAACTCCGCCTCCACCTCCGCCTCCGGCCCAACCGCCACCAGATCCACCACCGCCACCAACTACTAATACTTGTACATATCCAGTAAATGTTGGGGTAAATGTAGCACTAGTTACGCTGGTAAATTGATGCATAATACCGCTACCATCTTTAGTAACAGTAATAGCATCACCGCCTGTACCAATACTACCGCTACTGTATCCAGTAACTTGGCGCCAATTTGTACCATCGTAAAATTCTACCAGCCCGAAGGTTGTATTATATCGAATATATCCTTTAACCGGACTACCTGGACGATCAGTTGTTGGGCCGCTAGGTAGTGTTAAATCGGTAAAACTTGTTGAGCTTCCGCCTAGTAGTGTTGCCATTTTACTTAATACCTTTAGTTTTTTTCTTACCTTTTAATTGATCAATTTCTGCTTGAAGTGTCTTAACACATTCAATTAGATAAGCACTGATCTTAGTATAATGAATACCATAAGGCTTACCTTTTTCGTCTAGAGCAACTAAATCTGGAGCAAATTTATAAACATGTTCAGCGATTAAACCAGCTTCATGTTTTTTATTATCTTTACGATCGTACGTTACACCAGTCAAATTTAATATAGCGTCTAAAGCACCTGTAATAGGACTAATATTTTCTTTAAATGCTATACTAGAAGTTTCAACTAAACCAACAGTATACAATGTACCAGCAATACCAACGCCGCCTGAAAATAATACAGATTGTCCAGAAGTAGCACTTGAACCTTGTGTACCATTAGTAAATGTTGTTAAACCGCTAGATGATAAAGTAGTAAATTTACCTGCCGCCTGTGTAGTTGCGCCAATTGATATATTATCCATTGTACCAGCAGTTGCTGGGTTAATAACTACGTTACCAGTACCAGATGGACTAATTGTTACACTGGCGTTTGATGGACTTAGTGTAACAGTACTGTTAGCACCCAATGTTGTGAATAAACCAGTACCGCGGCTAGTAGCACCAATGCTACTAAAGTTTCCTGCTGCCGGTGTTGAGCCGCCAATAGTTACGTTATCCATAGTTCCTGTAACGCTACTTGGGGCGATAGTCAAACCGCCTGTTGGACTAATTGAAACTAGTGCAGCTGGGCTTAATGAAACTGTTGAACTAGCTGTTAGTGTACTTGCTGCAACACCACCACCGTTTGCCGCAGTGATAACATAACTAGCACCATCGGAAGCTAATGTTATTGCAGCACCAGCAACTATAGTTTGTATTGAAGATCCGCTTGAACCTTTTCCTAAAAAAGATCCAGCTGGAGTTGTTAACGTAATTGATCCAGATGTGTTATTGAAAAAAGTTTGTGTCTGGCCGTAATATACTGTAGGATCCGGAATAGTTACAGCAGATGTTGAACCAGTGAATTCTGTAAATTGACCGGCGCCTGGGACAGTAACAGATGTGTTACTGCTAATCGACGTTGTCGGTAAGACGGTATTATAACGTGCCATATTTTATCTCTCTTATGTTTCTAGTTCTTATTAGGTTGTTGATGTTTCAATTCCGTACACACATGCATTAACTGTGGTAGCTGAACTGCACAATGCTACTACGCTGTAACCAGCTTGTAATACAAGACCAGTACGCTCAAAAACACCATAACCTACGATTGTAGTTTGTTGCTCGATCCACTCGTTTGCGTTTGGTGTAGTACTGCTTGCCAATGCTAATTTAATAGTTACTGCTGTTGCGCTTGTGTTAGTCAACGAAACGTTGAACACCGCGTAGTTGTTGTTCGGTACTGTATACAAAGTTGTGTTAGTTGTACCTAACTGTATACCAGTACCGCCTAGATTTAATCTACCTGTTGCCATTTGTTATTTCTCCAAAAATGTTATCGTTGGCTAAAGAATGCTAGAGCAACAGGTGCCCCGTCAATTCCGCCCGTAAACAGCATCTTACTGCTTACGTATATTTGATTGCCTGATGTATTACTTATCGTATTGTTAGCAATATATATCTGACCCGAAGTAATAGTATTTACGTTCAAACTACTTGATCCACCACCAATTTGGGCTGTAATATATGCTTTAATTGCTTTCTGCGTAGGTAATACGTTATCGCTGTTAGCTGTAAAGTATGGGTCAGTACTAAATTGTGTAATTGTAGCTGAACCAACTCCTAAACTAACCGCACCAAGTGTCAAACTCTGCAATCCAGCTAAGTTAAACGCACTAGCGTTCAATGTAGCAGTACCAGTTGACTGTTGAACTCCGAACAAGTTACCAACGTTGAAGTTACCGTCTTGGTCAGTACTTGTAAAGAATGTTCGGCCGCCACCTGTATTCAACTCTTGATTAGCTTGAATAGCATTAGCCGCAATCACATATGGATAGTTAGTCTGAGTCTGATTACCTGTACCAATGTACAAGAAGTCATGTCCAGTTAAACGTACTTGGCTATACTTCAATCTTGTAGTAATTAATGTACCATGTGTAGGTGCCAACAATGTTGTCATTGCTGGGTTAATTTGGAATGTTGCAGTATAGTTTCCTGCGGTTCCTAATTGGTTAGTAATACTTACAAGTTTGTACCATTGAGCTGTGCCGCCGATTGTAGCAAATTGTACGTTAGCGCCTGGACTTGGCATACTGTATAAATTAGCCACGTTAATATAGCTAGCATTTTGATACAAATCACCATAACCGTCACCAGTTGTAGTAGATGTAGCAGTAGCATTATTAGTACCACGGTTTGTAAATGTTGGATTAGCCAACGCACCGTCGCCCATACGTACACGGATACCTGCGGTAGTAACACGATTTGGATCGTATTGAGTTACTACAGGACCAGCGCGATATGTTCCAGCTAAACCTGATCCAGCTGTTAACGGCACCACTGTAGCACTTCCTGGTGTTGTTGTAACACTAAATTGTGTACTAGTAACAGTTGAGCCAATTACATAATATGTTACATTAGATGTTAATCCATAAGCATCCATACCAGTAAATTCAATTGGTTGGTTGTTAGCTAGACTTGATGACAAGTTAGTTGTATCGTCTACTGTAATCAAAGCAGTGCCAGTTGTTGTAACGTTACCTTTTGGATATCCGCTACCTGGTTCTGATAAACGAGTTTCAGTAATTGATCCGCCGAACGCTTTCAAACGTCCAGCAGTTTTAGCACCAGTACGTATACTTGCTGCAGCTGTACCACTTGAACTACTTACAGCAACCCATATTGGTTGAGCACCTAATGTTGTGCTAATTGGATTACCCAATGCCGCACCGCTCCAATTTGTGCTACTTCCTGGCATTGCTTGTATAGTCCAGTTGATACCGTCATGACTTGTAGCACAAACTGTACCTTGGCCAGTTGCCACAAACAGACCTTGTCCATAAGTAATATTTGTCCAAGTTATACTGCTTGAAAGAATACTTGTTGTTGTGCCAACACAGTTTGGAACTGATACCCAAGATGAGCTAGATGTAGTATTTAGGTTAGTAATAAATTGTAAACCAATATAACCGTTCGCTGCCAACGCAACAAATCTGTTATTACCAAACGCAACACTTACCCAGTTTGTAGCACTTGGTAAAGCGCCTGCGCTATACCAGTTAGCACTACTGTTAGGAGTGTAACTACTTACTGAGCTAGATCCTGTACTTACTGCTACGAATACACCAGCACCGTATGCTACTGATGAATAGTAAGCACTTCCTGATAAACTTGTAATATTACCTTTTACAGATAAGTTGTTTGGTGTACTAGAAGCTAACGCAACACCAGTACCGCTAGATCCGCCAACTGCTACGAATGTTCCGCCGCCGTAAGCTACCCAACGTAAACTTTGATTACTACCAGCAGAAGTAGCAGTTAACCATGAACCTGCGATACCTGTTGGTGTCGCATAAGCTACTGCGGTAGTTCCACTGGATACAGTCATAAAGAACGCACCAGAATCAGCTATAGTAATGCTTGGTACATTAGTATATCCGTAACCTGCTACACTTAAAGTGATAGCACTTATGCCGTTGTTAGTTAATACTGCAGTTCCTTGTGCTTGTGTAGCAACATAATTCAATGTACATGTTCCGTTAGCCACACCGTTATAAGTTGCACTTGTATAATCAAATGTTGGAGTTACGCTAGGACTTGTAATACCAGTACTTGCTACATAGTAAATTTTTCCAGCACCAGTTTGGATATAACTTCCTACAGTTACACTAGTGTTTAACGCAAATGCTGTTGGGTTCAATCCTTGTGGTTGGCTAAATGTAATTGAAATATTACCAAGTACATAATAGTTTTTACCCCAGCTGTTCATAGTTACACTTGATACGATTCCTGTATTTGCTGTAACTGTTGGAACACTTGAGTAACCAGAACCGTTAATAGTCATTGTTACTGTTTGTATTGCTCCGTTCAATACTGTACATGTTGCCGTAGCTCCGGAGCCGCCGCCACCGGTAATTACAATATTAGGAGGTGTTGTGTAATTGTATCCACCTGAAATAATGTTGATAGCAACAATCTGTGTAGCGTTAGTGCCTGTACCAATTACTGCTTGTAAAACAGCACCGGTACCGCCAAAACCGCCTACGTTTGCTGTCGCAACTGCACCTTGTCCACCACCGTAAACTACGTTAGTCCATGTTGTTGAACTACCTAATCCACCACCAGAAGTCCATGTTTTACCATTAGAGCTATACGCTGTTGCTGATCCACCTGTTGACACAGCAACAAATGATCCTGCTCCGTACGCAACTCCTGAGTAGCTAGCACTTGGAATGGTTCTTGCTGAAGCTGTATATCCTGGTGAGCTATAGCTAATACGTGGTTCAATAATATAACCAGATGTTAAATCTAGTGTATTTTGAATTGTTGTTCCATTAACTACATGATCCCAACCAGCGGCAAATACTACACAACCTGTTGTACCTGTACTACTTGCTGAACCAGTAGCTGTAATTGTTACAGCCGGACCGTTTGGATATGTACTTACAGCAAAGCTAGAACTAGATAAGTTCAATGCTAATACATAATAAAGTGTTCCAGCATCAATACCGTTAAAGCTACTGCTAAATGTAATACCTTGACCGGCTGCCAATGAATTTGTAGCAGTGATTAAGTTATTTGTTGTAGCTGTTGCTGTAACTGTAACTGTTGCTCCACTTACTGCTGATAAGCTAGTTACACCGCCTGTAGCTGATGTGTAAACGCTAAATGTTGTAGCAGTAAAGTTTGTACTTTGTACATAATACAATGTAGCTGCACTTGTTACTCCGCTTGTTACCGCACCAGTTAATCCAGCATAAGTTGAATTTAAATAGATTGGCATACCAGCGTATAAACTTGCTGTACTTGCTACGTTGAATACTGTAGTCGAGCTAGATGTAATTAAGATTGGTGTAAAAGTATTTTTAATTACTTGAGCAACCTTAGTACCGTTAGTATATGTTAAAATGTCAGCAACTTGTCCAACGCCTGTACCAGCAAGCAATTGAATACGCATTTGATTATAAGCGTTGCTCAATGCTGTGTCAGTAGCTGCAATTGTAATGTATCCAGTTGCGCCACCTTGGCTAGTGTTAGTAGCAGTAACATAACTTGAACCACCAATGCTTGATTGACTTGTTGTACCTGTATCAATTAAACGTGCTTCGAATATACTTGAATCACGGAATTCGTCAGCTGTTACAGCTACGTTATAACCTGAACCAGCAACTGTAGTGCTTGTGTTAGTATAGTTACTACCAGCATTGGCATACTCTAAACGCAATACAGCGTTTGTAGCATCTGTTACTGTGTTAGTAATTTGAGCTGGATTATAACGATTGTTCAATGTACCGTAAATAGGTGTTTCTGTTGTATCAACACCCTCGGCAACAACACCATATGTACCATATGAGCTGTTACCGTTAGTAGCACGAATACGTCCACCTAGCTCTGCTATATAACCTGCGTAGCTGTAGTAGTTAAACACTGAAACAAGTTCTGATAACGAACCTGAACCTGTTGTATGCCAGCCTAGGCCGTCACCGATAATACATGTATAGTCGTTGGCAACCATTGAACGATTTCCGCCTGCGTGTAGTGCGCCGTCGACACGAGCACCAACTACAGCGTAACCAAACATAGTACAGTTTTGTACATAACAGCTTCTCGAGTATACCCAAGCGTTACTGTCGTTTGGTCCAAAACCTGGATCTAAACTTGTATATGCTCCGCCAGTTGGACGTTTTGTTCCAAAACTATTTAAAGTACTTGGCAATATACCAGTTAAACCATTCATGGTCATATTACGAATGCCACAAGCGTTACGTACTAACCACATATTAGATTTTGCTGAACCATTAACTGCATTTAATAATACTTGAGCGGCTCTTAGTGTTCTATAGTTACCAGTATATTGTAAATCGTATATAATAGCATTTAAGAAATATGTGATATCACTTGTTGTGCTCTTATCTCCAGTAGCTACATGGTAATAGTTTACTGTCATTGTTGGGCTACCAACTGCTGTTAGTGTAACTGCTGTACCTGTAGCACCAGTATTAGTGTTTGTATAGCCTTCTGCTGTTGTAATTGTAAAAGAAGTTGTGCTCGGTGTTGTCAATACATAATATACTTTATTAGTAGTGATTCCACCTGCGCTTGTTCCAGAAAATATAACTGGATCGTTTACATTCAAATTATGGTTAGCACTAGTGTTAATAACGCTAGTAGTAATACTGCTTACTGTACCACCAAAATTTGCCGCGTAATAAGCTACTACTTCTGCTGCCAAGAATGGAATATTGGCACGTAAAATTTCGGCACCTTGAATAATACCTTGATTATTATTATAAGTTGTAGTTCCATTTACTTGCGGAGTAGCATATTGCCCTTGATTTAAATAATTAACAATCAATTGAACACTATTTCCAGCCGATGTTGCTTGTGTACTATAGCTAGCTAGTGTTATCGCAATTAAACTGCTTAGGTAATACATACTAGCTGTAGTAGCTGTAAGTTCATACCCTTGTACTTGATAATCTTGTGTACGATTGTAAGCACGACCAGCTTGTATACTAGCATAATTGCTACCTAACACAGCATCCAACATAGCTGCCAATGTTACATTATTTGTATCACGTTGAGCGTATGTTGTATTATATGATAATGCTGGATAGTTAGTATTAATATAATTTACAACACTTGTTTGATAAGTTGGAATAGCCGCACTTGCTGTAGCATAAGCTGCCAATGCTTGACTATTTGCCCAACCTACATATGGCATATTAATTGTTTGAACAGCGATTGATAAACCTGTACCGGCTGTGAATACTGCTGATCCTAATGCTGAACCATTATAGCTTGTTGCTAATGTAAATGTACTTGTAGTTGGAACACTTACAACATAATACGGAGTTCCTGAACCGATTATAGTTGAAACAAACCCGTTTGATGTTGTTTGTGGAATAACTATGTCACCTACAACTAGACCGTGTGCGGCACTAGTTGTAAATGATGTTGTTGAAGTTCCAGCAATAGTTGTAATTGTTGCTGTTGGAGCACCCGAAGTTAAACCGTTTGAAACAAAGTTTGTAACTAATGTTAACAATGTACCAATACGACCCGCATCGCGTGATGAGCCAACATAACCACTAGTTGTTGGCAATACTTGTGTAACTGTACCTTGTAAAGGACTTGCTACAGTTGTTCCAACAACTACAGATTGTGCTAAAGTACTTACATAACCAATTGTTGCCGCAAATGCTGAGCCGAATCCTGAAGTAATTTGTGTACCATACAATGCTGAATAGTAAGCCATACCAGCATTTTGACTTGCCCAGTTACCGCCGTAATTCATATCATAATGAATAGCGTCTAAAATATAAGACATATCTCTGTTAGCTTTAGCTACAGAATACGCAGGGTTAGTTAATAGACTTGAATAGTTTGCGTTAAAATAAGCAATTGATTCAGCCAACAAGAATGCTCTGTTAGATTCTAGTAAACTTATTGTAGCTTCTGCGTCAGAATATGTTACAACTTGTATAGCACCAGAGTTAACTTGAGTTACGTTGATAACAATATCATTAGTAGAACGTTGTCCGCCAATGCTATCGCCATATATACGAAGTTTACTACTTGTTGTATAGCTGGCGCCCGGAGTTGTTACGGTAATTTGATAGTTGTAATAACCATTACCATTACTTGCTCTAGTAATTGTAAATGCCGCTGTACCGTCACCCCCACCCGAAGTAGAACCAGCAGTTACTCCTGTATATGTTGCTAATGGAAGAGCTGGCTGACTCCATGTGATTGCCATTGGAACTGCACCGCCTTGTAGATAATTTGTTAAATCATCAATAGTAGTCTGAATTTGTACAGCCGCTCCACTTGCAGCAATATTTTTCATTTTGTAATACATGAAATTAATTGCGCCAAGTGTTGGAGCTAATTCACCGCTACTTGCTGAACGAAGATTTGTAGCACTAGTATTAGCACGATTAAATGCACGTCCAGCTTGGATAGCATTAAAGTTAGTGCCTAGTACCATATCATATGCTAGAGCATTAATAATTAACGTAGCATCACGGTTAATTAACGAACTGTTAACAAAAGTAACTGATTGATAATATTTGCTTACCCAAACAGTAGCATCACTGGCAATATTACTTGTTAAACTTGTAATTGAAGAATATGCTGTTTGTAATGCGCTACTTGCTCCACCAGTATATGGAACTACTGTGGTATCTGCTGCCGCATTGTTAATCCAGTTAATAACGTTTTGAATACGATCCTGAGCAAATCCACCTGCTGCACTACTTCCTGGTGATCCTGCGGTAGTTTGTGTTACAACGTTTCCTGATGTAACACCACCATTGCTAGCCACAGATAGACCTTGTGCTACTAAATTAATAATAGCTTTTAAACGTCCAAGACCGGCTGTAAATCCAGCAACTTGTCCAGATGTAATTTGTAATTGATACAATGAATAGTAAGCAGAACCTGCTACTAAACTTTGAGTATTTCCACCATAAGTTAAATCGTATAATACACTATCTAAAATATAACGTAAATCTCTTTCTCCCAATGCTGGAAGAGTAATGCTATAATTGTTAGTAATATACTGTAAAGTATCAGTAATTAAAAACTTATAGTTTTGTTGAATTTGAGCTACCGCATATCCATAACCAGTTGTAACGCCAGTAGCATTACTGCCAGTTGTTGTAGCGTAAGCAATATTTGTCAACGAACTAGTATTATAGTTGGTAGGCTGTGGCATTACAATAGTTGGTTCGCCACCTAGTCCACTAGCAACTAATTCATATAATATATTGAAACTAGATTGTAGATTACTAATAGCAGTTGAACTACCTGTAGATCCTGCTGGTAAACTTGTTACTTGTGCTACAGTATTTCCAGATGTTGGAGTAATAGATGTATTAGAAATTAAGTTAGGAATTAAACTTCTAATGCGTGTCATTGCTGATACATTTTTTGGAATTACAGTTGCTAATTGTGGGTCTGCCGAATAAGGCTGAACAACAGTACTACGTAATTCATCGCCAACTAATGCTGTATAACTTGGCACGTTGATTGGAAGAATTTCGTTATATGTACCTGTTTTAATACTAATTGTAGTATTAGGTGTAATCGCTGTTGGACTACCAGTGTTAGTGCCGTTATTTAATGCTGTAGTAATATATCCAACTAGTGTCGATATCTTAGCAGTAACACCTGATTCAGCAGTATAGTTAGTATTGATTTGTTGTTTTGCTTGTACACTTGAAGATACTCCGTTTAATGTTTGATAAACACTAGTAGGAGCAACATTACCTAATACAGCAACCATTAAAGTATTAGCCAAGTAACTTTCACTATCTACGAAAGGTTTAATATCATAAGAGTTAACTCCAGATATTAAAGATCCATTACTAAAGAAAGAATTTAAATTGGTAATAGTACCGTATGTACCTCCGCGAGATACGTCAAAGATTAAACCTTGAATAATTAACCCAGCATCACGTTCTGTCTTACTTGCGTTGTACACATAAGTACCTACGTTTGCTGTGCCAGTACCTACTGTGAACAATGAAGGACTACCTTGTGTAGCAAGAGCATAACTTGTAGCAATAGTAAATGTTGATGAACTTGGGATAGTTGCTACCCAATATGTTGTGCCTGCTCCAATATTTCCAGAACTATTAGTAAAACTAATTGGCATACCTTGATACAATTTTGCTGTAGTAACTTGTGCAGCATTATTTGAACCACCAACAGTAATAGTAGTACCACTAGTACCAGTTACGTTAACACTATATTGATTTTGAACATAGTTATTAACTTCTTTCATCATAAACTGTTTGTTTATGGTTAATAAGAATTTGGCGTTTGTATTTAAATAACCATCTTCTACTTGTTGGCAAGCATAACGAATACTTGCCCAAGGTTTGTCAATAGTGGTTCCTTGGCCATTTGTAATTACGTCAGCGCCATTTGGTGCTACGAATACAATATTATTAATTTGGCCATAATACTGCCATGATGGAACATTGTTGTTTACACGTAAAATTTGGCCGTCTGTACCAATTGGTAGACGTGTTGGACCGTTACTACCATAGTAGAACATGTCGCCCTGTGTAGTTAACACAGCTTGTTCAGTACCAGATGCTAATAAGTTCCAATATGTAGCTGTTATATCGTTGTCAGGACGATTACCACTTGCGGCAATATGAGCAAGTGTACAAATGTAACTACTTACACCCCATAGTACAACGTCACCTGCTACATAAGTAACACCAGCACCCCATGTACTACTAATACCGTTAGTGCTTACCGCTGTAACACCACCAGAGTTTACGCTAGTAACAGTTAATATTAAATCGTTAGCTGGACTTAATCCGCCTAAACTTGTACCTAAAATCTTAATTGTATCATTAAGATTATAACCAGAACCTGCTGTAGTTCTTGTTGCTGTATAAATTGTATTTTTTGCTACAATAGTAAAAGCTGCACTTGTACCGCTTCCTACAACGTTTGTTCCTGATACGTTTGTGTATGTTCCTTGAGTAGGATTCCACTTCATACCAGAATTCAATTGACTCCAATATGTTGTATATGGAGGTTTTGGACTAGCAGTTAATGTTAGACTTAAACCAGTGGCTGTTCCTACTGTATATTGGCTTCCACCTACAGATGTACTTAATACAACAGTTGTTGAATTTAATACTAATAATACATAGTACGTTGCTGTTGTTGAAAGTAAACTAGATCCAACTGATCCGCTAAATGTTACAGGAATGTTTACTGGCAAATTAGTTGTTGAATTAACAGTAACAGTATTCGAAACTGCTGTTAAACTTACATTAGTGTAGCCGCCGATTGGGCCGCTAACGTTTGAACTAATTGTAAAGGTTGGGCTAGCACCAGAAACAATATATGTTCCTGCTGGCATATTTGTTCCAGAAAGTACTGATCCAATTGTTGGAACAGTTCCGCTTACATAAGTTAATGTTGTGCCGTTAAAATTGCCTACAAAACTAACTGAACTATTAGTTGTTGCTGTAGCAGTTACAGAAACTGGACCATTGTCAGCAATAGCCAAATATGTGTATCCATCATTGCGAACTACACTACCAACTTTATAACTATTTGCGCTAGACCAGTCACCTTGGAAAGTAAATCCAGTTGTAAATGGCTGCCAGTAAGCAGTTTGTGTTGAAGGAGCTTGATTAACGCCGTTTTGAATAGCTGTATAGGTGTAACCACCATAAGTTACTGTATCGCCGACGATGTAATTAGTAGCCGAATTCCAAGAATTTTGGAATTCAAAACCGTTTACAAAAACGCTGAACTTATTAGCGTCAAGTGTTGTACCTGTACTAGTATGTTGTGTTGTACATATCCATAAGTCAGCACCGTAAGTGACAACATCGTTTACACGGTAACGTGTGCTTGTTGCCCAGGTGCCTTGATAGATAATACCGGCATTAAAAATATCCCACTTACCTTGATCGTTTTCTAAACCAAGTGCTGTAGTTGATGCTGATACGTGAGCGGCATTACATAGATATGTATAGCCACCATATGTAACTAAATCACGAGCTTTGTATCGTGTGTTAGATGTCCAGCCTCCAGAAATCCAATTGATATTTTGAGCAAATGCTGTCCAGCTACTTTGGTTAGCTTCTAATCCTAGTTGGCTTGTTCCACTAACTGTACCTAATGTAACTGCTGTATAAGTTCCAGTTAAGGCAAATGTAACTTGTGTTGTAGAACAACTTACAACAGTAAATGTTGTATTAATTGTATTAACTGTACCACTTGTAGTAGTAGGAGTGAAACCTGCTAAAGTAATTGTTGAACCAACTAAAAATGGTTGTACTACTTGTGTAGCATAAGTTAAAGTAGCTGTTCCAGTACTGACTGTAAATGCTGTGGCTGTTAACGTAGCAGTAGAACTAGCACTAGTGTGAGCAGTAGTACATTGATATACTATGCCACCATATTGGACTTGATCCCCTAGCTGATAATAAGTTGAGTTAGACCAAGCTCCAGTCCAACGACTACCATCGGCCACCAAATTCCAGTAAGGAGTTATGTTGTTTAAATCTGTAGCAAATAAGCTAGAACTTGTATTGCTTATTACGCAAATATAAGTCTTTCCGCCCACTGTTACTACGTCATCAACCACATATGATGTGCTTGGTGCCCATGTACCTTGGTACACAAACTTAATTCTACCTAGTTTAAATTCAGCCATTTTATTTTATTCCTCTGATAATATTTATCTCATTTGCATAATTAGGTTTTAGTTACCGCCAAATCCAATGCGTCCAGTTTTATGGGTTCCGCCTCTTATAAAGAAGTCTAAAGCTGCCATACTACCGTCAACACCGTTACCGTTGATATATACCTTATTTGCCATTTTTACTACAGATCCATTAACACCGTTAGCTATGGTGGATCTTATATAATTTGCTCCACCCACTACAACTGTACCAGCAGTCAATTGTCCGGTAAATGTATTTGAACCACCTTGACTTAGACGACCTGTTAAATATGCTTTAATAGCTCGCTGTGTTGGCAATGCAGCGTCGCTATTAGCTGTAAATGTTGTGTCAGTACTAAATTGTGTAACTACAACACTAGAACCACCAACACTAATACCACCCAAGCTCAAACTGTTTAGTCCGCTTAGTCCAAACTGGCTAGCACTTAATGTAACAATACCCGTTGCCTGTTGTACTCCAAATAGTCCGCCTACTTTAAAGTTACCATCTTGGTCTGTACTTGTATAGAATACACGACCATAGTTGGTTTCAACAGTCTGATTACTTGGAGTGCTAGCATATCCACTTAAAGGATAGCCAGGATAGTTACTGTTTGCTTGGTCACCGTAACCAATATTTAAGAAGTCATGGTTGGTTAAACGTGCTTGACTATATTTGCTTCGAATACTCACTTGAGTTCCGTTAGCAGTTGAGTTAGCAACACTTATACTTGGGCTTACAAAAACGTTAGCTTCTAATAATGGCACTACAGTATTAAACACGCTATAGGCACTAGTTACTTTATAAATCTGACTTACACCAGAAATAGTTAAGTTATCACCTGGGCTAGGTAATCTTGTTAAGTTATTTAAAACAAGCATTAGTCCAGTTTGATATGTATCAGCAAATCCGTTACCTGTAATAACAACCTGTGTACTTGCTGTAGTATATCCAGTACCTCTGTTATAGAAAGTCGGACTACTTAATACACCGTTACTAGTTCTTGGATTTACTACTGCCAATGTTGTAACGTTCGGATCTGAGAACGTAGCGGTTGGTACTATTGGAGTATTTCCATTAATATATCCAGAACCTGGTTCCCATTCACTAATGTAGTTAATAACTCCAGAGTTTACAGTTGCTCTTCCTTTTGTAATACAACCCGCACTAATAGTACTGCCAGTCGATTGTCCGGCTAATGTCACAAACACGCCGTTGTAAGATACACCTGTATAACCAAAACATGCCGCACTATATCCATCATTGGTTACTGTTTGTTGTATCCATTGAATACCATCTTCACTAGTATAAGCGGTAGTTGACGCATTGTTTAATGCTAAGAATACGCCTTGTCCATATCTTACTATCGTTGCAGCAATAGCAATAGTGCTACTGTACCAAGTTTTTCCATCAAAACTATAGCAAGTTAATCCAGATAAGCTAGACACAGCTAAGAACATACCTTGACCAAATGTTACACTTACCCAACGTCCAGCTGGCATAGTACTTGCTATCCAAGTTATACCATTTGTACTATACGCGGCTCCTGTGCTTGTTGCGGCAAAGAAACTGTAAGTTCCAGATCCTAAGCCAGTAAAATTATTACTTACTGTAATTGTTCCAGTTCCAGAATCTACGTTAGTTACAGTAGTTCCAGATGGAAGTCCTGCTCCAGATACTATTTGTCCTACTATGATTCCGCTTGTACTTGTCACAGTAAATGTATTAGTAGAACTAGATCCGCCACCAGTTAATGCTTGTGTTACTAAAGCTGACCCAGTGCTTGATACAGCAACAAATAAATTATTACCATATGCTATGCTACTCCACGCGGCAGTGCTAGGCAATGTTGAAGCAGTCCATGTAGCACCATAATTTGTACTATAGGCCGCACTATTTGTTCCAGTTGCTATGGCAACAAATGTTCCATTACCGTACACAACTTTATTCCATGTAGTAGCACTTGGTAATGTATAGCTTCTCCAACCTAAACCATTTGATTTACTTACGGCAACTGTGCTATTTGAAGCACCGCCAGAACTAATAATTACCCAATAACCATTTCCATAAGCAACACTTGTCCATGTTTTACTGCTAGGCAATGATAATGATGTCCAACTTGAACCATCTGTTGAGTACGCAGCCAATGTGTTTGTACTAGGTATTGCTACAAACAATCCGTTACCGTATGCCACTGATGACCAAGTTGTGCCCGCCGCCAAGCTAACAGTACTTGTAGCAACTGTTTGAGTAAATGGAGGTGCTGAGTAAATTGTTCTAGGCTCAATATAGTATACAGAAGTATTGTCTAATACTGATTGTATTGGTGTTCCTGGATTGATATGATCCCAGCCCACAGCTGCAACATTCATGGAACCTGTTTTAGTAACTATACTAATTGGACTAGCACTAGTTGATGTTCCAGATATTGTTCCTGTTGATAACGAAACAGCAAATGTCGATGTACTTGGGATAGACTGAACATAATATGTTTGTCCTAAGGTAATCCCGCCAAATAATGATGTTGAGAATGTACCATTCATTGAACCAATACCTAATGACAATGCTGTCTTAGATTGTGTACTTGTGCCAGTCATTGTTCCAGTTCCGCCTGTTAACGCAAGAGCCGCTGGACAAGTATTCAATGTCATTGAACCAGTTGCTCCGTTTAAGTTAACGTTAGGACCGCCTGGTGATTGGCTAATTGTAAACGTTGTACTACTTTGAACTGTTGAAATATAGTAAACCGATTCAGTTTTAATTGCTGAATCGAAACTTGTTCCAATAAATTTAATTGGTTGATTAATTTGGAATAAGCTAGTATCTGAACAAGTAAGCAAGTTACTAATTGTAGTAGTTTGCGTAACTGTTTGTGTAATTAAACTTGCTGAGATTGTAAATGTAGTTGAGTTAATAATATTACTGATATAATATTTTGTACTATCTGTAATAGAACTATCAAAAACGTTAGTTAATAATATTGGTGTTAACAATACCAATGAACTAGTATTTGTTGCTACAGTTAATGTTGGAACGTTGGCCAAATATTGCGGAGCACTAGTTCCCCAATAGTTGTTAGGAAGAGCGGATGCTGTTCCTGCTGTAGTTGTTGTAATAGATACTGTTACAAGACTTGTCGATACTGTAAAGTCATTAGAATCAATAATATCCTGTATATAATAAACTGTACCAACATTTAATCCGCCTAACGCAGTTCCTGTAAACTGAATTGGATAATTTACCACCATGTTTGTAGTACTTGCTTGCAAGAAACTATTGTTCGATGGGAAGTTAATAGTCATTGTTGAGCCAGTAACAGTTGACAATTGCCATACGTTACCGTACAATTGGTTTGTAATTTGAATTGTTACACTATCAACAATCGCGTAGATATAGTAGTAGTATCCTGTTGTAACTGTACTAAACACGCCTTGTCCGCTAGATGAAAAAGTTAATGGCATGTTAACATACATACCTAACGTGCTTCCAACTGTTAAAGTATTGATAGTTCCGCCTTGGCTAGCTGTACAAGTTGTTTGTGCTAATCCTGTAGATGTTACCCCTGTTGTATAATATGTAGGAATAAATTGTACTGGTTGATTTAAGTATAGTGTACTTGTATTAGCAGTACCTAATGTAAAATATCCTGTACCAGAATTAGTTGAAGTTATTTGAAGACTGTTAAAAGATTCTTTTAATACATAAGCAAACTTACTAGTTCCGCCGGTGGTTCTGCTATCAAAATAACTAATATATCCATATTGGCCAGCACCTGTTCCGCTGTTAACAAATACACGCATACCGGTATAATTACCGTTAGTATTTGTATCAGATTGTGACAATTGAATATATTGTGAAGATCCAGATTGTGCGTTGTTACTAGCTGTTAAATAGCCAGCGCCACCAGTAACTCCGTTTGAATCAGTAGCGATACGTGTATTGAACACACTATTACTTCTAGTTTCATCGGCAATAGTTACTACACCAGTACCAGCACCAGAAATATTAAAGTTAGCATAAGCTAGGTATTTTGAATTTGCTACAACTTCTTGATAGAAACTTGGGCTCCATGAGCCTTGATATGATAGTCCTACTCCGTAAGTTCCAGTTGATCCGTAACCTGATGTAAATCCTGGAGGAATTGTGCTTGATGTTCCTGTTGAAGTTACTCTGTAAACATTATTACCATAAGACAAATATTGTCCTACAACAGAATAAGCAGTCGATGCTGTCCATGTTGTTATTGAAGATACTACTGGAACAGAAGATAATTCTACTTGTGATGCATAAGCATAAGTGTATTGACCAGCTAAACCAGTATAACCTCTTGGATAGAATCTGAATTGTAATTGTGTATTTAGACCAGTTGTATCATTTACAGCAAACCATAGTCTGTACCATCCAGCATTTGGAGATGTACTCGATGTTTGTAAGTTAATTGCGCCATATCTGATTGGAAAATATCCGCCGCCGCTACTACTTGGAGTAACTACACCTGTTAAGAAATTAAAGTTTATACTACTGTATATCGGATTTGATCCGCCGATTGAATAAATTGCGTAAAGGTCACAACTTGGGCTAGTACCTTGTTTAACTTCAATACTGCATGTATAACTAAGGTCGCTTCCTGCCGGAACAACGTTTCCAGATGTTCCTGGAGTTGGTAAACTGATAGATTGAATACCGTTACCAGTCAATCCAGTTACGTTGATAACACAGTTATTAACGTTGTCAAGACCACCTAACTGGCTTCCTGGAATGTACAACTGACTTCCTGAACCTGCTGAGTATACAGCATAACCGCTACCTGGATTTACAACTGTAACAGAATAACCTGTGCTTGTAACAGTTACGTTAAATGTTGCGTTAGTACCTGTACCACTAATGTTTAAAGCACTTAAACCTGTGTATGTTGTACCTGCTGAAGGTATACTGATATTTTGATACAAGTAACTTCCATCAGTTCCCGATGTTCCACCAGTTAATGTCCATCCTTCAGTTACTCCAGTTGGCGCAACAGTTACTTTAGAAAATGATACATTACCATCACTAGACCAACTTGCTCCAATAAAATTGTTACTGAAGTTTAATAAATTTGTAGTTGTTGTAAAATAATTACTACCAGCATTAATATAATCCAATCTTAATAACTGACTATTAGTACCATATGCTTGTTGAACTGTAGCTTGAACTTGTGAGCTTTGATTGAACACAACGCCAGTTGCTGGAGTTTCTGTTACATCATATCCGGTAGCAATAACACCATATGTACCATATGAGCTGTTACCGTTAGTAGCACGGATGCGTCCGCCAGCATCTGCCAAGTATCCACTATAACCATAGTAAGAGAATACTGAAACCGCTTCGGTTAATGCTCCTGGTCCGGTACACCAAATACCAATACCATCATTAACAATATGTGTAAAGTCGTTGGTAACAATGGATTTATTTCCACCGTTGTGTAATGTACCGTCGACTTTATAACCAGCACAGCCGTTACCAAAAGCCGTAACGTTTTGTACGTAAGGACTTCGTCGGAAAATCCAAACACTAGTATCGTTTGGACCCATACCTGGATCTAAACAAGCAAAACTTCCGCCAGTTGGACGTTGAATTGTATATGAATCAGGTGCTCCTAATGTTCCTAACAATCCGGTTAATGTCATATTTCTTAAACCAGTGCCGTTACGTAAACGGAACATATCTTTTAAACAGTCTCCTGCATAAAAATTCATCGATAATGCTGTCGACGGAGCAGTCAATGTTACTGTTTGTCCTGTTTGAACTAATGGCACATTAGATGCCGTTGCTGTCGCAGGATTACTAATTGTCATACTGTAACTACTTGTAGTAAGATTTGAACTAATAGATACAATAGTTGTATTTGCTGGAATTCCTACTCCAGTAACATTAGCACCCACTGATAAATTTGAAAAATTAGTTACAAAGTTAACAGTAGTACTGTTTGATGTTGTGGCACCATAAAAATTTATTGTTGGAGCTGTAAGAACTCCGAAACTATTTGTAGTAATGGTGCTACCGTTTACATAATATGTTTGACCTGCTGTGACTCCACCAAATGCTTGGTATATAAATGTTGTATTGATTGTTGGATCAACAAACTGAATTGGCATTTGATCAGTTAAGCCTGTTGTGGTTGATACTGTAAATGTATTAGTCGGTGAAGGATTAATTGCGGTAACTGTTCCAGAAATACTGATTGCCGGTTGTACTACAACTCCACGTAATTCATCTCCATAGATAGCACAATTTTCTGGAACATTGATAGGCAATGATTCTGAATATGTACCAGTCTTAACAAAAATAGTAGCAGTAGTTCCATTATTTGAAGCTGGAACTTGGTTTGTACTTTGCGTACTTAGTGCTGTTGTAACAATACTTAACAATGTTGCAGCGGCAGCGGCAGCTCCAGTTTCTGCTACACTAATACTTGTAAATTGACTAATAACAGGGCTTACATTGTTTAAACTTTGGTAACTTGTTCCTGGAGTAACTTGAGGAATACAATTAGTTGTTATTAGTGTTGATAAGAATTGTAAGCTAGTTACAAAATAATTTATTTCTGTTTGGATGGCGCTATCGAATAGTGTACCGTTACTACCAAACGCAAAATATGCAAGAGTGGCTGCCACAGTTTGACTGTTACCACCACGTGATAAGTCATATGCTACAGCATCTATAATATAGTTAGCATCTCTAAATGTCTTAGCTTGATCAAATACTGAACTAGGTGTATATCCATTAGTACTTTGAGATTTTTGGTATACCATCCAGTTGTACATTTCTGTAGTTAACCAGTTTTTATTTTGTCTTAAAAGATTAACTGCTACTGGATAATTTGTTCCCGCCGCTACAATTTGTGTAGCATATTGAATAGATTTCCAAGGTTGATCCCATGTTTGTCCGTATGTTGAAATATCTTGACCCGTTGTACTACATACATAATACACCGATGGAACAATATTTGCTGTACTCCAAGTTGGATTTTTACTAACTGCTTTTAATATATAATTTTGTGTTCCGATTGGGATTGCAGCGTAACCTGGGCCAGTTGTATAAGTTTCAATATCGCCTAATGCGTTCAACGCATTTTTTCTAGCGTGTGGAATATAAAATATCCAATATGTATTTGTTGTATCTAAATCTGGACGATTACCGGAAGTTGCTGTATGGTTTTGTACACATACATAAGTTCCGTTTTGCCACACAGCAATGTCGCCAATTACATAATTTGTACTGTTGATCCATTTGCTAGTCCAAGAAGTTCCTGGAACAAGTAATGTCCAATACGTATAATTTACACCAATAAATGATAGTGAGGTACCATCGGATATGGCTCCATCTGGACCATTACTAATTACCAATGTAGTGCTATCAGTTACACTTACAACTGCTTGTCCTGCTGTAAACGCAGGATTGATAATATTCATACCAGTTGTAATACCAGTTGTACTAGCAACTTTTAATGTTGTTCCTGAACTTCCAGTTGCAGTATATGTAGTTGATACAGAATATGCTGCAGGATCTTGACTATTATTATCTGCGATTGCTTCATATAGTTGGCCATGACGTCTTACTACTGAACCTATCTTGTACTGGCCTCCGCTTGCCCAATCTCCTAAGAAGCTATAACCTTGTGCCAATAAAGTCCAGTCAGTACTATCAGTGCTAGGAACATTATTTGTATTATTGACAGTATTGCTAATATAAGTATAACCGCCGTATACAACAACATCACCTGGTTGATAGATTGTTACAGTTGACCATGAGCCTTGATATTCTTTACCTGGGAACCATAAAGTCCAATGGCCTGGTACAAATGTTGTATCAGTATTATAAACTGAACAAATATATAAATCAGCATTTAATTTAACAACATCTCGTACTTTGTAACGTGTATTAGATGCCCAAGCACCTTTATATTCGATACCTTGATCAACAATAACCCAATTGCTCAAATCATTTTCAAGACCCAATGCAGTTGTAGAAGCACTTGTGTGATTGGCAATACACTTATAAACAGTTCCGCCGTACTTAACTACATCGTTGATACCATAAGTTGTATTAATAGTCCAAGCAGTATGCCAGGCTGTGAATTCAGTATAGATAGTCCAGTTAGCAGAATCGGCGGCAAATGCAGTACTAGTATGAGCAGTATTACAATAATAAACAATACCACCAAATATAACCACATGGTTCAATCCATATGAGTGGTTTGTTGTCCATGCTCCGGCCCATGTTTTACCGTCTGTTACTTTTTGCCAAACTGGATATGGAACAGCATAAAGGTCAGTGTAAAAATTTGCGCTAGATGTACTAGGCACTAAACAAGCGTAAGCCGAGCCGTCATTAAAGACTACGTCATCTCGAGCATACGTAGTACTTGGCGCCCAAGTACCTTTCCAATTAAAGCGCAATCTGCCAATTTTAAATTCTGCTGCCATGTCTAAATTCCTTGTATTCTATTACTTATCTATTATACTGCGCTTACTATTTGCGGTGCTGAATAATTGTAAACTTGATTAATTCTTACTACTAGTTGTCCTGTAGCACTATCAAGATAATAATAACAATTTTTATTATCCCAACGATACTGGTCAAACACTAAATTTGGATAAGGACGACTGTGGTCCGTTGCTAAACGTCCGTCGAAGAAGTCTACTCCATATTCAAAGTTTTCAAAGTTTTCTGAGTTTGGTCCAGGGACATTAATTGATATACTTGCCGAAGAACTTAATTGATCGACTTTATAAAAGTAAAGAGTCCCGTCATCTGCTCTTGTTAGTCCGTAGAAATATCTAGGATTTCCTTCGCCTAACAAGTCATTTAAACTATATTCATTTCCAACATAATAGGTCATAATTATTATCCTTAACTGATTTCAACGTAACTCATTACAAGATCTAAACTAGTATCTTGATTAGCTTTGATGATAACATTTGTACTAGGTCCTAATACTAAACGTTCGCCACCGTTAATTACTCTGGCACTAGTGTTAGGAGGTATTACAATATTTTGAACATAGTAAGCACTAGTGCTTGCTATGGTATCTTGAATCTGTATACTAGCCAACAATACGTTAGCTGTTGTATTTGTTAAACTAAGTCCGATAACTGTAGTTTTTGCGCTTGCGTTAGTGGTCAAAACAGTAGTAGGTGTTGTACCTAGTCCTGAATTTAAAACGTTTTTAAAAGCTGTTGTCATTTCTGTTTATCCTATCATAAGCGCAGATTCGATGCCAATATCGGTTGCGTCAGAAAATGTAACACCTGTGCTTATTCCTGCTACGCTAATCCAATTTGTACCATTAAATATTTCCATATACTGTAAAACAGTATTGTATCTCATCATTCCAGTTTCGGTATACCGTATAGCTGGGTAATTGCTTGTTGTTCCTACTGGAACAACAACTCCAATAGTTCCTGGAAATTTAGCATATCCAGATCCTGTTTCTGCAAATGTAGTTACAGCATTAGATACTGTGTTAGTAATACTACTGCCTACAAATCGCAAACTACCTATAACTATACCACCTGTGCCTGAAGTTGAAAGATTTATGTCTGTATTCGATGAAATTGCACTAATTGTATTATTACTTATCTCTAATTGACTGGAATAAAAATTAGTAGTATTTACGGTGGTACTATTTGTAGTAGTTACATAAGCATTATTGGCGTATACATTGTTCCATTGTAATGTGCTTGAACCCAAATCATATGAATTATTCTGATTTGGGATAATATTACTGCCGATTTCGCCATCAAATGTAACTGTGTCAGTGCTAGCATTTCCAAGGGTAATATTGCCATCTGCTGTAATATTCCCAGTTGCGTGTAAGTTGCCATTAACTAAAGTATTGGCATTTAACTTTACTTGACCAGAGCCAGTTGGACTAAGATTTATGTCTGTATTTGTACCTACACTACTAATTACATTATTACTAACTTGGAGTTGTCCGACACTAATTGTGCCTTGATACACAACACCATTAGCACCATTCGGTACTAGAGTTATTATAGAATTTGTACTGGAGATTGTACTATTGCTAATTGTAATATCAGCAATAGTTGTAGAATTTGATACTTGAAGATTGGTAGTACGGGTTGTTCCATTAACATCTAAGTCGTATTGCGGTGTAGATGTGTTGATACCGATGCGGCTATTATTAACATCTAAGTAAAGTAAGCTCGTCTCAAAGGCTAAATTAACCCCGTTGCGAAGGAGGTTGTCCTTTAAGAGCGGACCCGAAATTCGACCAACAGCCATTTACGCTCCCGTATACCCCGTGTTTCACGGTTAACCATTTTGGACATAGTCCGCATCCGTTTTGACGGCTCTTTGCTGGTTTACCACAGTTGAATATCGCAAAAACTTGGTCAGCTTTTGCAGTAATAGTATTTATCGGTTCGGCTTATAAACCTAACACAAGGGCCCAAATTCCGGTAATATCGTTTACTTCGCTGTTGGTTATAATAGTAGCTGTGCCTCTGACTGGGATCCATCCTAAAGTATTGTCATATACTTCAGGGTATCCTAAATCCGAGTTGTATCTAGTAGTTCCTTGTTCAGGAGTGTTTGGTCGTTGTTGTGTAGTTCCTGACGGAATCACTACACCGTTAGCTCCGTCAAATTTTGTATAACCGTTGTTAGTGCCTGCGATCGTTAACACATTATTACTATTGTTAGTTATTGTAGAATCTGTTAAACTAGTTGTACTGTTAGTCAATTGTAACTTTCCAGTACCGGATGGAGTTAATGTAATATCAGTACTACTGTTCGAGTTAATAATAGTATTTTGATTGACGGATACACCGCCGGCTGTCATAGTGCCTGCTGTTAGTGTAGGCAAATATCCGGTTACTATATTAAGATTATTTGTATATAAATTATTCCATTGTAAACTATTTGAGCCTAAATTGTCAACTTGGTTAGCACTGGGTAATATATCACTATTAACTTCTGCTTCAAACGTAATAGTATCTGTTGGGGCGTTACCAAGAGTAACATTACCATCCCAAGTAATATTTCCTGTTGCGTGTACATTACCAGTAACTAGTGTGTCATTATTTAATACGATCCTAGCATCTAATTCTGGAGCATAATCTACGCTAGTTATTGTCATCGGCCAAATATTATTGGCAGTTTTTGACAATATATTATTAATAATTGGTAGGATTATGTACCCGTAACTTCCGCTTATTCCTGCGTTAGAAAGCGGGAATACACTCCCGTCATTGAAAGTTACAGTAGCTGAGTTATTCATCCAAGCTTCGTCAATAGCCATATCACTTGCAGTTAATAACTGAGGGAAAGATACATATTGATTGCCGCCGCCAGCGTAAAATGGTAAAGGTGTATTACCTGCGGCATCGTGTTGAAGTACTAGCCTTTCTCCAATTTGCGGAGTAAAGCTAGGGTTGATATTAATATCTGTATTAGATGTTGTAGCATTTACAACATTAGAACCGAAGTTTAAATTATCAGTTGCTAAGTTATTTTCAATGCTAATAACCGGGCTACTAGCCTGATTCGGAACAATATTAATTATATCGACAAAATTTTGAATTTGACTATTTGTAATTTCAAAATTTGATCCTAGATCAGCTTGGGTAGTTACTAACAATGTATTAGTATTGCTAGTGCCGTTTACTAATAAATCTCTAGTAGGAGAAGTTGTATTAATACCAATACGGTTATTAATAACATCAAAGTATAAAAGCTGTGTTTCAAACGCGAGATTTACACCGTTACGCTTTAAATTATTTGCTAGTAACGGGCCGCTTATTCTACCTAGTTCTCGCCCCATAGTAGTTGCCTGCCTTTATTGGTCAAAGCCAATTAGCGCGGTAACTGTTTTTCCGTATGGTACTGGGCTACTAAAGTATAGATAATACCCAGAACCAGTTCTACTACCTTCTGTAATGGTCAATGTAGTACCGTTAGCAATAGTTCCGGTGATAGTTGGTTTGTTAATAGTAATGCTAGTTAAAGCATCTGTATTTGGATCAGTTGTATATGAAACAATAGTAGTTCCGCTTTGTAAATATGAACTACCAGTAACAGTAGCACCAGTTATGTTAACTGCTGGATAGATAGTAATTCCACTTGTACCAGTTGTAGCATCAAAGTTAATAGTAGTTGATCCACTAGTTACAGCGCCATTAGTGTGACCTATGTATGTTTCATTAGCAATACTTGGATTTTGTACAATAGTATAATTTGTACCGCTAATTTGTATAACGTTTTCAACAATAACTAGTATATTCTGCCCGCCCCAGGTTGTTCCGCTTTGTACTGTTGTAGGAGGAGCAGGATTTAAAGGACCAAAATAAACTGTGTTAGCATCACCGGCGCCGAGATTTTGTTGAGTAATTTGTGTTGATTCTTTGAAACGTAAACTTCTCCAACTTGATCCTTGATACACTTGAACTTCGTTATGGTCAACATTGTAACGTATCATTCCGTTAACTGGACTACTAGGAATCTGAGCATCAGTACCACTAGGCAACACCATACTTCCAGAATTGCGTGGATTAATATAGACGTTGGCATCTGCTACATCAGAATAAACTGTTGTAGATTTAAGTTGTCTGCGATTAATTGTTTGTCTTTTTAAGAATCTCATTTTTACACCGGTAATGTACTAATAACGACACCAATTCCTGTACCTGAATAAGCCGAACTAGCTGTTGCGCAAACTATATCACCATTGCCTAAAACTAGTTTTTCTTGATCTAAACTTAGCGTTTCGCCGCCAGGTATACTTAAATTACTAACAATAGTAGTTTCTGGATTGTTGTAAGCATTTTTACCACTTGGTACAGCATAAAGAGATAATGTTATTGCGCTACCGCTATTATTACAAGCAATGATGCTAGTAATAGCATTGTTGCCAGAACTTGTATAGATAGGAGTACCATTAGTAGTTCCGCTACTTAATGCGGTTGCTGTTATTTGAGTTGCTGTTAATGCCATGTTAGTTCCTTATAGTAAAATACTTAGCAGTACTGCTCGGTTCTTACTTACTAATTCGTCGTTGTTGTATGAAAGTGCTCCATACGCTGTATTGTTTGTAAAGTATATACCAGTACGTCCTGGACCTTCTGCGGCTTTAGTGTAAATTTGAGTGCTAGTACTTAATGGACTAGTTACATCAGTTGACTGATTATCTAAATTTAGTATAGCATTCACTTCTACGTGATTGTTAGTTGCGGTTAATGTTAAATTATTAACACTAACGTTGGTAATTGTATCACTAGAAAGCAACACATTGTTAACTTCAAAACCGCCAGCTGTTACCTGTGCTTTAAGTTGTCCGCCTACTAAAAAGTCTATAGAAGAATTAGTAGTTCTAGCAACTGTATTATAACTTCCAGTCAACGGATAGTGGATAAGACTTACGTTAGCAACTCCGCTACTCGCACTTACATAACTTTTTATATACTGAACGTTTGGAATTTGATTATCGTTGCCGCCGTTTTCTGAACCAATACGACTTTCATAGTTAGTACTGTTGACAATTCCTAAAGCAAATGTTCCGCCTTGCATGTCAAAGAATAAATCTTGTGTACTATCATTGACGATTGTTCTTAATTGTAATCCGTCTAAGTATGTTCCTGTAGAAGGATTGCTACTACTAGGTAATCTAGTTTTTAATTGGAAGGTACCTTTTATATTGTGTGTACCTATATAAGCATCACCATTTATAGCATTTGTCTGCGTTGGGTCATAGTGATATACTTGCTCGCTAAACACAAATTGTGCGGCATTTTGTGTACCACGCCACATTTCAATACCGCTTTGTCCATAAATTGGAGCCGATAAAGGTAATCCAGCGCCACTATATAATTGACCCGAATCACTGTTATAATTCAATTGAATTATATTGTCTACTAGTGTAGACGAGGTACTGGCAATATTTGTTTGCGTACCCATAACATCAAGATTGCCAGTAATAGTAACTGTACCCGCTGAAGGGCCAGTGTCTAGAATGATGTTTCCACCATTTTGGACTTGTAATCTATAATCACTACTACTGACTTTAAGTACTCTTGACATTGTTAATCCTTACGAGCCCCGAAGGGCTCGATTTTTTATTAAGCGTTTAGAATCTGAACTGTATCGGCAGTTGGTGTGCCGAATGTCCACTTGTATTGCTTGCCAGCAGTATAAACTGAACCTGCTGATGAAGCACTAACACCGAATAATGCAGCTGGTGTGCTACCGATAGACACTGGTTGTACGGTACATGTACGGTTGTATAACTTACGAACTAAGTATGTACCACCCGAAGCATCAACAGCAACAATGTTTAGTTCTTTACCTTCAGCGGCTGTGAAACCAGCTGTACCGTCAGCAACTGCGTCATAACGAATACGACCAATTTCTGTACCTAAACGATTTACTTCGCCTGTCTTGTTAAACTTGTAACGCTTGGTTGAAATTTGTTTTTGTAAATCAACTTCAACTAAGTTACCACCTGTATAAGCCCAAGCAAGGATTGCGTTTTCACGATTACTAAATGATCCTGCGGTTTGTGTTGTATCATCTACTGCAGCTACAATGTTAGCTGTTGCGGCAGCGGCATCATTAGTACCAGTGAATGTAACAGCAAGAGTTTGTGCTGAATTGCTAGTAGCATATCCATCACCTACGTCTGTAAATGTTACTCCGTTAACACCGAATGTTGCTGGAGTAACTGTTAATCCAAGTCCGCCAGGTGTTGTAGTTGTAGTAGTTGCGCTTGGGCTAGCTACTAGTGCTGTAATTGCGCTCTGTAGATATGTTCCACCTGCGGTTACAGTAAGAGTTGCTACTGGACCAGCTTGTGTACCAACTAGTACGGTATTTGTACCTGTAACAGTACCTGCTGCAATTGTTAATGCTGTTCCTGCGATAGCATTAGCATATGAACTAGCAACAGTATATGTTGTTCCTGTACCTGCTACAATCCAGTAACGTGTGGATGCTACTAATCCTGAAGTACCTGTGATTGCTCCAGTTAAGAAATCCATACCTGGAATGTATGCGGCGCTTGAACCAAATACAACTTGATTAGAACCGTTAACACTAGAAATAGTATTGCTAGCTGAGTTAGCAATAGTAGCAACAGTAGCAGTTACAGTACCACTATTTGTACCAAATGTAATTGCTTGACTAGTTTGATATGCTTTAGTACCTGTAGCATTAACTGTTAAACTTTTAACTGCGAAAGTTGGAGTACCTGTTGCTGTAACACCGTTAGCAATTAATGGTGTTGGGAATGTTGTTGTTAAAGCTGTTGCGTGTGCCGCATTATATGTACCTGCGGCTGTAACTGTAACGCTAGCTAGCTTAGAACCACCAATACCATCATCGCTTGGTCTTGCTTCACCGATATTACGGTTACCCATGTATTTTTTATTTAAGGGACGTCCCATTTTGTTTTCTCCTTTAAGAAAAACGGCGTTCTAGGCCGTACGCGGTTGGATTTCCGCATAAAACTCACCCCATGTGAGTCGTACTATGTATTTATCCGTAGGTGATGCTTAAGGCTACTTGGTTTAAGTAAGCCAAATCTCTGTGCGGATAAATTTCATTACTTCTAAAGCTAACAACAATACCAAAAGTAGGATCTGCTATATTGGCACTAGTAAGTCCTGTAGTTCCCCACAAATCTGCGGGTCCACCATATGTTCCAACATCTCCTACAGGCTGTGCTGGAGGTTCCATATAATCTCCTGTGTACATACTACTTTGTACAGGATTGATGGTACTGGCATAATTGCTACCTATTAATTCGCCATTAAGTGTGAGTTGTATTAATAAATCTTCAATACGACTAGCACGTTGTATACCTAATAATAATTCTATACCTATAACTGGACGATTATTATTGGGAATATTTAAATGTGTACACCACAGTTGACTAGTATTACTTAAAAACTTTTCCATCCATAATCCGCTTATGGTATACAGTCCTTTCTTTGATATAGCTTGGGCACCATCAGAAATTACTGAAGGATTAAAATTCCAATCAATGCTGGGCATACCAGTGATATCATTAGCTATATTAACTTGATTAATTGCTGTTGGTGAATAGAAAGCAGTAGTGGTCATCATATATTTACCCAAACAAAAAGGGTTCCGAAGAACCCCTTTGTTTTATTACTAACCCTTAGGTTATCAAATTAACTAAACTTAACATTAGATGAATTGATAGCAACTAGACCTAGATAGTCTGCAGCGTTACCTAATGAAGAAGCTGTATTAGACAACTCAACATAACCATAACGTGTCATGAATGATACGACTGGTTCGAAAGTTGTTGGATCCAATACAACACCTGAGCTCATCAATGGGATATATGGGCAATAGAAAGCAGGAGCATCGCTCTCGCTTGAGCCTTTGTATCCAATTAGAATTGGAGCTGAGTCATATGAATAGCTGTTAACATAAATCTTCATAGCACCGTTCAATGTACCAACGAACTTGGTGTTTGTTGGAGCTTCGAATGTACCTTCTGTTGTACGAGCAAAAGCTGAAGTAGTAGCAGATTGTAGAATTGTTAAAGCAAATGGTGATACAACAGCGTAGTTACCAGCACCACGACGTGTACGTTGAGCGATCAAGTTGCTTACGCGATTGATCTGAACAGCAAGAGCTGCATGCTCGTCACCAACGAATGTAGCTGTACCAGAAACTGCAGCTTGGTCATATGTCTGGCTAGCTGTACCAGCTAGAGCAGTCAATGAAGCGATAATTTCTTGGTCGATTTCAGCTGTGATTTCTTGAGCAAGAGCAGCCATAACTTCAGCTTCAACGTCAATACCTTGTTGGGCTTGTGCGTCTTGTGCTGACTCAAATGTCCAACGAGCAGACAATTTACGAGTTTTAGCTTCAACTGTTTGTTTCAAGATTTGAATTGACATACGGTTACCAGCTACACCTTCTAGAGAAGCTGTAGTAGCAGCCTTAGCAAGACCATTAGCCTCATTCTGGTTACCAGAATAAGAACTAGCAATCTTGAATGGGCTTAATGCCTCTTCACCAGCTAACACACCAGCGCCTGATGAGCTATCAGCATAACGCACACGTAGAGTGTGGATCTGACCAACTGGACCAGTCATTGGTTGTACACCTACTAACTCGTTAGCAATAACGGTAGGCATAACGCGGCGGATTACTGGAAGAATCACGCGGTTTAATGTTGCAACGTTACCAGCAGAAGTGGCACCAGCTGTTGGAGATTCCATCAAATACTTGCGAGTATTCTCAAGGGTTACACCCATTACTGATTTTTTTGTGCCTTGTAAGCCTTCTAATAGGGCTTCCTTAGTTTCTGCCCAACGTCCGTTTAATAGTTCTGACATTTAAATTCTCCTTAAATTTTAAGTCCAGCAAGTTTACGGATATCATAGATATCAGCTGACCCACTGCTATTTTGGTTGTTGGAAATCTTATTTCCGGTTATTTCTTTAGCCTCTACTAGTGCCTGTTTCTTCTGCGGAGCCTTACCATTCAATACTGAAGGCAAGTACTTTTCAAAACTTTCGTTTAGACGTTCTGTTTTCACAGTCTCCATCAATTCGCTCATGATTGCTTTTTGTTCACTGTTAAGTGGACCTAGCAACTCGCTCATGATTTGTTTTCTTGTTTGACTCTCTTTAAGAGTACGGATTTGAGCTTCTTTACTTTCTAAGAGCTGTTCTGCCTTGACTACTGCCTCTGCGGCTTCTTTCATGGCCATATCTTTCAAGTCTATGACTTTGAGTAATTTTGCTGTTTCCGATTTTTCATTTAGGTAGCTAGACTGATATTCGTGAGCAAAAGCTTCGAATAACTTACGTCCAAAGTCAGCACGACGAGCTGCCTCGATGTCTTCTTTCAATGTAGTAATTTCAGAACGTAGTCCTGTTGTTACAACTGATTCAACCATCTTAGCGGCACGAGTTACAAACTCTTGTTTTACCTTCTTGATTTCTTCACGACCTTCGCGAACTAAGCGTACCTTAGTTTCAGCTAGATCACGTTTGTCTTGCATAAACTCTGTAATTTCTTGAGCTAGAGCCTCAACTACGAATTGTTCTAATGCGCCAAACTTACCTGCCATTGTTACTTGATCTTCATGAAGTTCACGAACTTCTTTAGCTAGTTGACGTGTAACAAATTCCTTCATTACCACAGCATCTTGCTGCATCTTCTTAGCGTATTTGACTTTCATCTCAGCTAATTGATTGCGATCATCGGCAAACTCAACAATCTCAGCAGAAAGTTGCTCGCTGATCATTCGATCAACAGCTTCAATCATTGTGTTTTTGTCGTGTTCGTATTTTTGTGCGAATTCTTCGCGTAGTTGTTGAGTAGCTTGTTCTTTAGCTTCGTTAATACGGGCTTCGAACGCTTGCTCGATTGACTCTTTGATCTCTTCTGAAATCACATTGTTTTCAAATAACGATTTTAGTGCATCCAACATGTGATTCTCCTTATTATTGGAGTTTGTTTATT
>Ga0208741_10000052_pt1 | contig 65563 bp, 66 predicted proteins | sample CryBogCBE03Jun09_FD_184576 | JGI IMG/M metagenome (GOLD analysis project Ga0208741, IMG submission 184576) | Freshwater microbial communities from Crystal Bog, Wisconsin, USA - CBE03Jun09 (SPAdes) | ecosystem: Environmental > Aquatic > Freshwater > Lake | place: Crystal Bog, Wisconsin, USA...
GGCAAAATGTTCTCGGGCATCTGCTAGTTTGGCATCACGTTTGGGATCGTTAGCTAATGCTTGTATGATTGTTTCCACACTGTACAAATCATCTCGGGTAGCAGATTTGTTCAACAACAGTTTGGCAACTTTGTCAGGATCATCTGTGATCACTTGATTAGTAGCACGGTCAGCAATGCCCGCAATTTGATTCAGTTTGTAGCCCATGCTTTTGGCCATGCTATTCATCAACACATTACGATCAACGCCTTTGTACTCTGAGTTGGCAGGAGCAGTCAGTACAAACTTTGACCATGGTACATTTTTCAAGAACATGAAATCAGTCTGTACATAACCTTTGTTGGGATTACCTACTATGGGTGTTTTAAAATGCACCGCAGTACCGGTTTTTCGTATGTAGTCTTCGGGTTTGAATCCATGACTTTGTACCCACTGCGATAATCTGTGTACCAATTGTTCTTTGGTGACCAAATTGGCATCTACTGCTACATCCAAATCACCTGATGTGGGTTTGAGGCCTGTGCTGCCCAGTGTGTTGTTTTGTAGATCCAGGCCTGGCAACATTTGATCTAGCCAGGCCAAGGTAGGTTTTACATCAGTCTGATTGATACGTTGTGTCAGGGCGCGGCCGTCGCCATCTTTGAATACATTGCCGCCTTCAAATATGTTCATATGGGTGTCATCCCCAAGGTCATTAATAGTGCATCAACCTGAGGATTGTTGGTACGCTTGAATGTTTTGTCACCACTGTTGATTCGCAACATTTGACCTATCTGTTGCATTTGTGCAGGAGTGACTCCTAGCGCACGTAATCTTTGTTGCATGACTGGTTTTACGGCTGCGGCACTGGCTATACTGCTAGTGCGTGCTTGAGGATTTTTGTTTCTAATAGATTGGGCAACAGCTTGTACTCCAGCCACCGCTACTTGAAAATATTTTGCCACTGCTTGAGCTTGTTGCGGAGTGCCTCTGGCATTTACAATTTGTTCCAAAGCAGTGTTCAATTCAGTGTCAATACCCGGTAGTTCTCTAACATCATCCATTTCTATTGTTTCGCCAGTGGTTGATTCTGATGTTTTGAGATGGTTGTCGCTCCAGGATATAAAAGCATCTGCGTACTGATCTTCATCTGGCGATACAGCTTCATTAATGGCGCCTTGACGTCTTAGTGCCGCAATGGTGCTGGCATTTTTTGGATCGTTAGGATCTAATTTTTGTCCACCAATGCTGATAAGCTGATTTGAAGCTGGTGTTTTCAATGAAGTAGTTGTAACTGTGCTAGGGGTGCCAGTGAGTTGTGCGGCGCCTGCTGCACCATAGTTAGGTGTTGATGTGGTTTTTGGTGCAGGAGCGGGTGTGCTGGCAATGACAGTTGGTTCAGCTTTGGCCCAGGCCGAGACCAGACTTTGAATATATTGTTTGACTGCAGGATCTGTCTGAACTTTTTTGAGTTTGTCTTGCCAGTCAGCCGACGGTGCTTGATACTGGGGGCCAAATCCTTGCTTGCTTAATTTTTGAGAGGCGGCTTGTGCAGTTGATGCATAGCTGGGTGCTTTACCAAAAATACCAGTGGATCTATCGTAGGCTCTAGTGGCAGGATTGTTTGTGACTGCTGATGCAGCTGAACTGGCGGCACTTTTGACTGCTGGTGCAACTGCTGACGCAGTCTTGTTATAGACATTTTTAGCCCCGGTTGCAGCAGACCCAGCAACATTTTTTATGTTTTTGCCAGCCTGTTTAACTCCTCGTATGATTTCTTGGTCAGTTGGTATCATACCTTTGATAGTATTGCCCATTGTGCCTGTTTTGTTTTTAAGACTGTCCATGAACCCTTCGTTCAATGGGTGTTGTGTTAGTTCATGAATTTGCATCTGTGCGTCTCACTTGACGTGTAAATTTGCCAGGATCTCTCAGTCGAATCGCATTAATTAACTTACGTTGTAAATTATCTGCTTGTTCTGGTGTATAACTAGAGTCTATTTGTTCTAGTAATCTTATGGCACTGGTAATGATATTGGTAGCACGATTTTCAATCACATGACGTTGGTCACGCTCAATGTACATTGCATCCAACTCTTCCAAAAGACTGCGTGTTTTTTTTTGCATTTTATACCAGAACCTTTGGATTATTTATTGATTTTTTTGGTTTGGTGTGCTAAGTTATACTCCGCATACATCATTGCATATTACTAATCGTCCCTGACTGAATGTAGGAATATTCCAAGTTTTTTCAATGCCAGCAAACCAACATATGCAGTGTGCCAAATCATATTTCAATGCATTATTTTCGTGTACCATGTGTTTGAATTGTGCATTGGCCGCGGCATGGTAGTTACCGTGTCCGTATTTATGTGGATTGAAGCCAAGAAAACAACAAGGATACACATCGCCGGTGCTCGAAACATAAATTTGTTTGGTTTTTTTAACTGCACAAGATATTGGCTTTTCAACTCTATCCACTATGATATCTTCTAATAGAACTTCGTCTGTGGTTCGAGTTTTCCATAGTTTATCAAAATGCACTTCAACTGGAGTACCAATGATTCCTGAGAGTTGTTTATTTTTATCAAAGATTGGCGATTGATTTCTTCCTGTGTCCACTAATTCAAATTTTTTGAATCCCATATGTGCACTGATTTTTTCAGCAAGTTTTTGCTGGTGTTTATTGTGATCAAAATCAATCATTTTCCATATTGCCTGGCCGCCAGCGGCAATGAAAATTTCAGCATTTTTTACAACTGTATGATAAGATGTATTTTGTCTATATATTGAATGAGTATCTTCAAGACCATCAATACAGAATGCTACAATAACATCAAGTCTGGCCAATTCTTGCCAGTAATCCAGATTTCTCGCTCCTGCATTTGTACTCATGCTGATTTTTACTGTGCTTGAGCATTGTCTAAAATACCTAATAATATCAATGGTTTCTGGATTCATAACTGCATCTCCAAAATTACCATTGATCAGTATTGTTGATAACTGAGCCACAAATGATTGACAAAATATTTGTTTGGCCTCATACAATGTCATGTTATGTTCAATGTATCCATCATTGTAAGGATAACCATAAAAATTCCTTGGACATAGTGGACAATTGGCATTGCACTTTGAACTTATTTCCAAATGCAATCCAGAGATTTCAGACAAGGTATACATTATGTTGTTTTAATTTTGCCCAACAACTGTTTGAGTTTGGCACTATTGACATCAGCAGTTACTTTGCCAACATCGTCGGGTTCACTAGACTCGGCTACTCGACTTTGTGTTTTGATACTGTCATATATGCTGGGTTTCTTTACAAAGCCTCCAGAATTTTCGTCAGATGATTCTCCTGAGTCAGTGATTCTCATGGTTTCAATATTGTATTCTAAGTCAATTTTCTGTCCCACACCTGTACTGCTACGACTTTTCATGCACTGAATTTGATAGCGACCACGTTCTTTCATGGCTCTGGAAGTAAAAATACCAAATACATTGTCAGCTGTGTTAATTTTACTGATACCACCAGAAATATGACTGTGGTCAAATTCCACTTCTTCCACTGCTGACCTATTCAACTGACTAGCGGTGACAAATAAAACATTGAGTTCTTTGGCCAAATTGCGTAGTTCTTCGCTCACATACTTGTCTTTGACAAACAGGTCATTGGGACTAACTTTGGCACTCACTGGCATCAATAAATCCAAATAGTCAACCATGATAAAGTCTACTCTGAGTCCAGTTTGTATTTGTACTTCTTTGATATAACTTCTAATGTCGTTGATATTGCTTTGTGCCGGCAGTGCTTTGACTCTGTACTGACCGGATTTTTTGGCCATCATTTTCACTTTGAGTTCAGTGGTATCAATGTCTTTGCGTATTTCTTTGGTGCCCATGTTGGTCAGCATGGCATCTGTTCTAAGTGCACACAAATCTTCACTGAGTTCTAGACTCACATATACACCACTGAGACCTTGTTGTAACCAATTCAGTGCAATATTCATCATCACAAGACTTTTGCCGGATCCAGATCCGCCGGCAAAAATATTTAATTCACCACGACTGAACCCGCCGTACAACAACCTATCCATCTGTGGCCAACCAGTTGATACCTGGCCACCTGAGTTGAAATATCTGTTGATACGAGCTGCAGGATCTTCAAAATAATCTATGCCCATGTCTTTGGTCAGGCTGATTTGTACTGCATCTTTGATCAATTTTTCCACCGGATCATAGTCGCCTTTTTCTAACAAATCTGCTGATTTCAAAATTGCTCGTTCTAGTTCTTGCCGACGAGTAAATGATTCAAATTCTTGCATGAACCATTCAAAATGGCCCTCATTCAGATCAGGTGTATACTCTAGTTTGATACCTGTACTGGCAGCAATTTGTTCTCGAGTGGGCAATGTCTTATACTCTGCACTGTGTTTTTTGACAAACTCTGCAGCTGGTCTCAGACTGCGATCAAAGTTTTCAGGGTTATAAATATTTTGTACCCGTATATAACTAGATGCATCTTGCAGCATCATCTCCAAAAACAATCGTTGAACATCAATTCCGTATTCTTTTAACACACAAATTCCTTGTAATATTTTCCTATTTTCAAACTATTTTGCCAGTTGGTGCCTCTACGCTGATCAATTAGATTTAATTGTTGTATCCAGTTATCATTGGCAGTGTCAGATAGGGTAGATTCTAAATAATTAGCCATGTTTTGCAATTTTAATCGAGTCTTTAACTGGTCAATTACCAACTTTTTAATTGTTATATCAAGATTTGCTGGACTAAAGTTGTTTGCTAATTGCCAATTAAAATCTGATATATCGCCTTCTCGATTTGAATTAAGATTTTGTTCAAACCAATCTACCACATCTATCATTTCAAGTATATTATAACTGCCTACCGTGACATTGAACCCAAACATTACATTACTGGGTAATTGTGCTTGCATAGTCAGTAAATTTTTATTGACTTGTGCCCATTGTGCAGGCCATCTTACGTATTCAAATGCTATACCAATGGCATCAATGCTGAAAAATAATTTGACTAGTCTGGCTTTTTTCCATAGATCAATAAGTTGCGTATCAGGCATTACAGTACCATTGGTATTATAACTTATAAATGTATTTTTTAAAATGCCTTGTTGTTCTAATTTTTTTAAAATTGAAGTTTGATCACTGTTCAGTAACGGTTCTCCGCCATTGAAATGTATTTTTTTAATATTAGAAAGATCCAGATTGTTTAAAAAATTGTTATTTTTTTGAAATCTTCGACCTATACTTGCTAGCCGATGCTTGTCATAATTTAATTCGTTGGCCCAGCTACTGCTTTGCAGCGGGCCGCACATTACACATGCAAGATTACATGCCCACGTAGCATTGTGATCAAGAGATTCTAGAGACACAATATGGTCAGGCAACGAGCTGGCATAAAATTCAATGGCACTTAGTCGGCGACTCTTGTGTCCAACTTTTTCCATTTTCCAGCAACGATCACAAGCTTCTGGTTTTTCATTCTGATCAAACTTTTGCCTCAATGCGGATAGATGCTTACTTGTCTTAAAATCAAAACCTTCAACTGATTCAATTTCGCTCTCGGCTTGACAACAAGGGGCTACACGAATTTTATCATCATTGAATCGATCAACATACATACCGTGATAAATTTCAGGACACCAATTATGACTCATAATAAATACTTTTTTAATTCGCTATGTCTTTTTAACAAATTGTTTTTTCCTTAATTCTATTTTTAAGCGACTGGTTTCTCTTGCTTGAAATATAGTTATCATTGCAGCCAGTTGACCCATATGAATCACTGCGTCATTGACATCTTTGATGCCCACGGGCCAGTCTGGCATGCTTACTGCCCAGCCCAACTCTATGGCACGATCCACCAGCTCCATACCTGATGTGTCGTGGTCTGGGACCACTGTGATTTCTCTTCCTAAACTTCTTATCAGTCTGGCTTGTGCATCGCTTATGGTATTGTGCATCACTGCCAATCCGCCAATACACAAGGCATCAAAGATGCCTTCCGTGACCAATGCATGTTTCCACGTGTTTTTTTGAAGATCAGTACCAAACACATATCCAGGTTGACTGCGGTTGATGTACTTGGGCCCGCTTGTACCAAGCATTCTGGCGCACCAGCCTACCATGATATTGTTGTGCGTAAACGGAATAATCACATGTGGACGAGTCCAGTGCACACCATCATTTTGCATCTGCACCATGATAGGGTAATCTTCTGGTACACATCTTTCTCGCGCATATCTCCAGTATTCTGTGTGTTCCGGTGTGAGTAATTCTGCATGCGGCGGAAGATCATCTTGTGCTTCAAAATTTATGTTGTTGAGTATCTCAGTGATTTGCTGTCGATCATCCAAGATACCTTCTATGCTACGATGTCTGAGGCTTTCCAAATTCAGCAGGTCAATTTCTCGTTCAGGAACGTTTAACAGTTGCAAAAATCGTCGAGCGCGAAATCCCACACTTCGGCCAAGAATAAAACTGGCTGTAGTTTGACAATTAAAACAGTGATAACTCCAACCTTTTTCACTGACTTTGAGACCGCCTCTTTGTCTTTTGTCCGCACAACAGGGCGCATTAAAACTGATCCAGCCCGAAGGAGTGAATTTTTTCTTATTTGGCAAGTAACTAACCACATCAATCATGCAGTTAGTATAACACAATCTGCAATATAAATCAATTTTATCGATAAGATAAATCAAGCACATAGCCTGTGCTGATAATAACCATGGCTCCTTGTTGACTGGGGGCCACCGGATAGTAGGGAGTGTTGATCCCAGCATTGGGCACTATCCAATAGCCGCTGCCGCCATTGGTCACAGTGATGCCAGTGACTTGTCCAGAATCATCAATAGTAGCTTCTGCAGTGGCGCCTGCGCCATCGCCCACAATATTGATTTTGGGCGGAGCAAGATAACCTTTTCCACCATTTTGAATAGAAATGCTAGTAACCACGCCATTGTCGCAGGTTGCATAAGCAGTGGCAGGGACTCCTGTGCCAGGAGGAGTAGCAAATACCGAATTATTAAAGCATAATCGCAAAAGAGGATACCATCCAATTACATTTAAATATATGGTACCTGTGTAATTGTAGTAGGTAATACTTTCAGATCCAGTAGAGTTATACAGTGTAGCTCCAACAGGTACATTGTAAGGTATGGCTTCGTAATCTTCGGCAGCCTGTGCTTTGATTGTGCCTGTGTACCCATCCAGGGTCATTTGAATTGTGGTAATGGAATTTTGTGGCTTGATAAAACTAGTATAGTATTCTGTATTCAAAAAACTATTCCAGTAGTTGGCCCCATTGGGATTGCCGGCCCAGTACCAGTTTTCTGATGGATAATCCTGAAAACTAGTACCATCTGCAGACCCTTGCGATGATAATTTTACAGTGGGAATGGTCAAAGGAATACTAGGAATATGTTGAGGAAACACACTGTCTACTATGTCCACTGGTGCTCGTGCTCCTGCCTGAGCATCCACAAATACTGCCGTGGTAAGATTACCACTGCTGACTGCAATACTGTAGCTGGCCGTTTGTGCTAGAACTTCTAGTAGGTCACCAGCAGGTATTGTAACTTTGACCCTGCCCAAGGTTGCATTCAATATGACCATGGGTTGTTGATACAGAAGTAATAGACCTTCTGTATCAACCAATCTGAACACAAACGAACTGCCTGTGACATCCACTGGTTTTTGTTCCTGATTGATAAATTGAAACAACAATACATTATCAACACCTTTGTTGATGGTTAGTTTTTTTGCATACACAGGATCGTACCTCGCAGTGAAAAAAGCACCACTGGTGTCTATCAATAATACTCTGGTAATTTGCTGATATAAATACGCCGTGGTTGAATACATAGGAATCTCCAACAATATTTATGGGCAATGACTTGTTTGCAAAATTAGCTGAAAAATATCCCTTTATTACCTTTTGTGTGTATGCATCTACGGAATACGTAGGCATTGTACAAAATCAAGACGACGCTATCACCACAATATATGATTTTGGTAGCATACAAGACATAGAAAAAAAGAAATTATTTTTAGAACTTGCAGGAGTCTGGTGGTGGGAAAGCAACAGGAGCATTCCTATAAACATTTTTCTAAAGGCTGACTGGGATCCCTTCAAAGTTTATTTAAAAACTTTCAGCAACAAAGACCTTGTGATACTACACGGGCCAGTTTGTAGTCTAATAGAAATGAGTAGGAAAAAATCCAAACGAAAATCTATTACACTGATGCGACGTCTTGATTGAGTATATTCATGTGCAATGTGACCAAAGCAGCGTAGCTTATAGCATGTGATTTTTTAAACACATATCCTTGGCTGTCATCTCCATTCCAGACTGATTCAAAAATTTCTGGCCAGGGCTTGTTTTGTAAGTGCGATTTGCCGGGACGAATTATACTGATAAATGCTGCCATTCTGGGCACAGTATCTGGACGCATAGATCTCAATAATTCAGTGTAGTTTCCTATGTGCACCAACTGACTGGCCCAGTCAACATCTTGCCATAATCTATGCCACGGTGGACTTTCGGTCAACATTTTGGTATAGTGCTCATGATCACGAATCAATTGGTATACACCCATATTTAAAAAATCAATTTTAAAATATCCTCGTTGTTCTGCATCTTTGTAATCTATGGCTGCACATTGATGTATTGGGTCGTAGGGTATTTTGGTCACATAGATTCCAGAATTATGACGGCGAGGTTGTCCCTGCACTACCTGACGAGCAGCCGTATGCGGAATTAATTTTAAAACTTGTTCTCTATCTGCAAAATCTATGTCAATGTCTGCACTCATTACCATCCTGCCTTAGCCAAAATATCTTTAGCATATTCTTGATCTGCTGCATAATCATGAAATTTCTTGTGCCATATGTCTGTGTCTATGTATGGCCATATCATGGAAATTTGTTCTGAAGTCAGTTCCGACAAAAATTTTTGGCCAGATTCTGAGTTGTATATAACCCAAGCACTGATGCGTCCAGTTGTTATGGCATAGCAGATAGCATTGGAATTACCATATCGCAAACAGTCGTGTGCAGGATTGTTGGTTTGTGCCTGCCAATCGATGCTGAATTCAATGGCTCTGGCAATGGCATCATTTATATGTTCTACCTGCAGATAGTTCAGCAAATATTCTGTATAAATGCTGTCTCGACACCAATGGTCAATTTTTTTATTTTGTTTAAGTACATACTCAATAAATCTTGCAGGATTTATTGCTCGTATAGCTACACAGTAACGACCAAATTTTACAAACGCTCGATAATAAGGCGAATCAGCAAAGTCATCAAAGGTTTTTAGTTTGGCAGATCCTTGAGTGAGCTCGTAAAATTTCAAATATGCCTGCAGACCCAGTTGAACTCCACGTTCAGATTGTTCTTGTCTACGTCTGCGTGGTTCGCAACTGTGCACTGTTAAACTGGATTCTTTGACAAAATTTTTACGACAAAACTGACAAGTATAAGTCATTTTTCTTGACCAAGTTCACGCAAATGCGCATTGATTTCTTGTTGTGACACCAGCTTACTCATAACATCTATATCTGAACTTTTGAGATTAGGAAACAGTTGCATCAACTGTTTTTTCTTGGTGCCAACATTGGCAGATTTTTCATCTTTTTTCTTGGGACTGATCCATTGATGTCGATGTACACCCATGCCAGGACTCACTGAGCTGGCACACAGCCATTGCAGTTCTGGATGTCGATTTATGGCAAAGAATTGTTTGTTCAGCCGCTCATTGGTACTGATCAAATAAAACTCCTGCAGGTCTCTTGATCCTGTCACAGCACTGCCCCAGCGTATCATCAAAAAGTTGCTGAATTTTTTCTTTTCTTCATCAGTGAGATCACAATAAAACTTTCGATTTTTTAAATCAAATTCTTTCATTTCATTGGCAATATTCAATTTGTCCATTACCAGGCCTTGCTGTAATCCACTATTTCACAGTTGCGACTGATATCTTTGACAAAATACACACAGTCTGGTCGATCTCCGTCGGTGATAGGAACGCACAGCATTTGACCATTTTTTAACTTGGGAGCATACCAAGTAACTTCTTGATACACATCTAAGATTTCAATATCAGGAAAACTGGGTCTAAAACTTGAGAGCGGGTTGAATTGAAAAACACGAAAGCCTCGATCATTGATACTGGTCAATGGTAGTACTTCCAGATCACCCAAGTCTGGCTCGCCGATGAGTATTTGCCAGTCCATGGGCATTTTTAGTCTGTGACTGCCTATTCTCAATACCAGTGCAGGAGATGTAAAACTTTCTAGAAATATCAATGGTATGTAATGATAGTCAGGATCTGCAGGAGTTGAATTGTCTAGTATGGCAAATCGCATGTCTTCTACTTCATCAGGCAAGTGATCTAGTTCATAGTGAGTGTTGTCAAGTGTTAGTATTCGCATGTGTACAGTATAACATATTGCTGTTGTGCAATGCAACCTTTTATTTCCATTCAAGTTTTTCTTGCGTGAAAGGATAGTTGGCTTCTTTGTAAAAAGTTTTACGTTTGGTCAAATGGCGTTTGGCAAATCTACAGGTACTGGTTATGTCCCAAATTTCTACATGGTCTTTGTCTTCAGCTTTTCTAATGCCACGCCCAATTGACTGTATAACCCTGACAAAGCTTTTTCCGGGCTCAAGAAGAACCAAATTAAATATCCTAGGAAGATTAATACCAACAGCGGCCACACCGTAAGTCGCCACAATAATCTTGCCAGTGCTAGTTGCAATTTCGTCGTATTCATTCTGTCTATCTCCTGCCTTGGTTGATCCTGACACAAATACCGCATTGTCTAATTGTGCTACCAAGGCCTGCCCGGCAGCAATTCGATCAACCAAGACCAAAGTGTTGCCAGTGGCATTGACTTGACGTACAAGATTGGCAATAGTGGCCAATCTATCTTCTTGTTCAAGCAAATATTTTAATTCGCTTTGGTAGTTATTAAACTCGGCGTGATCTACCAATTGCACAATGTTTACATGGCACTGTGCCAGAACGCCTTTGTCCTGTAGTTCACTGGCAGCAAGTTGACTTATAACTGGACCAATACTTACCAAAAGACTTTGACTTTCAAATTTTTCTTTGGGTATGGTTCCTGTCAATCCCCAGCGTATTGGTATGTGACTCATTACACCTGTGAGCAAAGTTTTGAGTGCATCTGCCTTGGCCATATGTACTTCGTCCACTATGACACACACTACATCTTGTAAGAAATCTTGTATGGTAATTTCAGCCACGGCATTTTTGGTGTTTTTTAACAACACGTTTAGACTTTGCCAGGTACATATTGTGTGAGTCCGGGCAAATTCTTTACGATCTCCAAAGAACACCCCCACATCAAGTCCAAGATTGGCATAGTCTTTTTCTGTTTGTGTGACCAAGCTTTTGTTTGGCACAATGATAATACTGCGTCCATAAGATTCAACACTGCTACTTAATGCAGCAGTCATGATTGTTTTGCCTGCACCAGTGGCTACTTCTTGAAGACACTGAGGATTAGATAAAAAATTATTTACAATTTCTACCTGATAATCGCGTAACATGATTGCACTACCTGCTTTATCATGCCCTTTGGGCCAGACCTTGTGTGCAAATGTGTGTTCGGTCACTGTGGTAAAATTAAATGTTGTGCGATAGTCTCTGAGATCGTCTAGCTCGATGTCGTAATCAAACTTTTCCAACACAGGAATAATTTCTGGAAGTAAATTTACATAGGTACTTCCGCCCATTTGAAAATAGCTGACTTTGCCATCCCATCGTCCTAATCTTACTGCAGGAAGATATCTGGCATAAGGAACATCATACTTGAACATGTTGACAAGAGCACGACGTACATCTAAATCTAGGCCTTCTAATTTTATATTAACTTCATCGCGAATTATTATGTTACATTTTTTCATTGTAGGTATACTTTATTTACATATTGTCGTTGGCGTATCTGATCAAGTATGAACTCTTTGTTGTAATTTTTTGACAATACTGCCACTGGAAATCTCAATGGCAGTAATTGAGGATCTTGAAAATTTGAAAAACCAAGTTTATTAAAAAATTCACTGTGGCTGGTAAAGTAATTATACATGCGGTCTAGATCTGGATTGGATTTATAAAATCCAACATTGAAATCTGCACTGTAAAAATTAAATGGTCTGAATGCGTCATTGGCAATAAATCGATCATTATCGTTGGCAAGATCTTCAAGAGTCTTTCCAATCTCCACATAATTCAAACACACAGACCCCCAGGGTGGCGAAATTACGCCAAATTTTTGCATCATGTCCAATGGGATTGTTTTTGTCTTGGGCATATCAAACCAGGTACACACAAATCTCGGAAGATTGCCTAACACTATTGATTCGCATCTATGCACCGCTATGTTGAGATCAGATAGAGCCTGTTTTACAGTTTCCGGAGCCCGAGACCAAAAGTTTTCAGTCTGTTTGTCCAGTAGTCCATGATATCTTTCAAAAATATTATGCAAGTAATTCAAACAGTCTTGATCGTATATGTTAGTAAATGGTTTGCTGATAATGTGTTGATATGCATTTATGGTTGCTATGCATTTTTTAATATTTGTGACAGCAATTTCTTGTTCAACTTCTTTGCTGTTGAATCCATAAAATCTTTTGGGATTGTCAAGTGTGAAAGATTCTCTGCTCTGCATCCGTTCGATCCAAAGTTCAGTGATAGGTGAATCCAGCAGAGAGAACTGCAGATCAAACTTGTCAAACCCTAATTCTATGTGCAAAGACGAAAACATTTGTTTAGTATACAGTATTTTGCATGGTATGTCAAAAAAAACAGGTGCACGAATGCACCTGTTATAAAAGAACTGTATGTCTACAGTTCTGGAGCTAACTATTAATTATGCATTTTTCATGCAAGTTGTTTCTGCCATGAGTCTCCAACGTGCGGGGAAACTCTTTACCAAATCTGCAATCTTTAGTGCCATGCGTAGACTCATCTCACGCAGACGAGTTTGGTTTGTATTCATAAACTCAATGATGTCATCTTGTGTACACTCTTCAAAATCATAGTCTGCAAACAACACGCCATCTTTGGCAATTTGTTTGATACGCAAAATTTTGTCGCGCATTGTGTCCAATGTCAAGTCAAGATAGTGACAACGACTTTGCAATGCATCCAAGTGATCACGCAATTTTTGCGATTTCATTTGATCAAACTTCAAATTGGTAATAAAAATTACACTGCCTTTGAATTCAAAACTGTCCGGAATACCTTCGTGTCTCAACACACGACTTTCGCTTAACCATGAAATTTTACGTTTCTTGCCAGAGTCTAGTGCACCTTTTAGCAAGTTCAATGCAACATCATCTACTAGAATACTGTCACAGTCATCAAACACTAGAACACAATTTGCATCTGAATACTTGTAGAGAGTTTGATACAAGCCAATTGGAGTAGCTGAGCCTTTGACTACTTCGGCACGAAGTTTTTTACCTGCAATTTTGTCAAACAAACAGGCTTTCTCAACTTCTTGTTCTACACCAAAACTCTTGCCTACTCCGGGCGGGCCACTCACAATCATGGCACGAATGTCGCCTGAAGTGGCAGCCTTGGTCATTTCTGTTAAGATCTCAAAGCGATCTCTAATACGAGCCATTGCTTCTTCTTCAGTTTCTGTCTGTTTAGCGGGGTGTTTGGGTGCGACCAGTTCCAGCATGCTTTCTCCTTGAGTTACGAACTCATAGTCGTGAGTTCCAGTTACATTTACACGAATAGTTTCTGGCATGTTAGGAAACACACCATTGTTTCTAACTTTCACAAAGGTATTCTTACCAGTGGTTGTAATTTGTTCCACTAGCTCAAAACACATGCCAGCAACACTTTTGCCACGATAGGCACCAGACAAAACACGGATATGACTGTTAGACATACTAGCTCCTTTTTAGTTTATACAAGTATTATAACAAACTTGGAATTTTGTGTCAAATTAGGGTGTTGTTTTTGCACAACACTGTTTGATCTTGTTGTTTTTTACTGTTCATGCTGTTATTATAACAACAGAACAATTTTTGGTCAATCTACAAAAGATTGTGCTCTATGTTTGATGTTGCGCTGATACAACACGCGATTTTGCTCAGTTCGTGGGCGAAAAGGCAAGTTGCGATCAAACAACACACGATGTACACGTGGCCGGGGATTGCACTGGGAGTTTGGTGTTTTTTTCATAACCAAATTATATAAAAAAAACTTTTTTATGTCAAGTCATAAAAAAACCCTATACAGTATAGGGTTTTTTGGTATAAACGGTATAGCTCTTTACTGCGGGACTCCACAACTACCTAAACTTACATTTAGATTGTAGGAAAGTGTACTACCGGTTGGTACTACCCAGGTCCAAACTGCAGTAGACACTGGCAAAGGAGGAACCTGTGTAATTCCGTCAATTGTTACACTGCTTCGTGAGTCTGGCGTGCTTTCTGAATTTACTGGTGTTCCGTTGTAACATGGCAAGTATACATTTGCAGTGCCTGGTATCTGTTGAAACAATCTTCCAGTGATTGTTGTGGCTGGTACAGATTGGGTGTTATTAACAGTCCATGAAGATCCAGAACCACTGGTAATTTGTGTATTTGCAACTAGTCCGGTGCCTAACAAAAATTGTCCAACTTCTACTATGCCGGATGTTAGACTGCCAATGGTAAGTGTTGTGCCTTCTATTGTGGCATTTTCCATCACTGCTGGAATAGGTGGTACAACTGTGACCATCCAATTGGAATCAATGGCCCCAAATACTGCTCCATACCCGCCGGTGACTGTAATACTCATGGGCAAAGATCCTGACCAGTTAGTAGGAAAAATAGTGGAATCAGCAATAGAAAATAAAACTGACGCATTGCTTACATCATTTGGTGGCGGAGGAATTTGACTATCAATTGTAGGTACTTCGCCAGAAAACACACTGGTTCCATTGATAGTGGCGGTTAGTGTAACATTGCTATTGCCATATGCGTACCCATAAAAATTAAGGGTTCTGTTTTCATATTGTAGTCCGTTGCTGTCAATTGGCATATAAAGATTCTCCTACAGTTATTTATCATAATTTAGCAGACTGGATGTTTGTTGACAGTATTCAGTAAGAATTCTTTCACGATGCCACTCCGTTGCTTGGGGACTGTTTGCAAAATCAGCAAAGCATGGAGTTCCCAAGGTATAATGTAACAGTTTGGCATTGACATTGGCACCATATTCATCAGGTAACCAATTCCATTCTACTGGTAATTCGCCAATGTCAGAACTATTAAGCCATGAAAATCTATGCAAAAACTCCCCTGACGATTTTTCCACAAATTCTGGTGTGAGTCGGCGATTACAAATACTGCCGCAATTCCATAATATTACGCTTGACCAATTTTTTCTTGGATAGTTTTCGTTTTTATTGCCAAGATATTTAACTGGCATGCATGTTTGATAATCATGCTTGACTACCATGACATCTTTGGTGCTTTCTTTGAGATTCCAAAGTTTGAGTATGTCATCGCATACAATCATATCTCCATCAATAAAAATTGCCCAATCTTGAAACTCCATTAGATAAGGCACCAGAAATCTGGTGTATATAAAGTTATTGCTGCCGTCGGTGTGTGTTTCTTTGTAGTCCCGAAACAAGTGCAGAGCCAGAGGTACAACAGCCACTGGAACTGTGGCATTTCTAATTATGCTATTCACACAAGTATGATAAGCAATAGCTTCTTTTGGATCGTAGCCAACAAAAATTGGAATTGGCTTCATGGTAATTTTATAATTTTCCCATCCAGGTCAAACTGCGATCAAGCCATGGAACAACTAAATCTTGTTGACGTAGATAACCATAGGAATTTATACTTTTACATGCACTTTCTGGCAGTAGGTTAGATTCAGCAAGCTCATACCATGATGTTGTGCGCGGATCTTTAGGAAGTTGATTGCTCTTGTACACAATTGCATGAATACAGGGATCTTCAGTGGTTTCTTGAAAGAATCCAGAAGCACAATCCCATCCTGCCAGGGCCAGCATATGTATCAAACTTATCATGGTGTGATGGTAATAACATCCATTTTGTTGAAAATATGCCAGCTGACGATGATGTACCATTATTGTTTTTGGCACTGCCAGTACCATCATTCCTCCGTCATTGGTAATTTCTCTCCATTTTACTAATGTAGCCAGTGGATTAATACAGTACTGAAAAGCATCGTGGCACCATAATACATCATACTTTTTTTGCTGCCAGAGCGTGATATCATCTTCAAAATTAACACATTGATATGACATGTTGATGTAGTTTGCAGCCAATGGCAACGATTGCAGTTGATCTACACCGGTACATTGTATATTGAGAGGCACTGGCACATCATCCCGAGTGGTCACGGTGGCCCACCAAGTCAAATCCAGTCCTGCGCCACAGCCTAGATCTATCAGTGTGCCAATACTTTCCATAAATTCATCATACTCACGCAACATATTCAGAGTCTTGAGACTGTGTGTATGGCTCTGTTCTGGATTTGCAAAAGTTATCATATTTGTATATCTTCCATGCCTGCTGTGCGCAATCGAACTATGTGTCCCATTTGCCACTGTTTGGTGTCAAGTCCTTTCATTATACCCAGCCATCGATTGCGCAACAACGCTACTTCATTGATAATAGTTTCAAAATCAATGACCTCGTCTTCGCCGTCTACATATTTTTCAGCATCTCGACTGGTCAATGCTCTGGCATAACCTTCAAGATATTTTTGAAAATGTCTACGACGAATCTTGCGCAGTTGTATATTGAGGAAATTTAACACAGCTTCAATTTCTTGAAGTTGATTGAATCGATGCTCGGTGATTCCTGGCAGTGCAGATATATTTTTTTCAACTATGCCATTGATGCGACAATCTTTTTTGGCTGCATCCAGTTCATGTTCAAAATGCGCAATAAAATCAGGTATTGCACCAAGATCTGCTACTACACGACTGTACCACATCAATCTTCCCAGTCACTGTCGATGTCTTCTTGATCAATGTCGTCATCGTCATCATCATCAGTGTAATCTTTGTCATTGTCAAGATACACTGTGAGTGCTCGTTTGATATCGGCATCTCCCTTGAATGCATTTTTAATATCTTCTACATCACTGTCGTGGTCAATCAACACTGATACGATGGTTTCTGCTGCTTCTGCTCTGTCCACGGTGTTTACATATCGTTTGATTTCATTCCAAATCTCACTGGCAACTATTTCAGTCATTCTTCCTCTCCTTCTGTAACTGCTGGTTGTTCTTTGATATTTTCAAAATCTTTCATCACTGTGTCAAGACATCCGTCGTCGTTGCGTTCCCACCCTTTGCGGAATTTTTTAATGATTTCACCTGCGCTGGTAGTAAACACCAAACTGTTGCCTTCTTTTTTAAGCATGCCTTTTTTCTCAATTAAATCAGTTAATCCAGAATAAGGGCTCATTCCAGTTTCGTAAGGAATTTTAACTTGTACACCTTCAAAAGGTTTGGCATATCGTGTTTTCATAACTTTGCAAGCAGCCCGGATACCCATTACATCCGAAATTTTATTGCCTTCTTCGTCTTCTTTGAGTTTGAGTTTTTTCATTGCAACCACAATTGAACTTGCATAGATAAACCCTTGACCTCCAGAAATTTTATCGTCCGGATCAAACATGTCTTGACTTGCGTATGTATGATTTGTGCATACCAATCCTACATTATAACTACCAAACATATTGACACAATTTCGTACCAATGCAGTCAGTGCTTTGGGTTTACGGCCTAGGTCGCCTTTCATCTCACCTGCATCAAATTGATTAACATCCGTGGGTGTTAACAACATGCCCAAGCTATCGATTACAAACATAACCTTAGGTCTTTCACCATCAGGCAAGGCTTTGTAATCGCTCATAAAAGTTGATATAGTTTTGGCTACATCATCAATCATTGCCATACTTAACTTTAATAACTTGCTTTCGCTTGTGTCAACTCCTAGTGCTTTGAGCCAATCTTCGTCTAGAGCATTCTCACTGTCAATAAGCACCACAAAGATACCTTGTTGTTGTGCGTTTTTAATGATATTTCCAGAACAGATATAACTTTTCCCTGCTCCAGAATCGCCAGCAAATACAGTTACTTTACCCAGTGGAATGCCACGTGTAAAGTCTCCTGAAATTAGGTAATTTAATGCATAATTACCGGTTGATATCCAGTCAGTTGGATCATTGAATCCAATGCTAAGACCATCAATACTTTTTGTTATGTCCTTGCGGAACTTTGATACATCAAATGGTTTTGCCATGTTTAAGCCTTTTTAATGAATTTATTAATGATAGATTATTGTTCGAAAAATATTCTTGAGTATCCCAATGCAGTAGCTGAGGATTGATATGTGTGATTTCACATATTTTAGCAAGTATCAATGCTTTTTCCCAAAAATGTAAAGAGGTGGATACAATATTATACTCTAAACAATTATTGACCAATATTTTAATCTTATCTAGCCAATCAAAATATTTTGAATTGTGTATTAACATAATTTGGTAAAAAGTTTTACTTTTTTCTGAATCCCAATTCCAATTATGGAATTTGGCTGTATTTTGTAATTTATCTACATTTCCAGAAATATACTCACTGAGTGTGATATCAGCCACTTTATCAATGTTTTTTAGTTTAACGCTTTGTAGCATAGTCCAATATTTTATGGTTAAATTTTCTATGTGTGATGATTCAGATGCATTGGTAAAGTTAAAATCTTGAAAATTTCCTTTGTCTGGAACTTTTTTATAAAATTTTGAATAAGACATTTTTAATCTCAGTAACTCGTCCCAGTCATTGCAAACCACTTTTAGAATAATTTCCATATCATCTTTTGGAAATTCTTCACAATGCCATGCAATTAAATTTGTATTGTTATAGTCATTGATTGCGTGTGCATTTCCTTCGAATGAAAATATCAATTCTGGATCAATTTGTATTTTGGCACAAGAATACAAAATATGGGCAAGAATAGTATTGCCCATACTTCCGTTACGATAATCTATACAATAAATCACTGATTATTGTTTTTGTCTAGCCCGAATCATTGCCAAGATATCTTCGGCTTTTTGTGCAGGTTTAGCCGCTGCCACTGGTGCAGTAGGTGCTGGTACATCATCTTCATCATCAAAACTTGATGCTACCGCAGTTGGTGCCAGTACTGGAATTTCCTGCACATCGCCGTGTCCATCAACAGCCAATGCAGGTGCTCCTGCTGGTGCTTGTACACCTGCTGGACGGAAGTATTGACCCCAACGTGTAGTGTCATATGCTTGCCCATCTACACTTGCTTCAAACATTTCTTTGATCACCTTGAGTTCCACATCTGTGGGTTTCTTTGGCAAGAATGAGGAAAGATCATACAATCCATATTTTTCAATTGCAGCTTGTTCTGCTTCAGTGAGTGCAGATTCTTTGCGTGCCCATTTAGAACTGTTGTAGTCAGCAAAGCCGCCCTTGGCAGTTTTAGTAATGCGGAAGTCTAAGCCTTTCAACAAGTCTGTTGGCAATTCTTCCAACTCAGGATCCATCAATGCACCTTTGATCAAGGTAAAGATTTGTGGTCCAATGATAAATCTACGAATAGGATTCTCTGGAGTCTTGTCTTCGTTGATGGGATTTTCACGCACAAAACCTTGGAAAATATAACTGCGTTTTTTCCAATATTTACGGCCCATGTCTTCAAGGCTCTTGTCCTTGAACCATGTGCGAACTTCTGCTAGTACTGGGCAAGGATCTCCCCACATTTCCACACAAGGAACTTGAACAAACACTTGTTTTGATTCCATTTCTCCTTTGACACCATTGAATGGTAGTCGAATCATGGCTCGCTCTGCCCAGAAGAATGTGTTTTTTGTGTTTGCGTCTGGAAGGAATCTTAATGTGGCTGATTGCCCTTCTTCCATGTTCCAGTGTGGGTAAATTGCATTGTCTCCCCCACCTTGTGATTGAGAACCTTTGTTCTCGCTTGCTGCCAGTCTTGCTCTAATTTCTGCTAATGATGCCATATTATGTTGCCTTTCTAAAGAATTTAATATGTTGCCTATCTAAGATAGTTTTGTTGCCTGTGATACCAATAAAAAAGCGTATACACATGTTAGTAGTATATACGCTTTGTTTGTCAGCGTCAATGATATTTATGACGCAGTTGTTCTAATTAGATTTATCGGATCATGAATCCGGCCAATTGTTGCATACGTACTAGCCCAAGGTCAGGTAGTTCGACGTTTTCTAGAGTAGGCACAACTGACGGAACTGCTGATTGAACGGGTGCACCCCAACATTCTTCAAGACCGTGAACCGGGCACATTTCTCCAGCTTCGCTCATGTTACAAACACCATCATCTTGTAGCAAACTGTTGCTCATACCGCCATCCACACTATGAACACTGTCGTCTTCCATGGCAGCCGGAATTGGGTTGAGTCCATATCCTTCTTCATCGGTTACTTCCGGAGCATAATCCATTGTGTTTTCGTTGGCGCCTCCAAGTTTATCACCTATCATTTGGCCAGCAGTACCTCCCAACGCCCCGCCTGCTAATGCACCAATCGGGCCACCTACTGCAGCTCCTGCTAATTCTCCGCCGATGGCTCCTACAGTTCCGCCAGCTAGTTGACCTTTCCAACCTTCGTCGGTTTCTTCACCATTGGTAAGGTAATGTCCGGCTACTCCACCGAGTGCGGCACCAGGAATACCTCCTAGAGCGCCGCCAATACCAGCACCTACAGCAGTTCCAAGTTCACCTTCATTTAAGCCTATATCTTTAGCAAAACGATCTCCTATCCATTCATAAGGATCTCCGTCGCGGCCTTTTTTTGTACCATACGGCATGTCATCAAAATAGTAATCATACAACACATCATATAAGGCATCGCTCATTTCACCAGTGGCTTCAAAGTCTTTGACATCACGTTTATAGGTATTTAAAATATGTTGGAATGTGTTGCCATTTTCATCCAGTGTAACATTCTCTTTGAGTCCGGCTGCACGACGAATTGATTCTAAAATGTCTTCTTCCACTGGTTTCAAGTCAGTCTGATCTGGTTCGCCTGGTGCAGAATTTTTATACTCGTCAATTTCTTGATCAGTTTCGCCTTGCTCAACATCCTCAGGATTGGTTGCATCAGGAGGATTCATTGCGTAATCAGCATCCACATCCAGGCGATTTACAACCTCTGCCACATCAGGATGATCACTCAACTCTTGCATACGCAAGAATACCAATTCACGGCAATCAGCGTTGGCATCACGATCAGCAAGGTTATGCAATTGATCAAACAACACATCATCGCCTAGCAGGTCATACAATTCTTCCGTGGCATTAGTAGCATCAGCACCCACTGGCAATTCTTTTTGCATGAGTTCAATCAATTGATCTTGTTTTTCAGGAGTGTCTGGTACTGACCATGTTCCTTCTACCAGGCGGTTGGCCCAGGCTTCAAATATGTTGGCTTCTTTCATAGCTTGTCCTTGTTGTTGTATACGGGCCAGCAAGGGTAATGCTGCCTCAATTCTGGAATCTATGCTTTGTGTCACAAATAGATTCTTCAGTCCTTCAATTACCACATCCTGCTCAGTTATTTCTGCAGGTTGCCAGCTTTCAAAATAGTTTGTGTAGCCTTGACTGGCACTGAGTCCTTTGATCACTCGTTGTAAATTTTCGTAATAGGAGTTGGTTTCTTCGACCAGTTGTCCTGTGTCACCTTCAAATATCTGTCCGTGATTGGCTCTACGAAAACGACTTAGTACATTAAGTTCTTCAACAATGCCCACAATGTGTTGGCCACGCGGGTCATAGGGTTTGCCGCCTTGACGCACATGCTCTAGCATGGCGCGGCCACCTGACAGTTTGGTAAATGGCAGTCGGAAACGTTCACCTTCGGCAGTTTCAATATACAGACTTTCCACATAACGAAAACGTGCATCATTTTCGCCTAATGGGCGTTTGTGTTTGACCATGAGTCTGGCTTCTGTGGCAGGGCCTAACCAACTGGTGGTTCTATTGCCGGACCAAGATTCAAACAAGCCTTCTTTGATTGCAGCCTGACCTTGCATGCTGTATCTCAGTCTGTTGATGTTCTTTATGCCAAAACTCATGTGGTTTCTGATGCTGAAATCTTTGAGTTGTTCTAGGAAAGCGAACCAGCTTTGCTTGTCTTCGCCTTCCATGGTCTTGCCTACATTGTCTGCACAAAAAACAGTGAGTTCGCCATCGTCTCCTAGCAGTATCACAACGGTACCATAATCTTTGCCAGACTCTGCACGGAATTCAAAACTAAACATTTCTGCTTCGCCGGGATCTGCGGCAGGTTTTCCACGGACATCCAGCATGTTGGGATCAAAGTCTCTGCTGGTCAAGACATCAAAAAGTTTAAGAGCGGCGGTTTGCTGTGACATAGTAGTGTATTTAGTCGTTATCTACGTATACTGATAAAGGGCATGGGTGCTATAATAACATCTCCGTGATCTTTCATTTGAGTATCCATCTCTGTGTGATATGTTTGTAGTAGTTGCATCATACGCACTGCCAACAAGGCTGCCATGACCAAATCGTCAGTTTCTCCTGGCTTGGCTGCATAACTCACGCCATGTGCCACAAAAGTTTTCAATTCTGAAATCAAAGGAATACTACGGATTTTCATGCGGTTAGATTCTATTAGAGTTTTAAACTTGTTGCAAGCGGCCAATTTAAGTTTTTGTGTTGTGTTAAAGCCCTTGCGATATCTTCGTCCGGAACTGCCGCTGTTAGGATCACTTAAAAAATAGCCTTCGATGTTTTCTTCGCCATACTCTGCAATTGATATCAGTGCTGCCTCGCCGATAGTATTGTTTTCAATACTGTAGTATATTTTTTGTGGATCTTTAACAGTTTCATTTATGTGCTTACATATATCAGTGAGTATTCTAATTTGTTCTGGTATGGGTGTTCTATTATGCCGCCATTCACCGATCTGCTCTGTGGTATTTGCTTCAAAAATCTGAATAGCAGCTGGATCACCACCTGTGCCCAGACTAGGATCTAGAGCAACTACATAGATCCGATCTGGTCTGGGTTTTTGGTACCAACGCACCTGCCCTGTACGATATGCAGGTTCAATGCCGTACAATTCAATCAGCTTGGTAGGAGCTATCAAGGTCTCATCATTGATAATAAATTCGCAGTCCATTTCGCGGCGAAAACGATCTTCACCTAGCTGTGCTCGTTGTTCTTCAGCCCACTTTTGGTCACGGTCTGGGTGTTCGTGCCAGTAACTGCGATAGGCTTTAAATCCATTTACACCAACTTGGGTAGGATTTCCGTAGCTGTCTTCGCAACGGTTGGCACCTTTCCATAACAATGCAAATTGATCTTCATCAGAATTGGGAGTGCTTGTAATAATTGCTTTACCACCTGTGGCCAAGGTAGGAGATATAGAAGTCCAAAATTCTTTGGCTATACCCGGACGCACAAATGCAAACTCATCTGCATACAACAATGATATACTCATACCCCGGCCGGTATTTTCTGTAGTTGTTGCGCTTACTATACGCGACCCGTTTTCAAAATCTAAATTGCCTTTATTATAGCTAGTACACCCTGCTCGAATATGATCTGGACATAACTCATATGCATATCTTATGCGTTGCATAATCTCCTGTGATCCTGTGTACTTGTGTGCGGCAATAAGAATTGTAGAGTCTGGCACAAACATTGCATACCATAACAAGTAACCTGCTGCCGAAGTTGACTTGCCTGTTTGTCGAGGCATCATTGATATTGAAAATCTATGATTGTGATATGTTTCAATCAGACGTTTTTGATATTCAAAAGGATGATACAACATTTTCCCACGTGTTGGATGTTGTATGAAAAAATAATTGTCAAGAAAATACATAGGCCCTGAATCAGGGTCTGCGCATTTTATAAATTCTTCTAACTGGTCTTCTGTAAAACTTTGACGTTTATGAGGGGCTTTGACTAGGACTGCTTCTGCTGCCATAATAGATCTCCAAATTCTGGCCAGAGTCTGGCAAATTCTCCAATTTTGTCTGGATGGTACATGTGTTCTATTTCTTCAATCCAGGTTTTTAATTTATTTAATTTGACAAAATCTGTCGCAGTTTTTGAATTATATGTAGATAGGGCAGAGTCAAATAAATCTTTTTCTTGACTGTCTACCTGAAAATTAGCGTATAAGTTTTGAATTTCTTGTGAGGCCAAATCCGCTACTTCTTTACCATAATTTCTAGGATCAAGTAAATCAGGGTGGCTTAAATTTTGCCATCTTATACTTAACCCACGCTGGTTGGCAAAAGTTTTAAACTCGCATAATCTAGTGGCATTGTACAAATTGTACACTGCATGAATACCGCCCCAGTGTCCGTTACTTTTCATCAAGCCTTGCACAAGATCAAGATTGTGCAACATCAACTGCCAGTTGGCACCATGCCTGACATATTCAAATCTGTCATAGATGTTATCAAAACTTATTGACCATCCTACACGTTGCCGTTCACTGAGTTTTTTGAATATTTTATTATTTTCTAATGGATTGCTTAAATTGGTTATCAGCGTAACAATACAATCTTTGGGAATTACTTCCAATAATCTGTTATTTTCTGGCAACAACAATGGTTCACCACCAACCAATGCCACTTCTTTAACATTGTCATAGTGTTTTTCAATAAAGTCACAAACATCTGCATAGTAATGCCTAGTATCTGACACTATTGGCATTTTTTGTAAACTTGCCCACTTAGAACTATCTTTTGGTCCACAATAGTTACAACTCAAATTACAAGTATTGTTCCATCTCACATCAATTATGGTTGGGAATTCATATTCCAAACTGGCGGTGATGTAATCAAAATCTGAATTGACTGAATTATGCCATGACCGTTCACTATCGCCTCCATGTTTTTCTCTATCAGTACAATTGCTACAATATTCATGGCTAAGTCCTTGTCGAATGGCAGTCCTTATTTCTTTTAACTTAGTGCCATTGAGAATTTCTTCAATACCTTGAGAATCAAGATTGCCCAACATATTAGGATTGCCAGCGCAACAAGTTTTGACATCGCCTCTGACGTTGATGTGCAAGCCCCGCCAAGGGGCTGCACAATAAAAATTACCCATTAGTCGTCTGAAGCGCTGGCGCCGCATTTGGCACGTTTGGCCTGGGTCAGTTTGCCAAAATCCACTGGCCATTCTTTTCCAGGAGGCACTTCTTGTGCTCCAGGAGGAAATGCAAATTGTACTCCTGCTGCCTGTTCAATTTGTTGTATGGGCAAACGGAACTTGGTCAGGTCGTTGCCTAAGTTAGGATATGGTGCAACATGTGGAAATGCCCACCCTGCAATCTGTCCAGTTTGATTGTTGATCACAATCTTGTAGAAACCATGTGGTACTACAACACCTTTGCCAATGGTTTTATCTTGTGCGTTGTAAACACCACCTGCAATTACTGTGTAGCTGTTGTTGCCTTGTACTGCCCACCCACGTACACTTGTTTCTAACAATTTCCAAATACCGCGATTGAGAGACCCTGCTTGTGGGCTCATGTTGGTCATTAGGAATGATTCGTACTCGACTTGTGGATCCCAGCTCAAGTCTCCGTCCGGAGCCATGTGTCCTTTGTCGTAGCCAGTGGCTGCATAGTCTTGTGGCGTAGCGCCATTGGTTACTGATTGATCAGCAGCAAAAGCATTGGTCCTGGCCACACATCCTAATGCATTTTGTGGTAGTAGTTCATACATCACATACTTGGGTAATTTGGCGGCGGCATCATATCCAACTAGATATGCTTGACGGCAAATAGGTTGTACTCCTGAAGTTTGTGGGAATCCATAAGGAGCGTGCACCCGGCATGACTGCGGATCTTGGGGCGCACGTTGTGTCCAAGCAATGCTTGACATTGACATAACAGCAATCAAAGCTGCAAATAAGATTTTTTTCATTTCTATTTCCTTTGTGAACAGATATTTATTCTACCGTATGCACGTTGTTTAAATTGCCAAAAGGTGGTTCGCCACGTGTGACATTTTGATATAGTGCGCGATTACTCAATATTTCTACCCAGGTATCTACTCCAGGTTTGTTTAATTTCCAAAAATCAAATGTCATATGACTGCTGACAGGTCGGCAATAAAGTGTACGCTCTTGTGGTATGACCATGAGTTGTGCAGTGGTGCGCATTTTTTTGCGATCAGTACTGGTACGCATCACATTGAGTTGCGGATTATCTACATAAATTTGACAGAGCCCATCAATCATTTGTTCTGGGTCTTGGGCTTGATCAACCACTGCTTGAGCCTGTACTAGTCTTGCTTCTGAGCTGATACGACTGAGTTCTTGATTTTCGTCGATGCCGCGTTGATAACCAGCCCAGGGCAACAATATCCCGTGATTGGTTCTTGCCACTGTTTCATTCTTTTGTATTCTTTTGAGTCTATAGGTATAACGATCGTTGCGCTGACTACTCTCCAATAAAAAACAATTGTCTCTGTCAACAATGATACTGTTACCACTCAATTCGTATTCTGCAGCAGCTCTGGCTGCATCAAATGCATTGTGTTTTTCCAGTGCACGTTTAATTCTAACACCGTCTGGTGATTTTTCTTTCACAGACTTAGTTATTTCTTTTTCGTCATTTTGTACCATAAGGCTGGCACTGAGTATGCCTACACCATTTGAATTGATGCCTTCCATGTATTTGGTAACATCATCTTCAAACAACAATCTTTCTATGCCATCAGCATCTTCGACACGATTAAAACTAATTTCAGGTGTATAATTACGGTCGCGGTTTTTCACAGCTATCCAACCTGTACCTTCAAAGTATTTGGCAATCACAACACACATTATCTTGGGTATCCTTTAAACGCTGTCACTGGACTGATTTGATTCACTGATGCAGGTTCGTGACTGTGTCTACTACCCACTGATGCCATTCCGCCGCTGTATCCAGTCATTTCAAGAGCTCGGGTCACAACGTCTTTAACATCAGTCACTGCTCCCATTACAACAGAATTTTCACCAAATGCACTTTCTGCGTGCCATTCTGGAAAATCTTTTGATCCTGGATCTTTTTCAGCCCGGGCTCTGGCAATGGCTGTACCCAATCTATATGTGCGATAACTATCGTTATTTCTAATTCCTGGCAAAAAATAAGCATGTTCCAAAGGATCGCGAGTGTATTTAGGTAACCGTGTTATTTTGCTTTCAGAAATAAATTCATGCGCTCTCATCTTGGGTATCCTTTGAATGCACGAATTGGACTGATAGTGTCAGTGTCTGTGTCTTCTTCTGACTTAGCAGTACCAACTGGAGTTCCAGTTACTCCAAGAGTTTTTGCAGTAGCATCAATTATTTCTTTGTCAGCTTTGGTATATGCTACTGTGACAAACTTTTGATTTGTTGGACTTTCTTTGTCCATCTTAAACTCTGGTTCGCCTGCGGCAGCAACCATGAATCTCCACATCATGTAGGGATTTGAATTGCTGAGGCTGTTGAATTTTTCCATGCCTGGCATGGCTCTAAGTTCGTCCTGTGTGAACTTTTCAAGAGATTCTCGAACAAATTCACGGGCTCTCATCGTTTGTATCCTTTGAAGCCAGATACAGGACTGATTTTGTGAGTATCATCAGGCTCGCGACTGCCACCTGGTGCATGTTGTTTCATGGTATGACCCATTTTTTTCAATACTCGTGCAATCTTGTCATGTTCGGCTTGGGTATAAGGATTATACAAGGCCATGTTGCTGACCCAACTATGTACATCTGTAGCATCAAGGTCGTCAGGATGCATGCCAGTCAGCATGCCAATACGATAGGCATCATACATACGTCCATCGTAGAATGTTTCTTTGTTGCCTGAAGTGATCATTGAAGGACTGGCATGAGTCACTGAGTGATCAATTTTACTCCGTGTGCCTTCAACAATAAATTCATGCGCTCTCATCTTGCATAGCCCTTGAATCCTTTTACAGGGCTAACTTTGTGTATGTGATCTGGCTCTAGGCTTTTATGGCTATCAACAATTTCGCCGCCGTCTGTGGGAACAACTTTCATGGCCTGATGAATCATGTTGTGTTCTTGTTCAGTGTAAGGATGTATGGTGTTGTATTTTTGATACCACGAACTTGCATCAACTCCTTCAGGAGCCTTCTTGCTTTTTCCGTCGGAACAAGCAACTGCCATCATGAGTCGATTCATATGATAGATACGATCATATCCCCCTGGATCCCTTGATAGATGCGTGCCTGGCAATACAGCGGCATGATCAGGATGCATTTTGGACTTAGGTTTTTCGCTGAAACCTTCTGATATGAATTCACTTGCTCGCATGATCAATGTCCTGCAGTAGCCGAACTTGCTGTACCTAATTCCCTTGCAGTAAATCCAGAGCCAATGATAGTTAATTTGTTTCCTGCACCCACATAGATCTGTTGACGACTGTTGGCAGCCACTTGCGGTGCAGAACTGTATAGATTGCCTGGTGCTGGCAAAGACAGGACAAATTGATTGTAACTGCTGGCATTACCTATGTTGGCAGTGGCATTGGCACTTAGCGTGAGTGCAGTGATGGCTGAATTGGCAGCCAATGTAACTGACGACACAGTGGTGTTGGCTGCAATACCAACACCTGTGACTGCTGATCCAACAACATTGGCAGTAGTAAACAGTGTGGTGTTGAGAGTGGCACTACCATTCACAGTATAACCGCCAAATGTTATTGGTTCAGCCACATTCAACACGTAAACATTGTAGTTTACATTACCAGTGGTAACAATTTCACATTTGTCTGTGTACCATACTGCATTTGACACCGAAGTGTATACGTTTGCCATTTTATTTTCCTTTGTTTACCACGCACGGCATGACCAATAACGAGCTTTGGTTCTAGGACCTGGATTCTCACAATGATGTCTTGCTCTAAAACTTTTTCTACGTCCTGGAATAGACTTTTTGATTCGCATGTTTGGATCGCCAAAATTGACTTTTTTGATGTTGCCTGTTTTGGGATCTTTCACATACACTTTAGATTTCTTTACATCGCCCTTCATGGGTTTACCCAATGGTACTTTGCGTCCGTGATATTCTGCCTCATCCATTTCGTCTTCGCCCATGCTGCCACCATAGCCCATGGTTTCTAGCGCAACATCTTCAGTTAAGTCTTCTAAAGGATCTACAAGTTGTTGCCATTCAGCCAACACAGTAATAATAGAGTCATTGGCAGCCAACAGTATACCATCTTCAGTTGATTCAAGAATATAAGTTTCAACCAGGGTACCGTCAGCCAGTTCAAACGCAAAGTCATCACCAGCAGACGGAGTGTCTATCCATTGTTCACTTTCAGAGATGTATTTGCGTAAGGATTTCATGATGCTTTGTATGTGTTGAATAATTTAAACAAACTACGTTCAATTTGAACATTTTCTTCCATGGTGCTCATGCGTTGACGTTGTCCAGCTATCACAGGTGTGGTTGTTTGACCAGTTGATTTGGGACCATTTAATCCGCCCGAATACTGAGTAGCGTTGGGACTTGATTCTGTATTGGTTGGCCAATCAGGAGCATTTTCTGCCACGTTTTCATCGCAACCACATGGGGCCGAGCCGCATGTTGGGCAAGCTTCTTCTGGTTGTTTATGCATGCCAGCCAATCGTAACAATTGTGCTAGATTTTCAGCTTCTTCGCCTTCAGCACTGACTGTAATACTCTTGTGTGGTTGTCCATCATCACCCTGTGTCATGTTTACACTGACATTCATACCTTCAGTAATCATGCGTTCAACTTGACTGTTGATACCTTCATACACTCCCTTGCCAAAACTCATGCTGCCTGATTTGGCCTTGCCGTTAGGTGCAGCAGTTGCTACTGATCCAGAAGTTGTTGTTTCTTCAACTTCTTCTTTTTTGGCTTTTTTCTCTGGTAGGCCTTTTTCTTTAGTCTTTGCAAAGTCTTCAGTGTCTTTGGGCTTCATGGTTTTGGCAACTTTTTTAAGTTCTGGGCTTGCGCCTTTTACTTTTTCGCCTTTTTGTATAGCATGTGCCATGCCCATGAACTTGCGTTGTTTTTTGCTTACTGCTCGTTCACCCATGGTGATACCTTCTTCACCAGTTTCATCTTCCACATCACGCTCGTGTTGTGTTTGCATGTATTCGCTGGCAGCCATGATCATGCCTTTGGCCTGCGAAAGTTTTTCTTCTACCCACTCTGGCAAGTTTTCATTGTCGCCGATGATTTTTTCTAATTCATCTACTTCTCTACGAATAGTATGAATGTTATCTTTGACCATGTCGCCTTCGCGGTCATATTCACCGCGATCCACAATATCGTCTTCACCTTCTTTGACTTTACGACCACCTTTGTGTTTCCATGCCTTACCAGTCACACGTTCTGCTTTTTTCTCTGGTCCTTTGGGACGTCCGCGTCCTCTTGGTGCATCATCAGATTTTTTATCATCATCATCGTGATCATGCGACTTGGCATGATGGCGCAATCCTGCGGCAGTTTTTTCAATTTCACCACCAGTTGAACTGCGTTTGCGTTCGCCAGTTTTCATACCTGAGGTGCTATGAGCACGGTGTTTGACATCTTTCATCATGTCATCCCAGCTTTCATCCATTTCACCTGAATGTTTTTTCTTGATGTGACCAACTGCTGACCTCATGGCATCTGCTGCTACATCGCCTAACATTTCATCAACTTCTTTTTTAGCACCAGCAATTTTGTCTGCAAATGTAACTTTGTTTCGGGGAGGTGCTAGTTTGGCAAATTTCTTTAGTTGAGGTGCACTTAGTTTTTCTTCAAGCCCCATTGGATCGGCTTCTTTAACAGGATATTGTTTTCCACCTACACTGACTTTTTCACCAGGTTGAATGCCGTCTGACTTGGCTTTGCGGACTGCTGCACCAAATGCATTGCCTTCGTCGGCCATCATGCTTTCATCATACTTGTCATACTTGTTGCGGATGTTGCTCATGGTTTTGTTGCTAGCATGCTCACGGCCGGCCTTTTGCAAAGCCTTCATTCCCTCATCGCCATATTTCTTTTTGCCAATGGCTGCTTGGAACGCTGATTCTTCCATGTCTTGTTCCTTCAACCCACGCAACGTTTTAGCTAGCACTGCTTGTTTTTTTAGAGTAGGATTTGAACTATGAGTTGCTTTGGCCAGTTTACCAGCAGGAATCTTTTTGCCTTGTGGCACATGCAATGCCTTGTGTAGATCACCTTTGTGAGCAGGGTTTACAGCTTTCTGTATCCACTTTTCACCTTTTTCATTGATAGGACTGTAATCCTCATTGAGTTGCCCAGCTTCGGGTTTGGCACGAATGCCGTCAAGTTTTTTGTTTAGGTCGTAGAAAAAATTGTCCATGTCATTATCCTCTTGGTTGTGCGCCGGTAGCTGGTTTGGCGGGTCGCTTCATTGTGCTCATTGGGCTTTTTACACCCTGTGGCAAATCATTGGTTGTGGTTGCTTTGGGTGTTTTGCCGCCGGCTACAGTAAAATCACTGCGATAAGCATTTTTCAATACTGCATGATTATTATATTCAGTGGCATAGTCTTTATACAAGGCTTTTTGTTGTTTATCTGGAGCAGGGTAATCTGTGTCAGTCAAAAGATCTTTGTTTTCGGCTTCAATTTTTTCACGTTCCAGATCCATGCTGTCTTCATGTGCCGCAGTCAACATGATCACACGATTGGGATCAAATCCTAAAATTTGTGCAAGCTGTTTGATCTGAGGTTCAATAGCAGGATATCTGAGTTCTACATCAACTGAGGTCACTCGATCATTTGCAAACGCAGGAAAATCTGCAGGTTTGAGTTGTACCGGTGTTGTTTTTGGTGCAGAAATTCTAACAATATCAAACTGTTGCATTTTTTCTTCTAGATTTTTCAAGAAGTCTGGTGGCGTTTCACCTAGCATTTTGATGCGATAGTGATAGGTTCTTTGACTTTCCGCTAGATATTCTTTGAACTGTTTCATAATATTTCCCTATATGATATTTATGCGTCTTTGATCTTTTGGTCTCTATTGCCAATTAGCCGTTCCAGCAAGTCGTTGCGACTGAGTATTTGTCCGTGTGCAGTTTCCACAGGCGACTCTTCTTCCCGGCCTTGATCCATCTTGGCTTTTTTAAGTTGTAGATCAATCATCTTTAATTTTTTGTTTAGTTTGGCAGTTTTAGCAGTGAGTGCATGCCCCAACATTTGACTGGCCACTGCAAATATTTCTGCAGAATATCTTGAATCTACATTGAATCCTAGATCCATTAAGTTATCAAATGTGTCTGTGGCCTTGGTAGCCAATGCATCCATTTCTTCGTCTGACGCATCAAGATTGCGTACCGCAGGCAATGCAGCATCAATTTTATCTATGGTGTTGTCTATGTCTGTTATAGCTGATTGAGTTTGTTCAACGGTAGCAGTTTCTTCAGGTGTTTGTCCTGAGGGAGGTAAGTCAAAAAGTTCTTCAAGTTTTCTCATACCCATATTTACCGTGGGCCTAGGCAGTTATCTTTTCTTGGCGCCTTGATGGAACATGTCATCTTCGGTAATTACACGGAAAACAAGTCCGTTGCGTCTGCACCATTTAGTGGCTTGATCCCATTTGGCATAATTAAGAGCCACCACTGCTCGATCTTTAGCACTTGCCTTGCTTTCTAGAACACTTTGTTTTTTGGGTTTGATTTCTATTACTTCGGCTTTTAACAAATTGTCTTTGGTGCGATAAGTGATCAAGAAATCTGGAATGTAAATACTTTGTTTGCCGGTGATGGGATTGCGATAGGGTATAGATATACTTTCACTGGCCCACTGTAATATATTATCATTGGTATCAAGGAAATGCATGAAGCTCATCTCCCACCCTGATCTGAATCTAGGAGTATTTTTGCCCACATACTTGGCAGGATTTTGAATTTGGTAAGTACCTTGACGATAGTTAGCCATAAAGTCAAGCTTGAATATTTCTAGCCACGTAATAGTTGGGTATACTGGGTACATTTACACCCAACAATGTAGCAGGGCTTCTTAACCCATTTAGATAGTAAGTTAGTGTCAAAGTCAATTGAGGCTGACTTTGGCCCTGTATCTGTTGCAACAGTGTCAGCACAGGTATTTTTGACTGTGCAGCAATTCTAAATAGTGTCACAGTAAAATTGCCAGCAGCATCGGTACTGCCAAACACACTACGAAAATAACTGTTGACTACGTCATATTCGTCTGCTGGTACGTGTTGTGAAAAATGATAGAAACTGTCAAATACTCGAACTGACAAGTCTGTGTTAGGGTTAATTGCGTTGACTGAGCCCATGGTTATCCCGCTCCTCCTGCTCCGCCTGGACCACCTGGATTGGTGGGATCAATGGTTAAATTTGTTGTTCCGCCAAACTGATCTGTCACTGGCAGCGGAGGTACTGGAAAAAATGCACCGCCTCCGGTGTTTTGAATTTGTTGAATTTGTCCAGGCAAGCTCCCTTGAAGAGTGCTCTGCGAATTGTCATATGCAGTGGTTGATACTTGACTGGGACTGGGCTGATACGTGTTTATGTTTACGCCAGCAGTTTGCACTGCACCAGTGACATTTTGTAACCCATTAAACCCAGATTGCATGGACTGCAAATCTTGTATATCACCAGTGGTGGCAATAATACCCCCTTGTGCAAACACTGAATTGGTTGTTCCAGGACGTGTGATATCACTAGGTTCATTGTCATAATTTTCTGGGCTAGCAAACCCAGTGACCACTGTGCTAGGAGCCTGGCCGCCAATGGCTCCAGCATAATATTTGACAGTTTCGTAGCGTATGGTCATGGTATGTTGAACAGTACCGTTGCCCTGGCTGTAGTCATAGGTATCGTGTTGCCAACCAGTTATGATTGGATTAATTAAAGTGTACTGAGCAAATTGCTTATTGGCCAACCCGTATATGGTGATATCATTAAAAAATGCAGGTTTGCTACCAGTAGTGGTGGTAGTAGTTTGATTTGAGTTATTGTAAGTTTCACCAATATATCCCCAATCAGCCACTGTTCGAGAGTTATCATATATATCGTTGGTATTGTATCCAAACCCGTTGCCTATTGTGGCAGATTGACCAGAAGTTCCTGGCTGATTGGGGATGTTATTATAACCTTGACTAGAATCAGCATAATAATAACTGTAGTAGTTGTACCACATGGTACGTATCAAGTCACTGGTATCATCATGAAAAGTCAATGTAACTGGTTCATAGTTGATTTTGGTTTGTACAAGACGTTTACGATTGTACTGATTCATTACTTCAACATCAAATGAATAGTTAGGTAACTGTGCAGTTTTGACTAGCACACTAACACTGTTGATATTGCCATCGCCAAACAAATTTCTCAGGGCAGGTATACCGGCGGTGTTGACGTTGAAATATACATGAAATAAGTACTTGACACGCGGCGCTAATGCGTAGTCATTGGTTCTAAAGACTTTAGAGGCGTGTCTATAGTCTTTTAATTCTCCGTAATTGCCAGTGGCACTTTGGAAAAAACCTTTTAGCAGGTCTTGTGCAAAACCTGCCATTGATTATCCGCCTATGCTAGTTGCAATGTCACCTAGGGTTCTTCCAACTGCAAGACCAACTCCACCACCACCTTGGGTTCCTTGTATTGCGTTGTCAAATCTAATGGTCAAACTGATTGTGGCAGCTTCATTGGTACCGTAATTAAAATCATTATAATTTACACCTTGGAGATAGCAACCTAATAAACTCCATGATTCCAATGCCACTGGCGCATTAGCACCATTGCCGCCGTCTAGTACTTCAAAATAAGTCAAGAATTTATAATCAATACCAGATGACGCTGAGCTCATTTCTGCGAAATCCAATTGCTTCTGCAGTTGCTCTCCTACTAATTTACTAACCTGTCCGTCAGCGCTGTCGCGAATATTACATGTGACATCAGCCCAACTATATTTGCCAGCTAATTTAATTGTACTATTATACACTGGGAGATCTATATTTTCAAATGTAACATTTGGTCTGGCAAAATCTACAACTTGCTTGGTAAGATTAGTTGTTGGTGAACTTATTCCAAGATTTTGAAATGAGACTCTGAATCTGTATTTCAGCTTGGGCATTATCAAGCCCTGTGTTGGACTGCTCTGATCATTGGCCAGAGGCACTGTCATTTTTGTTAGTGATGATGTAGCCATTTGTGTTCTATCTCCTGATACTGTTATTTATAGTAAAAAGATCGGGTAAACTTTACCCGACTTTCTTAGGCTGTTGTTTGTGCAGCAATGGTTCCTGTGTTCTGTATACGCAAAGGTATGTAGATAAATTCAATGGCTTTGACTGGCTCAATGGCAATATCAACATACAGTTCATTGGCATCAATGGTAGCAGGTGTGTTGTTTGTTAAATCGCACACAACCAAGTAATCATAGATACCACGTTTGTTCACAAGATCAATCATGAGACTAGTGACTGAATTTGTAATTTCGGCGCGAGTAATTGCATCATTAGGTTCAAACAAATAATTGTTTCCAATTTGTTGTAATCTACTGCGTAGATAGGCCACTAAACGTGCTACATTTATGCGATCCAATGCAGTTGCAGTGCCTTGCAACGTGTGATTACCAAAGTTCACTATTCCTACACCTGGAATAAAAGTTATAGGATTAATGTCATGTTGATAAAGTGTATCGCGCAACCCTTGATCAATAGTATCAGGAGTATAATTACCAGTGGCCGCATCTATATATCCTAAGCTGAATGCGTTGTCAACAACACCGCGACGTGTTCCTGCAGGTGCCAACCAAGGATAGCTTACACTATCGCTACGAATAATTGTACGCACCATCATATGGCTAGGTGGCTGTACCACGGCATTACCGCTCAAATCACTAGTTTGGCAACTGGGATAAAATGCTCCAGAATAACTGCTGTTAGTCAACAATCCGTCGCCAGTTACCAATCCCAATCCATTGTTGTTGGTTGACCATGTCACAACATCTGTAGGGCTTAGGCGCAAAGGAGTGTCAACAATGACAAATGCAGTATCGTTACGATCATCATTGAGTGCTACCATGTTTGGTGCAAGCTCTGGGTACTGTGGACATGCAATCAAATTAAACACATTTTGATTTTGACGTATAGTAGTATTAGAATCTATACCAGCACGTAGTGCTTGAACAATCAATGCTCGTTGAGCTTGTCTGCCCATAAACGGTGAACCATCTATACGATTACCACTGGCCGTATTCCAGGTTGATTTCACTGTTGGTAATGAATCTGGAGGAGGATAATCAGTAGCGTTCCATGCATTTGCCTCAAAAGACTTGATATTGAAACCAGACCTACGTGTGTTAAACAACAAAACACCTTGGGGATACAATGCAGGGTTTGGAGCATCTAAATCCAAATAGTCGCTGGTCAACAAACTCACAATACTCGGAATTGGATCTGTAATGGGATCGGTGGTACCGTTTGGTGCCCAACGTGCATCTGCAAACAATATGCCGTTTTCAGAAGTATGATTGGCATTGTTTATTGTTACCCACTGATCTTGGCCATTTATATTTTCCCAACGATTGATCACAGGATAGAGCTCTAAATCGCTTGTATCAATCCACAGATCGCCGTAAACCAATGGCGATGCAGCAGAATTATTCTGAGTAGTTGGTGCCGTTGGACTAAACTGTGGACCACTGGCATTGGTCATGGTCAAATCATAACCACGTACATCCGAAGAACAATTTTGGTAGCCTACCCAAGATCCTTCGTATTGAATCATGATATCAACTTGATCTATAGCAGAGTAATACCAAAGTTGACCAGTAGGAGGATTCTGATCAGGCGCAGTGTTGCTAGCAGTGTATGTAAATGTAGGTGATCCTACCCAATTACTAAGCACCAGCGCAGTACCAGTTACATTGAGATATCTGACTCCAGTGCATGCGGTAGAAAATCCAGCAGTAGCTATTGGCGTTCCAACAATGTTTGAAATTGTAATATCACCACCGGCAGCATGTGTAAACACAAGTGCTCCACTGCTATTCACTGATGCACTAACATAAGGTATGTTGGCTGCACTGACTGCGCTGACAAAAGCGTCAACAGTTGTACCAAGCAGTACTGCGGTTGCATTTATAGTAGTGGTAGTGCCAGGTTGTGTTGCTGTAATACTAAATGAGTTATTGGTAGTAAACGGACCAGGACTAGTTGTATTTCCAGTGATTACCGTGGCACCGGTTGTGAGTCTTTCAAGAATCAAAAATGCAGACGATCCTCCATTACCATTAAGTTGAGAAGCGTAAGGATCAACTTGCGCATAAGTTGTGCCTGCAGGAATGTTTAAGCCACCGCCTGAAGGATCCAACCCATATATGGCATAATCGTCATTGTAAAATACAGGACAACTCTGTGTTACAAAAGCACCCAAAGTGCTGTTGTATTTTTTAAGTACAATGTTTGTGCCAAGATTTACGTTGTTGGTCTTTTGCCAAACTGAACCAGTTGGCTCAGGCTGCGGTGCAGTGGTTCTCCAATTTGGCGCTGAATAATTTGGGCCAGCAAAATATGCAGGTACATAATAGGTTCCTGCGGTAATACCCAATGTTGTCAATGGAGTTCCAGTTCCATTAGCAATGGTAATTGTTCCATCACCAGATGCAGCAGTTCCATCACCATACAATAAAAATTGACCACCAGTATAAGCCGAATAAACACCTGTGATGGCTGCAGAATTTACTGCATTAGATAATCCTTCAACTGTGTTGTTAGGACTACCAGGAACCGCAACTGTAGTTCCGTTGATAACCACAGAATTGCCGCCGGTTAAACTAGTCGGAGTCAAAGTTCCTTGCACTGTGGGCCAAGAAGTTTTCCAAGTATTACTTCCAACCAATACCCAAGAATTGTAATAATCTGACAATTGTGTGGCACTAGTAGAACTTGCAGTAGGGCCTCCACGTTTGTAATATCCTGGCAATGTTGTACTGATTGCAGTGACTGCATAATTTCCAATACTACCAATGGATTGCAAAGGCACCGCAGAATCACTTTCAAGGTCTGCCGAATTGGTAATTACAATTGGTTTTTGATTTGTAAATGCTCCAGTTACCTGATTCCATTCAAAAATGCCCCATGCTGAGTTAACTGTATCTAACCAATAGGTATTATTATTAGGAGCACCTGTGGGTCTTACTAGACTGGCAGTGAGTTGTGATAAATCAATGTCCACACGTTGAACATAACATTGATTAGTTACACCCAACGCTGAATAAGCTGCCAACAATCCATATTCATTGAGTTCGTAACCATTGATTGGTGTTCCTGCCGCAGTATTGTAAAAGAATGGCACTCCATATGTGGATAACAAATCTCTTTGACTTGTAATTAAATAAGTTTTGTTGGCGTTGGCTGCAGTTGTTCCTGCCGCGATGCCTGTGCCAGCACCTGATACTTTATTTGCCGCAGTAGCCAATAAAATGTATGGAACAGAATTAGTTGCTGCTGGTATGTAATTGCTTTGATCAATTACTGAAACTTGTACGCCGGGTGATAGTAAAGCCATGACAAAATCCTTTTTTTCAATATAGGTATTTAGTAAAATTGGAAAAAAACAGGTGTATCTTGTCCCTACTCAGTAGGTTTTGTTAAATACAATATGAGACCTATATGTCAGGCATGTAATCAACGCCCAAAGGCAATTGCCTATCATCATACAAACGGACAAGTACAGTATAGACGTCTTTGCGAATATTGTATAAAAAGAAATCGGCAGATTGCTGCACCTGTACCTAGATGGAAATCTGCTGGATACAAGAAAAAATCAACATGTGATATGTGTGGATTCAAGTCCAAATACGCCGGACAATCTTTGGTATATCACTTGGATGGAAATTTAAATAATAACAATTTACGCAATTTAAAAACTGTGTGTTTGAATTGCACTGTGGCAATTGTCAAAGCTGACTTGGTTTGGAAGGCAGGCGATCTTGAACCAGATTATTGAGTTGTAGAAACAAATTATCCATGGTAGAATTATTGTCTATTTGTGCATCAAATTTTGTGCCAACCCAACTATATTCACTGGGATGCACATTTAGTTGTCGAAGTTTTCGTTGTCCTAATGCCCATCTAATATTCCCATTGGGACCAAGATTTACATGAACTGCTGCATCATACCATGCAGGTTCCGGTCCACGTACAACTCTGACAACTTGACCGCCTAATTTCCTTATGGCAGAAATTTCATTGGGAAATCTACAGTCTGTAATAACAATGTCATCTTTTGAAGAACGTAATTTGTTTTCCAAACTGGCTATCCAAATGTCATCGTGAAATGCAGATCTGCATACATCGGTGCCCCAGTGTTGTAGAACCCATCTAGGAGTAAGATTTGGAATTTGAAGACGTTCTGCCCACCAAACATCTACCTGTTCTCTCCATTCTCGGCTGTGCCTGGTTCGACCCTCTAGCATGTCTCTGTCCCACCCAAACACAGCACTGATAGCATCTTTAAGAGTGTTTGCAAAACTTTCTCTACGAAATTGATAGATATTGACCAGGTAGTCAGCTATGGTGTCTTTGCCTGCCCCAATAAAACCACAAATTCCAATGATCATGTAAGTGCCTTTATGTTTAAATGGTGAAGTGTTTTTTGCAGTAATTCTATTTGTCTGCGACAATCTTCAAGTGCATGATGACTAGTAGGAGGCTTTGGTAAATCAGGCCAAAGCCCAAAAACTGTACGACTGTCTCTAACAACATAAAATTGCCAAGGGATAGGTTTGTCATAACTTTTGTAAGCATGTTCTAGTATGTTCATATCATAAGTCGGGCCTTGAGCCCATATTCTTTTGCTTTTCCATATTAGTTTACCTAGTTCATCCAATGCTTGATCTAACGGAATACGCCCTTGTTCATTGAATGCTTCGTCTCTTGCAGCTGCTGGTTGGGTAGCCCACCAATCTATTGTGCCTTGTTGTATGCTACGATTTGGTTGACTTTCTAGAGTTATTCGAGCATAATATTTTTGTTCGTAGTAGCCTGTGCCCAACGGGTCAAAACTTTGCGCCGCTATAGTAAGAATAGTAGTGTCAGGACCAGTGCCAAGTCCTTCAAGATCAATCATTAAATCTGCCATGCTTGTATTGTAACACAACAGCAATTAAAAGTCTAGCAAACTTTAACCAATAACCCAGGTCAATGGTTGTGAACCATCTACGTAGTTTTTTAGATCATTAATACAAAATTCTAAAATTGCTTTGCCTTCCGCTTTCATGGCAGTGCCATTTAATGTAGAACCGCCTTGCGGACCTGCAATGGTGCCAAATTTTTCACGGGCTTCACCGATTATAATTTTACAACTTCCTACCATAAAATCACGTATCCATTGAGAAATTTGCGGATCACTGAGCAAATTAAATTCGGGTTTGTAGTTGTAGGTCCACAACAAAACAGATTCACCTGTGCCTTTGGGATCTCTTATTAGTTGCAGTTTTTTAGTCACAGTATTGAATGTAAAATTCATATAAGCACCAAACATACGACCTGCTAACTCTACATATTGGCTATAAAAATCGTAAGTGGCCAAGCCTCCGGCCACGTTAAAATTCATAAGATACACGTTTAGACTGGCCTGACTGAATGGATCAAAATTTGATGCAAAAGGACCGGTGGAATCTCCAAAAGTTCTGCGGAAAATTTGTCTTACACTCTGAACTTCTTGAGGTAAAGTATAGATGTTGACATTGGTAACAAGCTCCATAAACGTGTAGCTTTCTTCATAGGCATTTTCTGCTCTTTGTCTGTAATTACCTATTGTAGATCTATAAGCAGTTTCGTAGTGTTCTGCATCTAATTCAAGATCAATGATACCATCACCTAGCTGGTGACGAACATAGGTGAAAAGATCTTGTTTTAATGTTTCTAATGATGTTTCTGTTTGAATACCCATGCAAGCTCCAGTATAGGGTATTTATATCAAAATACTGTAGTTGCTCCACGTTTTTTGTTTAATGCTACTAAATTTTGATTGGTAAACTTTGTGGGACAAAATTTACATTGCGGTATAACATTATCTATGCTTGATATAAAAGTTTTGCCGCGCTGATCAAATTGTTCAACTGACAATGGTTCATATGCATTAAGCAATAATCTATCTTCATTGCTTATAGACAAGGTGTGCTGATGATCAAATTCTGGCATCAATGCCACTGGACCACACTTGTAGAGTTTGCCTTTGATGAAATGATAATTTTTATATTTTACCATGCCGCAGACTGCATGTGCTTCTTCAGCTATGCTGTTGTGCAAGGTTAAATTTTGATTGCTACCAGTATGTACACTGACATTGTAGAAACTGTCATACAACCATACATGAACATGAACATTATTGCTGTCTTCAAATGCATAATCTGCACCCCAGGTTGCTGATCCGCCTTGTTCGTTCAAAGCGTCTTTACCAGTCCATGTTTTGACTTTTCCTTTTAAAAACTTATGTATTTCTTCAAAATATCTATCCAGTTCAGTTTTATTATGCACACTTACACTGATCCAATTACTGTTACCACTTCTGTTGGTAGAGGCTGGAATGTAACTTGCTATTGCATCATACAGTCCTGGCACTTTGTTTAAACGTGTGCCATTGGTAAGTAGGTTCACACGTTTTTTCCATATTTTGTTGAGTCCTTGTATCCAGTCGCATATGCTGGGATTCATCAATGGTTCACCGCCCAATATGGTAATTTTTTGAAGTCGTATTTTCTCTGCCCAGTCTTGATAAGTAGATTCATAATCTTTCCAAAGTTGATGTCCTTTAAAATTATAATTGTTATAGCGATTACAATTTGTGCAGGCTATATTACACACATTGGTTATGTAAAATTCCACATTGGGCACATACAATCTTGGATCTTTTGGAGTATCATCTGGCCACTGTATTTTAGCGTCGATCATTTACCAAACCCTAAGAATTATTAAGTTATCTGTGCCGCGACCATTGAAAGCAATTTCTGTAGCTCGGATATCTTTGTAGAACTTACGAGCTGCAGGCTTGCCCACTGCACCTATGCCTTTGAGCTGTTCTGCTGGCTTGCGTAAAGTTTTCTGCTGAGTTTCTACAGTACTGAATCCAATGATACTGTTGTTTTTAATAGTAAATGTCTTACTGTAATCGTCGGCTACAACATGAATCAATTTGCGTTTTTTGGTATCGTACAACCAGGCTTCGGACTTTTCAATCAACTGACTGGGCGGCAAACTTTTGAGTTTGAGTTCTGCAAACTCAGCTAGGAACTTGAATTTGCTGGCTTGTTTTTCTGGGCTGACTGCTTTTTTCTTTCGCGGTTTACGTTCAACTTTTTTGATTTGAATGTAGGCACCGCAGTCATTGATCACAGTTTCGCAAAACTTCAACACATTACGCAATTGAATTTTAGAAAAATGTCGATAGCCTTCTGTCAGTTGCAAGTCTTTGCCTGCGGCTACTTCTTCGAATTCTGCTTGGCGAGCTTTCCAAATTTCACTCAGAGTACTGATCATTTGTGGTGCTATGTTCAATCCACGCATTAGCACAATTGGTTTAAAGTCTGCTGACATTTTAGCACCTGATGCAACGAACTCGTCAAACATTCCGTCAAGTTCTCCGGCACACTCGCTGACCTTTTCACGCAGTCGATCTTGAATTGTCACTCGCGGAGTTTCATCTACTATCACTTCGGCAATTTCTTGTTGTTTGCTTTGTAAGCATTCTTTCAACATGTTATCTAGTTTGATTTGCTCATGCTCGTTTAGTTCTAATCCTACCATGCTCATGCGGCACAACCACCCAGTGGTGAGTCTGATATTTGCATCACTCACACCACGGAGTAGTCGTACATCTGCTTTGCGTCCATGCAATTCCAAATAGTTCACAATCATTTCCCTAGCATCTTTTTTGCCGTAGAAATAATTATACCACGAAAATGCCTTGCTCAATGCACTCACCCGTTCTTCAATAGGCTGGATTTTCCAAGTGGGTTCTGTGCCCATGACATTGGTGTCAGAGCTTCGGGGATTTAGCAGTCGAATTGTAGGTTGTTTTACAGCATTCATGCTGGCTCCTTGAAATTAAAAGTTCTAACCCATTCAAAACGAGTGCTGGCAGGCACCCACCTAAAGTCGTGTTTGGCGCGATCTGCTTTGTCCACATCTGGAGTAACGCAGACCCATCCGCGATTTGAGGAGAAGGCCACACGATCACGAACGCTGACAACTTGAACAATTTTACCGTTCATTTTAGCAACAGTTACGGTCATAGCATCTCCTTTCCAATAAGTGTATATTATAGCAAATTGAGTATTTGGAGTCAACCGGACATTAAACATGCAAACACAAGGTACTTTTCCAGATGCTCAATTTGATCTGTAGCATTTAGTATTAGTTTTTCGTATCGTGCTGTTGTTTTATGCATACGGCGACACTCAACACTTTCACGGCTGATTTCTTCAAAAATTGCCAACACTGTGTTGTGCATTTTTACCAGGTCTCGTCGAGCAGTTTTATTTTTAAGATTGCCAATGCGAATTTTGGCATCGTTGAGACGTTGTTCTAAATTCTCCATACAGTAATTATACTCAAAGTTGAGTTTGTTGTCAATTGAATCCATAAATACATTACTATGCCTCGTCTTTCACTCTACAGACCCAATCGAACCAATGACTACCAATTTTTTGATCGCACAATATCAGAAATGTTTACTGTGGGCGGACTTGACATCTATGTGCACAAATATTTGGGTCCAATACTTGATACCACTCCAGATCCAGGTAACAATGATGCTACACTACCAGTATACACTAGTACTAATCCTTTGTTCATTGAAGATTTGCTGCTTCTAGAAAATCGAGACAGAGCCTATGACAATAATGTTTATGTCATGCGTGGGGTTTATCGTACACAAGATATTGATTTTGATTTAACACAATTTGGTTTGTTTTTAAACAATGATACACTGTTTATAACATTTCATTACAATGATATGATTGATACGTTTGAACGTAAACTGATGTCAGGTGATGTAATAGAAGTGCCAAATTTGATTGATTACTACCCGTTGAATGCAGCCATACCTCGGGCACTGCCAAAATATTATGTCATACAAGATGCATCATATGCATCAGAAGGATTTAGTCAGACTTGGTTACCACATCTATGGCGAGTAAAAGCCACGCCCATGGCCAATGCACAAGAGTTTCAACAAATTGTTAATCAACCATTTATGCCAGAAAATATCTGGGATGATGGCAATTTTTATCCTGGCAACAGTGTTGTCAATTCTGGTGATAATTATTACATGGCCAAACAAAATGTACCTCCCGGTACTCCTATAACCGATACAACATACTGGACTCCAATACCCAACCCTAGCACAGTTGGGGATCAAATGAGTACTAGACCCAAAGATCTTGAAATTAATGATGCCTTACTTACTCAAGCCGAAGTAGATGTACCTCTAAGCGGATACAACACTACCATGTTCTATGTATTGCCTACTTATCCTGATGGTCAGCCTGCCAGTACCGGACTTGATGCTGGACAATCAAGTACCTTAGTAGGAGGACAACCAGGCGAAGGTGTAACTCCCACTGGCTTTGGATACACCAATGGATATTTGACAGGCGACGATACCACACCAAACGGACTTCCTGTAACCACTGGCGTTAGCTTTCCTCCACATCCTGCCAACGGGGCCTATGTACTACGTCTTGACTATTATCCCAATAGGTTGTTCCGTTATAATGGCAAGGCCTGGATAGCTATTCAAGACGGCGTGCGAACTAATCTAACTCTTGGTCCCAACGACCCATTGGCCCCCATAGACGGCAGTCAACGAGCCAGTTTTATTAACAACACATACACTGTAAACACTGCAGATTTGGGCAATATTCCAAGTCGACAAAGTCTTAGCCAAGCACTCAGACCATTGGCAGACAATGGTGATCAAGGTGGCAATGTGTCGCCCAATCCAAGACCACCCGGAAGGTAATCAATGGCAGTACAGTTTTTTTATGATGAGCAGATACGAAGATTTTTGTTACAATTTGCTAGAATATTTTCAAATTTTCAAGTAGAATACGGTCGCAACGAGCATGGAAAAAATGACACGTTGATTCGAGTACCAGTTCGTTATGGCGATTCAAGCCGTCAGGTTCAAACAATTATACAACAAAATTCAGCCAATGAGTTGCCCAGCACTCCACTGATGACATTTTATATCACTGATTTCAAGTATGATCGACCACGTATACAGGATCCTACATTTGTTGGAACCATTCAAGTTCGACAAAGAACATACGATTCAAACACTGATAGCTATGAAAGTACTCAAGCCAATGCATTTACCATTGATAGACTAATGCCGGTGCCATTTGAGGCCACCATAAAATTGGATATATGGACTTCAAATACCAATCAAAAAATGCAGTTGTTGGAACAAATTTTGGTGTTGTTTAATCCTGGTTTAGAAATACAAAGTACTGATAATTACATCGACTGGACCAGTTTGACTGTGTTGTATCTGGATGACATAAATTGGTCTAGTAGGAGTGTTCCGGTAGGTACTGATAATCCCATAGATATTTGCACTTTGACATTTAAATTGCCCATGTGGATCAGCTCACCTGCCAAAGTGAAAAAACTAGGCGTAGTTGAACGTATCATTATGAGTGTATTTGATGCTGATGGAGATATCAACAATGCAGTATTAGACAATGATTTATTACTAGGTACACGACAGCAAATTACTCCTTGGGCGTATCAAGTGCTATTGCTCGATGGTAAACTGCAGGCGCTAGCACAAAATCAAGTTACCAATGAACCTAACACCAGTTTGACTCCACCCGACAATCCTCCAAGTAATTTGTTATGGCATGACATTGTAAATCAATATGGGTCTCTGCGATCAGGAATCAGTTATGTTACTTTAGAACAACCAAATGGTACTGACGTAATGGGCACAGTGGCCTACGATCCCACTGATGACAGATTTTTATTGTTCACTGTAAATACTGCCACTATTCCAGCAAATACTCTAGCTCCTTTGACTGCAGTAATAAACCCTCAAGCCAGTGGTCCAGGCGCTGGCCTAGTACCAGCCGTGACCGGACAACGATATTTGTTTACAGAAGATACTGGCTCCTGGGATGGCAGTCATCCCACTGCCTGGCAAGGAACTAACGGACAACCATTGGTAGCACATGCCAATGACATAGTAGAATATGATGGCGAACAATGGACAGTGTCATTTGATAGCACATCAAGTCCTGATAATATTCAATATGTCACAAATATTACTACAGAAATACAATATCAATGGACTGGCCAAGCATGGGTAAAAAGTTATCAAGGTCTGTATGCAGGAGGACAATGGAGTCTAGTACTGTAAATGCGGTTGGTGTTTGGTTTTATGCTGTGAGCACCAATCGATATCTTTATTTGTTGCGTAATGACATAAAAAATCCTGGCACATGGGGATTGCCAGGTGGTAAAATTGAATATGGTGAAACACTGGTAGATGGCATGGTTAGAGAGTGCCAAGAGGAATTAGGCTTCATGCCCGAATATCTCAAGTTGGTACCTTTAGAAAAGTTCACTGCTGCTGATAACGGATTTGCATATCACACTTTTTTTTGCAGTGTACACAAAGAATTTAGTCCTGTACTCAATAATGAGCATGTGGGTTGGGCATGGATCAAGTCTGGACAATGGCCACGACCTTTGCATCCTGGGCTTTGGTCCACAGTTAATCTTGATGCAATACGAGATAAAATTTCAACTATTGAACAGCAAGTTCAAACGTCGCAGTAGCTTATAAAATCTCGGTAACTTATATTCACTGTGTTAGAAGCATTTAACCAAACATCTGGCATGTTAGATTTATTTCCCACAAGATAAAATTTCACTCCAGCATAGGCCTCTATTACATGACGCACTTGATTAATCCAATCTGGATTATCTATATTGATTTCTAAATTGTATCCTAACAGGAATATTTCTTGATGACCATCAAATGCGGCCAAATACATGATGGTGGCTATGTCTAACACTCGAGGCCTATTGGGAATTAGATAAAATTCTCCTGGGTATGCTATGCAATTTTTTGGCGTTGTGTATACAATATTGTTTTCTTGATATTTGTTGTCTAATATGGGCAATAGTTGTTCAGGTGATGATTCTACTGTAAAATCCAATCGCATTTCTTGGGCAATTGTACCAGTACCATAAGTTTGAAGCTTCTTAGATCCTAGTAGACCTCCCCGATGTTTTTGAAGTCTGGTATAGTCAAATTCTGCCTTGTCAAAATTACTTCCAATACATGCAGCTCTGCCTGAAATATGTTGATTCTGTATGGGATTAGCAATCCATTCTCTACTTTCGTGTTTTTTGCCACCAGACCAACGACTTTCAAGTATCACAAATTCACCAGCATAATCTGCTCTGTATCTAGCTTCCATTATGTTCTGCCTACTGCAACTTCAATAACACCAACTTGATCAGAATCGTAACATTCAAGTGCTTTGGCCACAATACAACCAGGCTGATATTTGGAAAGTTCTAGTGACGTGGCTACTCCAGGAATGTCGCTGGCAACTAATCTATCGCCTTTGGCTATGGTTCCTACTACCCGACACGGAACTCTTCCGGTGAGTGCAACTTCTACAGTATGCTCTCCACTTAAGGCTGAATTCATTAGATAGGCTGGATTTGTACTGACTATACCCGCTACTTGAGTAGCATGGCTAATAGAACTTATAGTTATTTCGCGTATGCCGCCAAAACTAACAACAGTACCAGGCGGATATGTTGCATCTGCGGTATAAACTTCTGCCAAGTCTGCATATTGTGCTGAAGTTGCTTTGCCGTTGAAAGTTGTGGCATAAACACCTCCACCAGTTGATATGGCAAAGGCATCAGTGCCATTGGCTCTGATAACAAATTGTCCGTTACCTGCACCAGTTATTGTACCGTTAACATTTGAAGGATAAACAAGAATATTAAATTGGCCACTTATTGATCCACCACCCGATGTGTCGCAAGCAAGGGCATAACACACATAGTTGCTGCCACCTCTTGGAGTTCTAATACCTTCATTGTAATTTGCACCGCTGGCATTGTAAATTTGATTTAGGCCTGAAGTTGATACATTTCCACTGACTGACAAACTTGATAATGTACCAACCGAAGTAATATTTCCTTGAGCCGCGCCTGACACAGTGGCCACATAGCCAGATGTGGTTTGATATCCCGACGGGTTGGTTGAATTATAAGGAGTAAATCCTAGTGCAGTGGTCACGTTGCTGCTGGTCAATCCAGTGACATAGGTAGCAGTAGTGGCCGTGGCCACTGTACCAGTGACATTGGCACCAGGTATGGATGTTAGCCCAGATCCTGACCCTGTGAATGACGATCCTGTCACAGCGCCCGTTACTGATACTGATGAGCCAGTTATTACTCCACCAACCACACTGGCGGCAGTCACGGTACCTGTGACGCTTACGGTGGTTCCATTATGGACTGCGCCTGTGTTACCAATAGTAGTTGCATTCACTGTGGCTGCATACACAGTACCTGATGTTGTCAAACTACTACCAACTGTGGTGATATTGGACTGTGTAGCACCAGACACTTGAGCCACATAGCCGGATGTGGTCTGATAACCACTAGGATTGGTAGAATTGTATGGAGTAAATCCTAGTGCAGTAGTCACATTACTACTGGTCAATCCTGTTACATAAGTAGCAGTAGTGGCTGTGGTCACTGTACCTGTTACATTAGCCCCTGGTATAGAAGTAAGTCCTGCTCCTGATCCTGTGAATTGATTGCCAATGATTGTACCCGTTGCACTTATCAAGCCACCGGTAAGCATATTACCTCCAGTGATATTGCCTGTGATACTGACGTTGCCACTGGTTGTGCTTGTTCCTGTAGCATTAGCAGTTACTACGGCATTACCATTAAAAGACAATGCATTTCCAGACGAACTAAGTGCAGTTCCGCCAATATAAATTGTATTGCCGCTGACATAAAGCGTTTTCCACTGATTGTTAACGTTGCCTAGAGTATACGTCACATTTGCACTGGGCACAATATTACCAGCCCATCCCGCTTCACCGTAGGCAACTGCAGTTGAATTGGCATAGCCTGCTGGCAAACCAGTGAGTTGTGACCCATTGCCAATGATATAATTTCCAGTGACATTGCCAGTAGCAGATATCAAACCAGCTGTCAAAATGTTGCCTGCTGTTACATTAGCAGTCACACTTTGTGTGCCTTTGGTCACAGTACCAGTAGAACTAATAGTTAACACGTTAGCAGTGCCAGCCGAACTTATAATCACATTGGCACTGTTTATTACTGTGACATTACTAGTACCACCATTTATTGAATTAGCAAAGTAGTTTTGTACAAAAGTCAGTGCAGTAGTGCCAATTACAATAGGATTATCTGTGGTCAGCTTCCATTGTGTATCAGCATAGACTGTGCCTTCCGTGACCATTACAATCATTCCTGCATCTACTTCACCTGTAGTATTGTCATCATAAGACAATACCCAAGTGCCATTGGATCCAGAACCTGCAGTTGTTACTGTGTAAATTCCATTTTGTACTGCATTGCTTTGCCCCGTGACTAACACGCGATCATTATTGGCCAGTGTAACTCCGTCAACCACTGCTGGTGCACCGCCAGTTAATGTTATATTGGTAGTGGTAACAGCTCTGGTAGCTTGTTTGTAATCCAAGTTAAATATCTGTGCGGCACGTGGTCTAGTTAATCCCATAAGTCATCCATTTTATACAGATATTTATCTATCAAATATTATAAGAATTCAATAATAAAAGTTTTGATAAATTTACAGTAGTGAAAAAAATAGGGCCCAAAGGACCCTATCTGTTATTGGTAATCTATTATAATCTACCAACAACCACTTCAATAACACCAGTGGTTCCTGCAAAATCCTCCAGGGCTTTTCCAATTACAGTACCAATAACTGGGTTAGATTCTGCTCTTGCAGTACCGTCACCATTGGATACCATCATGTCACCTTTGGTCACAACTCCTGTTACCTTACAAGGAACACGACCTGTTAGTGCTACCATGGCAGTGAATTCGCTTTGTAGTTCTGAATTCATATTGAATGCAGGATTAGTAGATATAACTCCAGCTATTCTACGGTCTGCATCTGTTGTGCTTACAGTAACTTCTGCATCTCCACCAAAACTGACCACTGTTCCTGGTGTGTACTCTGCATCTGCAGAGTACTTCTCTGCTAAGTCAGCGTACTGTGCAGTTGTGGCTTTGGCATAAACTGTGTTAAAGCCTTGACCGCTTGCACCAATATTACCACCGCCGTTAGTTCCGCCATTGGCAATGGCAGTGCCATTGTTTGAACTGTTTACAGTCAATGTACCTGAGGTGGTCAAACTGCTACCAACAGTGGTAATATTAGATTGTGTTGCACCAGACACTTGAGCCACATAGCCGGATGTAGTTTGATATCCTGACGGGTTGGTAGAATTGTATGGAGTATACCCTAGCGCAGTGGTAACATTACTACTGGTAAGTCCTGTGACATAGGTAGCAGTAGTAGCGTTGGGCACTGTACCAGTGACATTGGCACCAGGTATGGATGTCAATCCTGATCCTGACCCTGTGAATGATGATCCTGTCACAGTGCCCGTTACTGATACTGATGAGCCAGTCATTACTCCACCAACCACACTGGCAGCAGTCACAGTACCTGTAATACTAACAGTAGTTCCGTTGTGAACTGCACCTGTATTACCAATTGTAGCAGCATTAACAGTGGCTGCATACACAGTACCAGTACCACTCACAACACCTGTGCCGTATATGACATTGCCACCTGTGACGTTGCCTGTTACACTTACTGTGGCTCCATTATGAACTGCACCTGTATTACCAATTGTAGCAGCATTAACAGTGGCTGCATACACAGTACCAGTACCTGATACCACACCAGTGCCATATATGACATTGCCACCTGTAATATTGCCACTGGCACTGTAACTACCTGCGGTACTTGCACCTGATCCAATAGATATATTGCCACCAGTTATATTACCACTGACACTGACTGAGCTGCCAGTCATCACGCCACCAACTACGCTGGCTGCGGTTACTGCTCCAGTGGCGCTGATCAAACCTGCAGTAAGGATATTACCACCGGTGACATTACCTGTGATACTGACATTACCTGCAGTTGTACTAGTGCCAGTGGCATTGGCAGTTACCACTGCATTACCATTAAATGACAAGTTGCCACCGGTTGCGCTCAATGGAGTACCACCAAGATAAACGGTATTACCACTTACATACAGTGTTTTCCATTGATTGGTTGCATTGCCTAGTGTATAAGTGACATTTGCACTAGGTATAATATTGCCTGCCCACCCAGATTCGCCATAAGCAGCTGCATTGGTATTGGAATACAAACCAGTCAGTTGAGATCCGTTACCAATTATGTAATTTCCAGTAATATTACCAACTGCTGATACTACGCCGCCAGTTAATATGTTGGCGCCTGTTATGTTACCACTTGCACTAATTATGGTTGCAGTTTCATAATTGACTTGTGTAGTATTCCCAGTAACTGACAAATTGCCAGATACTATCATGTTGCTTACTGTAACACCTGTGGATGCAAAAGTTGCTATGCCAGACGTTCCGCCAACCGCAACTGTTACATTACCGCCACTGCTACTGATACTCACATTGCTATTACCGTTTACAATTTGACTAATATTACTAGAGAAGCCACCAGTGGCAGTGATTGTACCATTTACATACAAATTTCCAACAATATCAACTTCGCCACCAGCAGGTATTGAATTAGCGGTGATGCTTGCATTTCCATTGCTGATTGATGTAACAGAAGTTGTAGTTGTAATTTCACGAACATCAATGTTATCACCAATTGCAGGAGCTTCCGTGAATACCAAAGAATTTCCACTTACTGCATATGCAGTTGTGGGTATCTGAACCACACCGTTTATACTTACAATACAACTATTTGTTGTTTGATTAGATGTCAAAGTATAGGTGGTTTGTGCGCCATTGCCAACAAACTGATCGTCTGAAATCACAGTAAAGCTTGGTGCTCCAACATTTGACCATGCGTTGCTGTAAAAAGTTTCAAAACTATTGATGGTTGTATTGAAACGCATCATACCAGTTACGCCGGTGGATGGACGTTGTGCAGTATTACCCACTGGCATCAAAATACTGGTTGAAGTGTTGAACGCTACCAGTGCATTAGTTGTTTGTGTTGCATTACCAAAGCTGGCAGTGTTACTTGCAGCATTAACAAAAAACACTGCATTTGATGCCTGGCCATAAATTGCTGTATTCACATTGCTCAATGTTGAGTTGATACCAATTGTGGTATTGGCCGCCACATCATTTATGTTGTCCGCAGATATCTTTATATTACCAAACTGTCCGCTGGTTACACCAATCACATTGGCTGCAGTAGCATTGCCAGTGGCGCTGATCAGTCCAGCAGTTGTAATATTACCGCCAATGACATTGGCAGTTGCAGATATCAAACCACCAGTTAAAACATTGCCTGCAGTGGCATTACCTGTGGCACTCAAATAACCATTGGCCAACAAATTCGCATTTGTCAGCACGTTACCAGTGGCTGATACATATCCGCCAGTTGATACTGATGTTGTTGCATAAATGTTTGCATTAGAATTGATATTGCCGCCGGCACTGATCAATCCAGCAGTCAATATATTACCACCAGTGATATTTCCAACGCTGGAACTTGATCCAGCGTTGATTATGTTGCCTGTGTATACATTACCTGAGGCACTGATCAATCCAGCAGTCAATATATTACCACCAGTGATATTTCCAACGCTGGAACTTGATCCGGCGTTGATTATGTTGCCTGTGTATACATTACCTGAGGCACTGATCAATCCAGCAGTCAGTAAATTACCGCCGGTAATATTTGCAGCCGAAGTGATAGTACCGGTTGAACTGATCAACCCTGAGGTTAGTAAATTACCACCTGTGACGTTGGCCGTAGCACTGACTTGTCCTGCAGTGGTGATGTTGCCACCAGTAACGTTGGCTGTAGCACTGACCTGCCCTGCAGTGGTGATGTTGCCACCAGTAACGTTGGCTGTAGCACTGACCTGCCCTGCAGTGGTTACATTACCACCAATTACATTAGCTGTAGCTGATATCAATCCACCTGTGAGTACATTGCCACCAGTAACGTTGGCTGTAGCACTGACCTGCCCTGCAGTGGTTACATTACCAGTAGCTGATATCAATCCACCTGTGAGTACATTGCCACCAGTAACGTTGGCTGTAGCACTGACCTGCCCTGCAGTGGTTACATTACCACCAATTACATTAGCTGTAGCTGATATCAATCCACCTGTGAGCAAATTGCCGCCCGACACATTTGCCACTGCGGTTATATTACCAGTGGCACTAATTAGTCCGCCTGTGATTAAATTGCCACCAGTGATGTTGGCAGTAGCACTGACTTGACCAGCTGTGGTGATATTGCCACTTGTTACATTGCCAGTTGAGCTTACCACACCAGTAACATAAACACCTGTATTGGCAAAAGTTGCCACGTTGGCAGTATTGGCCACACTTACAAATATATTGCCACTGGAAATAGCATTGATATTTGAGCTGCCAGAGACAATTGGGAAACCAGCACTGGTAGCAGTTACGCCTGTTAAGAAAGAACCATTTCCAATAAAGTATGCATTTGCAGTAGCATTAGCAACAATATTACCTTGTGCACTTACTATGCCACCTGTGAGCACATTGCCACCTGTGACGTTTGCTGTAGCACTGACTTGGCCAGCAGTGGTCACATTACCACCTATCACATTGGCAGTAGCACTAACTTGACCAGCAGTGGTGATGTTACCACCTGTTACATTGGCAGTGGCACTGATCAATCCACCAGTAAGCAAGTTTCCACCTGCAATATTAGCAGTGGCTGTAATTGTACCTGTAGAACTGATGAGTCCACCTGTGAGTAAGTTGCCACCTGTGACATTGGCCGCTGCCGAAATCAATCCAGCAGTTAAAATATTACCACCTGTGACATTGGCAGTAGCACTAACTATACCGCTTGTGAGTAAATTACCACCGTTGACGTTGCCTGTTACACTATTGGTTGTCGAAAACACATTGGCAATATAACCATTATTCCACCACAGTGTTGTGGTACCAAGATTCATGTATTGATTGACGTTTGCAGTTGGGCTGATGCTTGTGTTAGCTTGCCAGCTGTTGGCAGTAGATCCGTACAACCATGTAATCAAAGCATTGCCAGAAGGACCAATCTGCAAACCAGTGCCGTTAATATTGGCATAGGTTGACTGATTATTGGCCAACTCAATGTATTTGTCATTGGTTGTAATAATATTAGAATTGATAGCAGTAAAATTACCGTTGACTGTCAAATTACCTTGAATAACTGCATCACTGCCAATGTACAAGTATCCGCCATTGATGTTGCCAACTGCGCTGACTTGCCCACCGGTTAAAATGTTTCCTGCAGTGGCATTTCCAGTTGCTGACATTTGCCCTGCAGTTGTAATATTACCACCAATCACATTGGCAGTGGCACTCACTTGCCCTGCAGTGGTAATGTTGCCACCAATCACATTGGCTGTGGCACTCACTTGCCCTGCAGTGGTAATGTTGCCACCAATCACATTGGCTGTAGCTGATATTAATCCAGCTGTCAAAAAGTTTGCGCCAGAAATATTTGCTGCCGAAGTTATTGTACCAGTTGAACTTATCAACCCTGCAGTCAATACATTGCCACCAATTACATTAGCTGTGGCTGATACCAAACCTGTGGTAATCAAGTTACCGCCAATTACATTGGCAGTAGCCGATACTAGTCCCCCTGTGATCAAATTTCCGCCAGCAATGTTGGCCACTGCTGTAATATTTCCCGTGGCCGATACTAGTCCCCCTGTGATCAAATTACCACCAATCACATTGGCAGTAGCCGATACTAGTCCAGCGGTGAGCAAATTGGCGCCTGATATATTGGCATTGGCAGTAATTGTACCAGTAGAACTAATCAAACCACCTGTGAGCAAATTACCGCCGGTGATGTTAGCAGTGGCACTTACCTGACCTGCAGTAGTTAAGTTACCACCTGTTACATTAGCAGTTGCTGATACTAGCCCACCTGTGAGCACATTGCCACCAGAAACATTTGCGGCGGAAATGATGTTACCAGTTGCGGTAATCAATCCACCTGTGAGTACATTGCCACCTGTGATGTTGGCAGTGGCACTTACCTGACCTGCAGTAGTTAAGTTACCACCTGTTACATTAGCAGTTGCTGATACTAGCCCACCTGTGAGCACATTGCCACCTGTGATGTTGGCAGTGGCACTTACAGTAGTTGCAACCACATTGCCAACGTGATTGTTGCCATATACATTACCAGTACCGCTGACAATACCGCTACCAAACAACACATTTCCGCCGGTGATATTTGATGTAGCACTGACTTGCCCTGCAGTGGTGATGTTGCCACCAATCACATTGGCTGTAGCTGATACCAGACCAGCTGTTAATACATTACCACCTGTGACGTTGGCCGTAGCACTGACTTGTCCTGCAGTGGTGATGTTGCCACCAATCACATTGCCTGTTACACTGACTATGCCCGGCACATAAACACCTGTATTGGCAAAAGTTGCCACGTTGGCAGTATTGGCTACGCTGACAAATATATTACCACTGGAAATAGCATTGATATTTGATGATCCAGAAACAATTGGAAATCCAGCACTGGTAGCAGTAACACCCGTTAAAAAAGAACCATTACCAATAAAATATGCATTGGCGGTTGCGTTGGCTATGATATTGCCCGTCGCACTTACTACGCCACCTGTGAGAAGATTGCTACCTGTAATATTTGCTGCCGAAGTTATTGTGCCTGTTGAACTAATCAATCCAGCTGTTAATACATTGCCACCTGTGACGTTGGCAGTGGCACTGACTTGCCCAGCAGTGGTGATGTTGCCACCGATCACATTGGCAGTTGCTGATACAATACCACCTGTGAGCAAATTTCCGCCAGCAATGTTGGCCACTGCTGTAATGGTACCTGTAGCTGATACCAGACCAGCAGTTACCAAATTGCCGCCAATCACATTGGCAGTAGCTGATACCAGACCAGCAGTTAAAATATTTCCAAGTATAGCATTGCCAGTGGCAGAAATCAATCCTGGGCTCAATAAGTTTCCGCCTGCTACGTTACCTGTGACGTTTAAATTACCTGCTAAATTTCCAGTAAGTGTGGTAGTTCCTGTGACTGACAAATTGGCATTGGCTATCAATGAGTTTGCTTTGAAGTCAGCATAACTAGCAATAGTAAATGTGGTGTTGCTGAGTCCTGTTCCGCCAGCATCAGTAGTAGTAAGGGCAGCTACAAACTGTGATTGACTTTCTTTCCAGGCCATGACTGCGGCATTTTGATTGCCGCGTAAACCAATAAAACCAATGTCAACTGTGGGAGTGCCAGTGGTTTGACCGTCAGCAAGCACAATCAAAGGATCTGTGATCACTGTGTTAACAGTGTTGACTGTGGTAGTAGTACCATTTACTGTTAAATTTCCAGTAACGGTTAAATCTGATCCGTATGTGAGATTGTTTGCCAGAAGTGTGCTGGTAACAGTGTAACTTTGAACTCTACTGGCCGCATTGATGCCCAAGTATGCGTTACCAGCTGATGCCGCTGATATTTGATTATTATTAATTCTTGTTAAAATTCCTGACATTGGAAGCTCCTGGTATAGGAGTATTTAGCGACAATGAATTAAAAAAACGTGGTACGCAGTTAACTTGACGATATTAAATTGCCAAGCCTAACTCTCAGCCAATTACCGCCGCTGTATACCGCTAGGCAAGGATTTCCTGAGTCGCCATTGGTCACATAGATAATTTGTCCAGCGGCTGGACTGGCTATGTTAGCAGTTTGTACCACTGAATAACTGGGCAATTGTACGCTTTGTGAAGCAGAAAAATTTATAATTCCACCAGTGGTAATAGTGGCCACATTGCTTTGATTGACTGTGAATACTATGTTGCTGGTATTCACAGTCACTGCTGCATTGCCAGTGTTGTTGTGAATCACATAGTTAGGCATGGCCGCAGCCAAAAATCTCACATCAATGGAATCACCCACTGCTGGAGCCTGCGAAAAAGTAATAGAATTACCCGACGCAGTGTAGGCCAGAGTAGGCAATTGAGCAACACCATTTAAACTGACCAATATGCTACTGGTATCTGCTGGATACCCTAGATCAAAAGTGGTTGTGCTGTTATCACCAGTTAATTGGACATCAATGATTGTGACATTGCCAGTGCCGCCACCACCTCCTGCCAGCCATTGCGTACCGTCGTAGACTTCTAACTGGTCCAGTCCAGTGTTCAGTCTTATGGTGCCAATTGGAGCAGGACTGGGTCGATCAGACGACGAGCCAGATGGTATTACTATACCAGCTGACCTTGCGAATGTCACCAGATTGCCGTTGTTGGTACCAATGGTATTAGCAATAAAAAATAAATTGGCACCAGTGATATTGCCGCTTATACTGGTATCACCATTCACTGTCAATGCTGATACTGTGCTTGACGTGTTTACTCCAACACGATTATTGCCCACATCAATGAATAAAATGCTGCCAGAACTTGTGGTATTTGAAAATGATAGATTTTGCCCATTCCTTGTGAGATTGGCATTCAACATTAACCCTGAAACAAAACTAATTGGCATGAATTATCCTAATAATAGGGTATTTAGTTGTGTTACAGATTGGTGTGAATCACGTTGATAGTGAGTTGATCTGGCGGAGCAGAAGAAAAAGTAATGTCATATCCACCATTCACTGAATAAGCAGCAGGTGTGCCATTTCCGCCAGGTGTTTGATATATCGAGCCCACAAACACCATGATCTGAGCAGGATCGCTAACTTGTACACTCATGGTATAAACTGTGTTGATTCCGTCACTGGTGAAATTGTCAACTGAGTAAACTGATCCTGCATTGTTCAACAAATAATTCCATTGAGTTCCGTCAAAATATTCCACAGTTGGTACTGTGGTATTATATCTAATCATGCCAAAAACCGGATTGGTAGGACGATTGCTGGATGTGCCTGTCGGAAGTACCACTCCAGAACTGCCTGACTGCAATCTACGATTTTTAACAAAATAACCCATTATATGGTAGTAAAAGAAGTTATTGCGGTGACTGCATTTGCATTGGCATTTATTTGTACACTGTCACCAGGTCCAAGAAGCAATTTTTCAGCCGCAGCATAAATTTGAAATGTGTCGCCGCTGCTCAGAGGCAACAAAGCATACATTTGATTTGAACTAGATGCACTATTGCCACTGGGCACTACAAAAAGATTAGCAACAACATTGCTTACACTGTAATTACACAACGTCAGAGAAGTTATAGCAGTGTTTCCTGTGCTCACGTATGCATTTCCGGTGGCAGTAGTTACACTATAAGTTTGAATAGTCATTGTTGTTCCTTAAAATATGATGCCGTACAAGATAGCTTTGGTTCGGCTTACCAATTCATCATTGACCACATTTGATAATACATATGTTCCTGTGCCACCAGCACCAATAGTATTGTTATAAAGTGCCACAGCATTAGAAGGTACCACTGGTGTATTTCCAATATTGCCTAACACTTGCACACCTTGCACACGTAACACATTGGCTGCTGAATTAAATGTCAAATTATTACTTGCGCCAAATGCACCTGAATTGTTGAATTGAATTTGAGTATTGCTACCTGCCGCATTAGCAGTACCTGCTGCCAAGGTCTGATAAGGACTCACTGGCGAACCGTCAGCGTTTACACTGCTACTTACTTGCCATGCATTAGCAGTAGTATCAAATCTAAGTCCTGCATAATGCGTAGTGTTGGCTCTGGCCAACAAGCCCATATCATTTATTACTCCTGTATTGTTGGCGGCCACTGTGATAAAAGGAGTATCAACCACACTGTTGCCTGCAAAGGTAATGTTACCATTGACCAAAAAATCTTGTGCATTTACCGTGAACACGCCATTGCCATTGGCCACTGTAATAGTATAATCGCTACTGATGTTTTTATAGGCAATACTCATGAATAGATCCTTTTGATTATTTATCAGAAAAAATCCCGCCGAAGCGGGATTTTGTTACTAGCATAAAGCTATCAAGATGTGTAGCTTTTTACCTGTGCCACAGTCAAATTACCATTGTTGCCTGACCATGTTGCAGTGTCTGCACCAGATTTAGCGGTAGTGACAGCCGCAATTGTTGCAGTGGCGCTGATCACTGTGTTACCTATTGTGGTAATCACATTGGCTGCTCCCACTGTTGCACTCAACACAAATGCGTTAGCATTGTTGGTGCTGATAACATAGTAGTTGGTTGGGTTTGAGTAACCAGAGATTGAACCCACGTTACCAGTAAATGCGCCAGAGATAGTGATCACTTGACCTGTTACCAAGTTAGTGTTGTCACATGTGAATCCGCCTGAAGTATTGGCAATGGCCACGTTGGCCAATGTGACTGCAGTTGACTCGCCAGACACAAAGAAGTTGGTGGCATAACGATTGTTTGAACTGTCAAAAATATACTTGTTGGTCAAACGGCTAGCATATATTGTATTACCGTTCGCAGTGAAAGTCATATACATTTGACCACTGCTGATTGCATTAGTTGTGACCAATTGACATTGACCGCAATCAGCAGCAGTTCCGTTGCCTGTGCCTGTACCAATTGGTTGTGTGCATGTAAAGATTTTGCCTGCAGTGGGATTGCTACCTGCACCCAATGCAGTCCAATTTGTGCCTGTGCCTAAATTGGTAATTTGATATGTATAACCTTGTGTGAGATTGTTGGCATACACAGAATCTTCGCCAGACACCAAATACTTGTGGCTGCCTTTTTGTGTGATAATGTAAGCTGAACCTTGTTGACCATTGACATTGGCAGTGATAGCAACCACTGGAAAAGCAGTGCTGGCCACAGTTTGACCGCCAATGGCATTGGCGCCACCAACCACACCCAAAAATTCACTGCTGGTCATGCCCACAGGAATCACTTGAGTTTTAGGATCAAGATTGGCAAATTGATTAAAACCTTGGTCAATGGCTACGCCTACACCATTGCGTGAAGTATCACCAGAACCATTGGAATACGATTGTATTTTAAGAGGACGACCCATTTGTTTTCTCCTTAAAGAAGTCCGATGCGGGTTCTAGCCGCTACGCTGTTGGGTTGCCCTTTCAGCATAAAACGCACAATTACGTTGACTAGTATTTATGGTGATGTAAATATTTTCAATTGGTGTTAGAAAATTAAATATGGTATGGAAACAGAACTACTCATAGCTCACGGTAATCAATGCCGTGAAAACAATCAACCCGAACAGGCGTTGTCCTACTATGCTCAAGCATTTGTGCAAGATCGCAATTCAGCTTCGGCATTCAATAACTACGGAAATGTGTTGCGAGAATGCGGGGATCCCGAAGGAGCAATACCTTTTTTACAAAGATCTATACAGCTAGATCCAGCAGGAGTCACTGCAAAATTTAACTTATCAGTGGCGTATCTACTCAATGGTGACTATGTCAATGGTTGGCCTGCATACGAATCAAGATGGCAGTATGAACATTTGGCCGGTTTACTGCCTAATTTTCCACAACCAAGATGGACTGGTCAGGATCTCAAAGACAAAACTATTCTAGTTTTAGGTGAACAAGGTCATGGTGATAATATACAATTTGTACGATTTATTGGAGATCTTTATGGACGCGGAGCAAGAGTTATCCTACAAGTAAACTCTAGTTTGGTACCACTGTTTCAAGGCAGCTCTGTCATAGCACAATTAATTGATCAAAATCAATCGGTCACTGAATTTGACTATTGGACTCCTATTATGAGTATACCAGGCGTAGTTGGCAACACTCTTGATAATCTTGGACATGTTCAATATTATCTAACTCCTGACACTGCATTGGCAAAAAATTGGTTAGATATTTTAGGTCCTAAAAAAAGATTGCGTGTGGGATTTTGCTGGTCTGGACGTAGAGATACCTGGATTAATCGGCATAAAGGCATGCCGTTTGGAGACATGGTAGAACTAATCAAACGTAATCCTGGCTATGAATGGATAAACTTACAGTGCGATTGTACACCAGAAGAAGAGGAAGAACTTGTAAGTATCGGGGTTAAAGCTTATCCAGGATCAATAAAGAATTTTGCTGATTCTGCTGCGTTAATTTTTCATCTTGATGTAGTTCTCAGTGTGGATACTGCCGTAGCCCACCTAGCAGGTGCTTTGGGAAGACCTGTATGGATTATGTTGAACTGGTTTGGTACCGACTGGCGTTGGTTATTGAATCGAGACTCAAGTCCGTGGTACTCAACTGCAAGATTATTCCGTCAACCTAAAATGGGCGATTGGGCATCAGTCACCGATAAAGTTCACAAATTCTTGAGCTGGTTTAAAATTTAACTGTTTGCCAACAAAAAAAGGGCCTTAGGCCCTTTTTTTGTCTTCCCATCCCTGGGTAGTTCTCTGATTAGGAGAATGAAAGATTTTGCACAGCAATTTCGCCAACGTAGTCAGCTGCATTACCGAACGAACTTGCAGTATTGGTCAACTCAACGAAACCATAACGTGTCATGAATGAAACGACTGGTTCAAATGTTGATGGATCCAACACAACGCCTGAGCTCATCAATGGAATGTATGGGCAATAAAACGCTGCGGCATCTGCCTCAGAAGTACCTTTGTAGCCAACCAATACACTTTGAGTATCTTGTGCATAGCTGTTTACAAACACACGCATAGCGCCATTCAATGTACCAACAAACTTGGTGTTTGTAGGTGCTTCAAATGTGCCTTCTGTAGTACGAGCAAACGCCGAAGTTGTCGCAGACTGCAACACTGTCAAACTTGCTGGACTTACCACACACCAGTTACCAGCACCACGACGTGTACGCTGAGCAATCAAGTTTGCAACACGATTGATCAAAACTGCCAATGCGGCATGCTCGTCACCAACAAATGTTGCAGTACCAGAAACGGTAGCTTGGTTGTATGTGTACTCTGTAGCTGCAAGAGTTTGCAAGCTCAAGAGAATCTCTTGGTCAATCTCAGCAGTGATCTCTTGTGCAAGAGCTGCCATGATTTCTGCTTCAACGTCAATACCATGCATGGCTTGTGCGTCTTGTGCAGATTCAAATGTCCAACGTGCTTGCAACTTACGTGTTTTGGCTTCCACGGCTTGTTTTAAGATTTGAACAGAAATTTGCTTACCGCCTGTACCTTCCATAGTAGCTGTATTGTTACCAGTATAACCAGTAGCAGTAGTAGTACCTTGTGGAACTGTGGAGTATGCAGTGGCAATTGTGAATGGACTCAATGCCTCTTGGCCAGCTGATACGCTGGTTGCAGCCAATGAGTTATCAGTCAATGACTGAGCATAACGCACACGCAATGTGTGAATTTGACCCACTGGACCTGTCATAGGCTGAACACCAACCAACTCGTTAGCAATAACGGTTGGCATAACACGTCGAATCACTGGCAGAATCACACGGTTTAATGTAGCGATATTGCCAGATGCAGTAGAACCACCTGTTGCGTTCTCACGCAAGTATTTTTTTGTATTTTCGAGGATAACGCTCATCGAAGTACGCTTTGAACCTTGCAGGCCTTCTAGCAATGCTTCTTTGGTCTCGTTCCAACGACCTTCAATTAATTCCTGTGACATTTAAGTCTCCTTTTTTTTCTTTTTTACAGCCCAGCCAAGCGTTTAAGATCGATTACATTGCTTTCGGCAATTTGGTCTTCTTCTTGAACACGGACGGATTTATCGCCAGTTTCTGCGGAGTATGATTCTGTAATTACTTTAGGGGCTCTCACAGAACGATCTTCCAACACAGCTGGTAGATACTTTTCAAATGCGTTTTTCAAACGTGATGTTTGAACGCTTTCTAGCAAATTACGCATAACTGCTTGCTTTTCTTTGTTTAAAGGAGCAAGCAAGAGTTCCATAGTGCTTTCGCGCTCGTTGGACTCTCTAATCATACGTATTTCACGTTCTTTGTTCTCCACAAGAATTTTAGCTCTTTGTGTGAATTTGATGGCTTCGCTCAGTTTGTTGTCTTTTTCAGCAATAATGTTATGCAACTTACGAACTTCGGCTTTCTCATTGAGATGAGTAGCTCCAAATTCGCTGGCATATGCTTCAAAGATTCTACGTCCAAAATTGTTCTCGCGAGCAACTTGAATGTCTTCTTTTAACTGACCTAGTTCAGCTCTAAGATGTTGACTAACAGCACTGGACATTTTCTTAGCTGATTCTGTTACAAATTTAGCTTTGAGACTTTCCAATGTACGACGAGCTTCACGCACCAGACGAACCTTAGTCTCTACGACATCACGTTTGTCTCTTGCAAATTCTTGAATCTCGCCTGCAAGTGCATGTACCACAAAGTTTTCTAATTTAGACAAACTTTCTGTGTGCATCTTGCGATCTTTACGCAGTTCACCAATTTCTTCCGCCAATTTGGTCACCATAAAGTCGTTGAACTTTGTGGATGATTCTTTCATTTTAGCTTGGAACTTGACACGATCTTCAGCCAGTGATTGCTTTTCAGCCAGCACTTGTTGAAGCTCCTCTGCAAGACCTTCTGTTACCATACGATCTAGGGCTTCCACCATCACTGTCTTGTCATGCTCATAGCGTTGTGCAAACTCTTCGCGTAGTTCTGCACGTACCTGTTCACGAGCTTCAGTCATCTTGGCTTCCCAAGCTTCTGTGATCTCGCTACGAGTTTCCTCGTTGATCAGGTCGCTATCTAATAATGGTTTTATAATGTCTAACATTATGTTTTCCTTAGATTTTGAGTTCTTTGATCAGCTTCATTACTTCGCCTTTCAAATACCTCTGTACCTTGTTGTCCGCGCTGGCTTCTTTGGCTATCCCCAGTATTTTATGTCCGTGCCTCATGTTGAGAAGACCTTCATAAATTGCTGTAGGATATGCATGGGGAGCACTTGGTTGGGCAACTACATCCACAGTGACAATTTCAAAGTCACTGACATGTCCGTTTGAGTCGTTGACATTTCCAGATCCACGACTTGAAACACCTAATTTCACACCTGAATCCAACATGGTTTTGACCAGTTGTCCCATGGGTGTAGGTAGTATTTTTAATTTTCCATAGCCACATGGGCCATCCATCCACATGCCTTCGATCATGTGACTCACACGATCTAGGTTGATTTTTAAATCATCTGGATGGTCAACTTCGCCTAGCACACTGTGACCAGTTTTGATTTGTTCATTAATAGTGTCAACTGCTTTGGCAATTTCATGCACAGGATATACACGCTCGTTGGCATTCTTCACGCCGCCTTCAATGCAAATACCCTTCATATACAAGGTTTTGCCAGAGCCATCAGCAGCTTCCTCAGTCAGGAGTTCAACCCTGGCTTGAGTGAAGCTTAGATGTTCTTTTAGATAAGTGTTGCGAGCCATATCTAGTGCTTAGCCTTTGGGAAAAGGAGTTCTAGTATTGGTACCAGCAGCTTGTGTGTTAACAGGCTTTGGTGTACCTTCTAATCTAGAATTGGTAGTACCTTTGCCAGGAACATTTTTAAACTTTCCTGCTTCAGGCAAGTCAGCTGTTTTAGGAGCGCCACGACCTTGTGCAGTGTCACCAGTCATTTTGACAGGAGCACCTTGCATGCCTCTAGCACCAGAGTTAAAAGCCACTACACTTTTGTTGTTGGCACCATCGTCGCCGTGTTTGGGAGCAGCAACTTTGTCTAACTGCACATTTTCCATCATGCCCTGTTCATCACCAAATGCTTGTGTGTCATCTTGGGCCAGTGCATCACCACCCAGTGGTTCGCCTTCGTCACCGTCTAAATCGCTGTCAATTCCGTCATCGCCTTGTTTGTCGCCCATGAGTGCTTCAAATTCGCTCATGAGTTCGTCCAGCTTGTCTTCAAGATCAACCACACGATCTTCAATGTCGCCTTCGCCGTCGTGATCCATTTCCATATCATGTGTGAGTTCATGTCCGTCTTTTTCAGCAGCATCATCAAACTCTTCATCACCTTCCATGGGCATGCCTTGCTCTTCGGTTTCAACATCGTCGATCAAGTCATCGCTGGCGTCGCCACCAAATGAGTCCATGCCTTCTTCCATTTTTTCCTCTTCCATGGAATCATCAGACTCTTCCATGTTTTCGTCTTCGCAGACACAAGGTGATTTATGGCAGTGATCGCACTCTTCTTCCTCGTTCATGAGGTTTTCGTAGATCTCGCGAGATTTTTCTACCACAATATCGTGGAAAAGCTCGCGAGCTTTTTGTTCTTCATCGTTGATTACGTACTCAATCAACTGTTCAAATTTC
>Ga0208741_10000058_pt1 | contig 61388 bp, 60 predicted proteins | sample CryBogCBE03Jun09_FD_184576 | JGI IMG/M metagenome (GOLD analysis project Ga0208741, IMG submission 184576) | Freshwater microbial communities from Crystal Bog, Wisconsin, USA - CBE03Jun09 (SPAdes) | ecosystem: Environmental > Aquatic > Freshwater > Lake | place: Crystal Bog, Wisconsin, USA...
AAATGGCTTGGCCGCACTCACCCGAAAGCGTTGTCAGGCTGTTGTGTCGATTCCTCAAATTGGCAAAATTGTCTCTCTCAACGCTGGTGTGGCAGTGTCAATTGCAGCATTCGAGGTTGCACGTCAGAGAGCTTTACGCTAACAATTCATTGGTGCAGACTTAATTTTCGCAGGCGAAGGTGACGAGAATGGCCGAAGAATCGTTGAAGACTCCGAGAATCGAATTGAACACGGCCTTGGCAATTCTTGTCCTCTCGATACTCATTTCGTCCGTCTCAGTGATGGCGGGAGGAGGATTGGCTCAGGCAGCTTCCTTTCATGCAGTTACATTCAATGAAAACCTGCAAAAAGGAATTTCTTTAACAGCATCTCAGTCCTCGAGCATTCCGTCAACGTTGACTCTTTGTTCAAAGCTCACGCCTTCTTTTACCAATCCCGGATTTGCATTCAAGAACTGGAACACAGCAGCCAACGGAACCGGAACTTCGTACAACGACGGAGCCCAGTACAGCTTTTCGAATGATTTGATCTTGTACGCGCAATGGTCTCCGACTAATCACATTGTTACGTTCAATCAAAATAGGAACGTCAACGACGGCACTTTTAGTGTTGAAGTCAAAGCGACCCAATCGCCACTGACAAGTTTCGCGAACCTTTCTCCTGCCTTTTCAAACCCCGGCTACTCCTTCAGCAATTGGAATACCAAGGCCAATGGCTTGGGTATTCGTTACACCAATGGTCAGGTGTATTCGTTTGCGAGCGACCTCACGCTGTACGCCCAGTGGGTCAAGTCAGCAGCCGCATTGAACTTTGTTGGAGCGGTGCCCAGCGGGCCATCACTCCCAGCCCTAAATGCCGTGGCCGCACAGATACTGCAGAAGCACTACCACCAGGTTGAAGTGGTCCAGTTTCGACGCCAAGATGGGGCGGCGGTGCTCGGTTTACTTACCAAAATCTTGGTCCGACACGACGGCCCGGGAATCACCGTCGCGCTGCAGCGTTCAGAGGCCGACTCATTTTCAACCGGCGTCGAAGTCTTCGCGAACTAGTTCGCCCAGCCTTCGCTGAGCTGCTCCGTGCACTGAGGGCAACGCCGGGCGGCCAAATTGATGTCGGTCAAGCAGGCTGGGCACGGAGCGGTGGTAGGCGCCGGCGCATCGTGACCAAGGCGCCGCTTGACCGCATTGATCGGCTTCACGATGAAGAAGAACAATGTGAAGGCAACCGCGAGCAAGGTCACGACTGCGTTGACCACGAGTCCGTAGGCGATGTGACTTCCGTTGATCGTGAAGTAGAGCGAACTGAAATTCGCTTGGCCAAAGATGGCTGCGATAAGTGGGGTGAGGAAGCCCGCGACAATGGCCTGCACGACAGCGGTAAAGGCGCCACCAACGGCCACACCAATCGCCAGGTCAATAGCGTTTCCCTTCAGGGCAAAAGCCCGGAATTCCTTGAGAGTGGTGGTCGCTTTTGAAGTCACTGCCATGATTCCCCTTTTGGTGCTGTCGATGAAACCGAGGTTGTGGAACTGAGTTGAAACCACCAACGTGCCGGTGGAGGGAATTGAACCCCCGACCTGACGATTACAAATCGCCTGCTCTGCCCCTGAGCTACACCGGCATGGGACTACTAAGAATAGTGACCCCGCGCGGGGGGCAATAGGCTAGGGGGTAATGAGTACTTCTTCGGACCAGCCCAGCGGTACCGCCGGATCACACTTTCAGCCGTCACTTCCAGTGGTGTTGGTGATTTTGCTGCTGTTCGTCGCCACCGCATTTCTCGTCGAGCGCAGTTCATCGCCGGCGCAGCCGTCAACTGCGGCGCCGACAACCACGGTGCAGCCGTCAAAACCCGGCGTGACCACGACGACCGCGCCAAAGGAAATTCGCGTGCCCCGCTCACAGGTCTCGGTGCAGGTGGCGAACGGCACCTCGATTAAGGGTTTTGCCAAGACCATCACGCAGCAACTGCAAACGTTGGGCTGGAACACGCTGTCGGCCATTAATGGCCCTCACGAAGCGGCCACCATCGTCTATTACAAAAACGGGTTTAAGTGGGCCGCCGTCGATGTCGCTGCGCAACTCCACGTCCTCGCCCGCTCGGTGCACGCGCTCGGTGCACTGCAGCCGGTCGCTGGGTCGTCGGGTGACGACCTCGTCGTCGTCCTGGGACCGAACGCGCACTAGCGAGGCGGGAGAGCGACGCCGTACCGCTCGAGGATCACGCTGAGAATTTCCGTGGCCATGGGTCGAAGTTCCTCGATCGGGCGATTGCGGTGGCGTCGGGTGCCGAGGTCGACTTGGGCAATCGCGTCCACCCCCGCGAGGGCCGCAACGTCGAGCAGCAGCGCTATTTCGACGCCGTAGGCGGTGGCGAGAGGACAGCGTGCCAGGAGTGAGCGACGGATCGCAGTCTCACCGGCGAGCGGCTGGCGAATTTCTCCGAGGCCCGGATGTAAAAGTGAAAGCGCGGGCCGGGCCGTGAGTTCATTGACCCGCCCCCCACCGGTGGGCATGTCGTGCAGTGGTCGAACGTAGAACCCCTTCACTAAGCCAATGCTCTCGCGGGCCAGCAATGGTGCGACGAGGCGAGGCACGTAGTGAACGCTCGGACTGGTGACGTCGGCGTCAAGAAAGACGATGATGTCGGCCGACGACGCCGCAACACCGGCGGCCATCGCTCCGCCCTTTCCCGTGGGAGCGTCGAGGGTCACGACGCGGGCACCGTGGCGCGCGGCGACCGTCGCCGTGTCATCAGACGAGTGGTCGTCGACGACGATCACCTCATCGACCAGCGACCCCGCGGCGAAAACGGCGTCGAGGACCGATCCCACGGTGGTCGCTTCGTTGCGGGCGGGCACGATCACGGCCACGCTGGCGTGGGTCGAGTTGGCCGCCAGTAGCTGGTCACAGTCGGTCGCGGTGAGGGTCCATGGCGTCAGGGCGGGCACACCACCAATGTAGACATCGGACGCTTGGTGGCGAGTTGCGTCCCACCCGCTATAATTGAATTTCGAAGTGTCATCCAGAGCGACCGAGGGACGGGCCCGGTGAAGTCGCGGCAACCAGTGTGATCCCCAGGAGTAATCCTGTCGCACCAGGTGCCAAAGCCCGAACGATGAAAGGGAATAAGTATGGCTAGTTTTGCCACCGGTCTTTTATGTCGCGAGTGCGGGGAAACCTACCCCGCCGAGGCTCGCTACTCGTGCGAATTCTGTTTTGGCCCACTCGAGGTTGACTACGACCTCGACGCCGCCCAAGGTGTCGTAACGCGCGAGAGCATTGAAGCGGGCCCCAACTCCATCTGGCGTTACGAAGCACTCCTCCCCGACCCGGGCGTGGAGCCCGTCGACCTCGGCGCCGGGTGGACACCCCTGCGTCGGGCCACGCGACTCGCCGAAGTCCTCGGCGTGAAGGAACTGTGGTTGAAGGACGACACCCGTAACCCAACGGGTTCATTCAAGGACCGTGTCGTCTCGTGCGCTCTGTCGAGTGCCCGACGTCTCGGATTCACCACCGCCGCGTGCGCCTCGACCGGTAACTTGGCGACCTCGGTGGCGGCCCACGCCGCCTTCATTGGTTGGCCCAGCGTCACCATCATTCCGTCAGACCTCGAAAAGTCGAAGATTGCTATGACCGCCATCTTCGGCGGCACGGTACTCGGCGTTGAGGGGAACTACGACGACGTCAACCGTCTCTGCGTGGAGCTGGTGGCCGAACACCCCGGTTGGGCGTTCGCCAACGTCAACCTGCGCCCCTACTACGCCGAAGGTTCGAAGACCCTGGCCTTTGAGATCTGCGAGCAGCTCGGCTGGAAGCAGCCCGACCAGGTCGTAGTGCCGTTAGCGTCGGGAAGTCAGTTCACCAAAATTGCCAAGGGCTTCGCGCAGTTCCGCGAGCTCGGACTCGTCGATGGTCCGGCACCCGTGCTCTTCGGCGCGCAAGCCACGGGCTGTTCACCGATCGCGACCGCCTTCACCGAAGGCGCCGACGTGGTGACACCGCAAAAGCCGAACACCATTGCCCGTTCGTTGGCCATTGGCAATCCGGCTGACGGCCCGTACGTTCTCGACGCACTGCGCCAGAACGGTGGCGACTGTGGTTCGGTCAGCGACGAGGAAGTGCTCGAGTGCATCGGTCTGCTGGCGCAGACGGAAGGCGTCTTCGCCGAAACGGCGGGCGGTGTGACGATTGCGTCCCTTCGTCAGATGATTCGCCGCGGCACCATTGACCCGAACAAGTCCATCGTCGCAATCATTTCCGGACACGGACTTAAGACGCTCGACGCCGTTGTCGACACTGCGACAGTGTCCGCCACCATCACCCCTTCCCTCGCGAGTGCCGAAGAGGCGCTCCGTTCCCTCCAGATTGAGAGTGCATCATGAGCGTTATTGTCCGTTTGCCCAGTCAGCTTCGTGCCCTCGTCGGTGGCGCCGGTGAAGTGCCGGTCGAAGCGACCACGGTCCGTGAGGCCATCGTGGCCGTCGACGCGGCCTACCCCGGCATCGCCTTTCGGGTGTTAGACGACAAGGGCGCCCTGCGTCGCTTCGTCAACGTGTTCGTGGCCGACGAGGATGTTCGCTTCCTCGATGGTTTGGACACTGTCCTTTCGGCGGGCACAACCGTGTCTCTCGTGCCGGCCGTGGCCGGCGGCTGCTAGGCCGTTAGCACTCTCACCTCCTGACTGCTAATATTGGCTGTGCACCGATACCGGTGTGTAGCTCGCACTAGGAGGAATCGCTATGGCGAAACTGATTTCATTTGATGAAGAGGCTCGTCGCTCACTTGAGCGCGGCATGAACAAGCTCGCTGACGCCGTTCGCGTCACCCTTGGACCGAAGGGACGCAATGTCGTTCTGGACAAGAAGTGGGGCGCCCCCACGATTACGAACGACGGTGTTTCCATTGCGAAGGACATTGACCTCGAGGACCCGTTCGAAAAGATCGGTGCCGAGTTGGTGAAGGAAGTCGCCAAGAAGACTGACGACGTCGCCGGTGACGGCACCACCACCGCCACCGTTTTGGCCTGGGCCATGGTGCGCGAGGGTCTGAAGAACGTCGCCGCTGGCGCGAACCCCATGTCGCTCAAGAAGGGTATTGAGGCTGCCGTCGAGGCGGCGTTGGCATCGCTCGAGACGCTCGCCAAGCCGGCCGACACCAAGGAGCAGATTGCTCAGGTCGCCAGCATCTCGGCCGCCGACACCGAGATTGGTCAGCTGATCGCTGACGCCATCGACAAGGTGGGTAAGGACGGCGTTATCACCGTTGAAGAGAGCCAGTCCTTCGGTATGGACATGGACCTCGTCGAGGGTATGCGCTTCGACAAGGGCTACATCGCCCCCTACTTCGCGACTGACGCCGAGCGTCAGGAAGCAGTGCTGGAGAACGCCTACATCCTCTTGATGGCCGGCAAGATCACGTCGATTCGTGACGTGCTCCCCGTCCTCGAGAAGGTTATGCAGTCGGGTCGTCCACTGCTCATCATCGCCGAAGACGTCGAGGGCGAAGCCCTCGCCACGCTCGTGGTCAACAAGATTCGTGGCACCTTCAAGTCAGTAGCCGTCAAGGCTCCCGGCTTTGGTGAGCGTCGCAAGGCCATGCTCCAGGACATCGCCATCTTGACCGGCGGCACCGTGATCGCCGAAGAGATTGGCCTCAAGCTCGAGACCGCTGGTCTCGAGTTGCTGGGCCAGGCCCGCAAGATTGTCGTCACCAAGGACGAAACGACCATCGTCGAAGGCGCCGGTACGGCGACTGACGTCGCTGGTCGCGTCGCCCAGATCAAGGCGGAAATCGAGAACACCGACTCGGACTACGACCGCGAGAAGCTGCAGGAGCGCCTCGCCAAGTTGTCCGGTGGTGTGGCCGTCATCAAGGTCGGCGCCGCTACCGAGGTCGAACTCAAGGAAAAGAAGCACCGCATCGAAGACGCCGTGTCGACGACTAAGGCCGCTATCGAAATGGGCGTTGTGCCCGGTGGTGGCGTCGCGCTGCTCCGCAGCCAGGCTGCTATCTGGGCCGTGGCCGAGACCCTGCAGGGTGACGAAGCCACCGGTGCCCGTTTGGTTGCCAAGGCCGTCGAGGCCCCGTTGCACCAGATCGCGACCAACGCTGGCCTCGAAGGTGGCGTCATCGTGGACAAGGTCCGCAACCTGACGAACCCGTCGGAGGGCCTCAACGCGGCCACCAACGAGTACGAAGACCTCGTGGCCGCCGGTGTCATCGACGCCGCGAAGGTGACCCGCTCCGCGCTGCAGAATGCGGCCTCCATCGCCGCCCTGTTCTTGACCACCGAGTGCGTCATTGTGGACAAGCCCGAAGAGAAGGCCCCCGCCATGCCGGGCGGAGGCATGGAAGACTTCTAAGTCACCGCTTCACGCTGACAACACCCCGGGGCATCTACCCCGGGGTGTTGTCGTTAAGACCGAGGTCGGCCCGGTCGCTCGTATCATGGAACCATGACCACAACGCCCATGACCCCGTCGAAGGGCCTCAACGTCCTGCACCTGTTTTGCCACGTGAATGGTGACGTCGATCGCGCCATCTTGGAACAGGCCATCAGTGATGCCCACGAGCGCAAAGTCCAGGTCGTGACCGCGGCCATCATGGGCGCGAAGGCCGACCTCTGCTTTATGGTGCTCGGTGAGGACCTGTGGGACCTTCGCCGCTTCCAGTCCAAGGTGCAGGCCTCGGGTCTCAGTGTGTCCGAGTCCTACGTCTCGGTCACCGAGATCTCCGAGTACGGCACGTGGATGAGCGAAGAGATGCAGAACGTTCGCCTCTACCCCGTCCTGCCACCGTCGGACATGAAGGCCTTCTGCTTCTACCCGATGAGCAAGCGCCGTGGCGAAGAGAAGAACTGGTTCGCCCTGCCCTACGAGCAGCGCGACGAGTTGATGCGTGAGCATGGCAAGTCCGGTCGTGACTTTAAGGGTCGCGTTATCCAGGTCGTGACCGGATCAACGGGTCTCGACGATTGGGAGTGGGGCGTGACCCTCTTCGGTGTGCGTCCTGACGACTTGAAGGACTGCGTCTACACCATGCGATTTGATGAAGCCTCGACGCTCTACGGCGAGTTTGGCGCCTTCTACACCGGCCTCGTCGGTGACCTTGACGAAGTCCTCGACGTCACCCTCGGCTGAATCGTCGATGACGACCGTTTCCGAAGCTGAACTGCGCCGCTGGGCGGAGGCGATCTCGGCACTGGCGCGCACCGGCATTGGTTTCACCGAGAGTGCCTACGAGCGTGAGCGCTACGAAGAAATCTTGTCCATCGCCGCCGACATGAAGGCGTCCGCCGATGGGGAAGCGGCGCTTGACGTCCCCGCGTACGTGACGGAGTGGATGAAGCACGCCGAGCGGGGTACCGCCGGATACGTCACGCCCAAAGTTGCCGTTGGCGCCATTGTTATCAACGACGACGACGAACTATTGCTCATTCAGCGATCCGATTCCGGTGTCTGGCTCTATCCAACCGGCTGGGCCGACGTTGGCTACAGCGCCCCCGAAGTGGTGGTCAAGGAAGTGCGCGAAGAGACCGGCATCGACGTCGAAATTGTTCGCCTCATCGGTGTCATTGACGGCATGCGGCTCGGTGTTTCCCGCATTCCGCTCTACTCGCTTGTCTTCCTTTGTCGTCCCGTGGGCGGCGAGCTTCGCCCCCACCCGCTCGAGACGCTCGGCGCCGGGTGGTTTGCTCGTGAGGCCTTCCCCGAGAACACCCTCAACGCCCACCGGTGGGCGCCCGCCGTCTTTGCGGCGAAGGCCGACGCCACCCACCCGGTGTTCTACGACGATGTTCGTGATCCCGTCTGGCGAGGTGACGCATGAATGTCTCGCTCGTCACCGAGGTCTCCGAAGAACTCGTTGCGTCGGTCAATGCACTGTTGCCGCAACTCTCCTCGAGTGCGCGCCCACTGTCGCTTGAATCACTGACGTCGATGCTGGAAGCGCCGGGGACCTCACTGTTTGTCGCGGATCACGACGACCGAGTGGTCGGGATGTTGACGTTGGTCACCTTCCTAATCCCCACAGGCCGGCGGGCGCTCATTGAAGACGTGGTGGTTGATGAGTCGGTGCGCGGCCTCGGTATTGGTGTGGCCTTGACCACTGCGGCTCTTGATCACGCCAAGGAACTCGGGGTGACGACCGTGGACCTGACGAGTCGACCAGCTCGAGTGGCGGCCAATGCTCTGTATAAAAAGGTCGGATTCACGCAACGTGAGACGAACGTATTTAGGTTCAATCTCAACTGAAATGCGTATCACATAGTGTGATACCCTAGAACGGTGTCAGGCCGTATCTCGCAATCGATTTCATTTCGACTCGATGCCGAGTCTCAACGCCATCTACACGTACTGGAGGCTGCGGGACTCACGCGGTCCGAAGCTATCCGTGAAGCACTGCGAGGAGCGGCGGAGCGCTTGAGGCGTTGTGAGGTGGTTCGACGCGAAGCCGAACTCATCGCCGCTGATCAGCAGGACCGTCACGAGATGCAACAGATCGCTGCGTTCATGGAGAGCCTCCGTGCCGAGGGGTGATGTTGTTCGGCTGCTGCCGCCTCCACGCCCGGGTCACGAACAACAAGGGCTTAGGTTCGGCGTGATTCTTCAGAGTGATGTGCTCACACCTCTTTCGACAGTTATCGTGGCGCCAACTTCACTGAGCGCCCTTCCCGCGAGCTTTCGTCCCCAGGTAACAATTGAGTCTCAGCCGACGCGCGTTCTTATTGAACAGATGGCCGCCGTCGATGTCAGGCGCACGAGTGAAGCGATTGGTCGCCTTAGCGTCGAGGAGATGTGGGCCGTGGATGAAGCGCTTTCTCTGGTTGTCGGCCTCCATTTCTGACGATGGTCACGCCATGTCTTGTTTTCAAAATGTGACGGCAAACCAACGTGTATCGGTTCACTCTCGACTGATGCCCGTCGTGGCTACGCCGAGTAGTGAAAACGCGCTTGGAGTATCACAAGGTCCTGACCATCAACGAGGTAGACCAATCGGTGCTCGTCGTCGATACGTCGGGACCAGCAGCCCGCCAAAATGTGGCGTAGAGGTTCCGGTTTGCCGATTCCTTCAAACGGCTCACGGAGCGATTCCTCTAGCAATCGGTTGACTCTTTTGAGCGTTGCCCGGTCCCTCGCCACCCAAAACTGGTAATCATCCCAACCGTGAGGAGTAAAAACCAGCCTCACGATTCAAGCGAGTGGTGCAGTCGTTCCCCTGTTTGCGCTTGGTGGAGGCTTTCAATGAGGCGAGTGGCATTGGCCGGCGACCGCAACAGCCAGGCCGTCTCGGTCAGTGCGTCGTAGTCAGCTCTCGACATCAGCACGGCATCGCCTCGACGTGAGGTTATTTCTATGGGCGTACGGTCGTCATTGACCTGTTCAATAAGGGGAAAAAGGTTCTTTCGGGCTTCACTCGCAGTTATCGTCATTGCTACTCCTTATTGGTACCATTTATTGTACCATACCAAGTGAAGAGATACGAAATCTCGTTGACTTACAACGGTCGTACCGACAGGTCGTTATTACCACGCACTAGGGATGGAGCACTGCGTAGTTGGTGGAGCTGCTTCCAAGGATCGCTGTGGTGCCCGAGAATGGCGGCGTTTGGAGGAGTCGTCCAACGTGGTCTGGTGTGGTGATTTTTGTAGGCTCGCAGCATGGACGATAGTGAACAACGAGCACTTGCGGTTCAGCAGTTCAATCGCTGCTGGGACCTCCTGGAGATGCCGTCGCGAACGGCAACGGATGACGCCGAATTACTGACCGCGGCGTTTACGTCACGGTTCCACTGGTCATTCGTTGGCGTTCATACGAACTTCACCATCGCTGACTGGATGGTGTCGCGCGCCGCGGCGGCGGTGGGCGAAGGAGGTCTGGCGCTTCGCTTCGCCCTGATGGCGTGCGAACGCGTGGCCGCCGAGGAAACGCCCGATTGGATGCAGGCATCGGTTGCGGAAGGTCTAGCTCGCGCGTACGCCTCTCACGGGTTGACCGAACTCCGTGACGAGATGATTGCGAAGGCCGAGCTACTGGTGGCGGTAATCGAGAATGGAAAAGAGAAAGAGTTGATCGCTAGTCAACTCGCCACCGTTCCTCGCTGAGCAAACGATCGGTGAGCCCCTCTTTTTCACGACAGCACCGAAACAACTCGTCAACTGTTCGGCAACAATGTCATCTGGCTCGCGGGTGCGACCAAGATGGCTCTTCAATTTTTTCGCTAGATCACTCGTTCGTCACGCCATGCGGGTTGGCTACCCTAGAGCCGTGAACGATGTCTACGCTTTCTGGGATGAGGTCTACCGCACCAAGGAAGCGACGTCGGTGAGTTGGTTCCAGGATTCCCCTTCGACGTCGTTGCAACTCATTACCGAACACGCTGACCGTGATGCGGCCATCATCGATATCGGGGCGGGTGCCTCGCGGCTCATTCCCTCGCTCGCCGACCTCGGGTATCGCGCCCTCACGGCACTTGACGTGTCGGAGGAGGCGCTCGCCCTAGTGCGAGAAAATGTCGCCATCGAGGTGACCTTCACGGTGGCTGATGTGACGACGTGGCAACCCACGTCGCAGTACGACCTCTGGCACGACCGAGCCGTGTTTCATTTCATGATGTCGGAGGAACAGCGTGACGGCTATCGCTTGAGCCTCAATCGGGCGGTAGGCATCGGTGGCAGTGTTATTGTGGGCACTTTTGCCGAAGACGGTCCGACGCAGTGTTCGGGATTACCAGTGGTCCGCTACGCACCAGAGGAACTCGAAGGTGTATTCGGAAGTAACTTTACGCTCGTGGCAAGTCAGCGTGAGGAGCACGTCACCCCGTGGGCGAGTGTTCAGCCATTCAATTGGGTCGTCCTACGGCGACACCACTAGCTCTCACCAGTAATGTCGTCGTGCTGGGGTTGAGAGGTGACTCTTCGTTGATCCGACAGTGTCACGACTGGAGAAGTCCGTAAGTTTTATCGGCACAGCCTCGTCAAAGTGCGTATGCTTCGGGCAGGTTCGCTATTCGTCGCATCGTACGACGAACTACTCACGGACTCGCGGAAAGGACATTTATGTCCAACCGATCAATCCCCCGTCATGCTGCACCGAAGCGAACGTTCCGCCTCAGAGTAGTGACGAGTTCCCTCGCACTCTCAGGATCACTTGTCGTGGGCGTTGTACTCAATGCTTCTGCCGGTGCGGGAGCAACGCCCGTCGACATCGGACTCGGCACCGCGACTACCTACGCAGTGCTGGCCCACAGCACCGTGACGAACACGGGTCCATCGGTCATCACCGGTGACGTCGGCCTTTCCCCCGGCACCTCAGCGACGGGGCTCACCGCGGCCACCATTGCCGGAGCGACGGAAATCGCCACCAGCGCAGCATTGGGGGCGCAGGGCGATCTCACCACCGCGTTCAACCAGGCGGCTGGCGAGTCCAGCACTGGCGCAATCACTGGTGACCTCGGCGGGCAAACACTGACCGCCGGTGTGTACACCAGCGCCGTGGGTGTTGGTCTGACTGGCGCACTGACGCTCGACGGGCAGGGCAACCCCGACGCCGTGTTCATCTTTCAGGTTGGCTCAACGCTGACCACCGCTTCCTCCAGCAGTGTTGTCTTAGAAAATGGCGCGCAAGCGTGTCACGTTTTTTGGCAAGTCGGTTCGTCGGCAACGCTGGGTACCTCGTCAACTCTCGTCGGAACAGTGATGGCGCAGGCATCAATATCACTGACGACCAATGCGTCCGTTGAAGGACGAGTACTGGCCCGGACGGGAGCTGTGACGCTTGATAGCAACCTGATCCAGGTGCCGGCATGTAGCAACACGACAACGACGACCTCAACCACACTTGCAGGGACAACGGGTGCAACCGGCCCTACTGGTTCAACGGGCAACACCGGTCCAACGGGGTCGACGGGGCCCACCGGAGTGACGACGACAACTGACGTCAAGAACGTAGTGCCCACCGGGGCACCGGGAACGGGTTTTGGTGGCACGGCACATCACCCTTCCAACGTGCTGCCGCTGGTGGGAGTACTTCTCGTCGGGGTCGGTGGCGTGAGTGCATTGACTGCCGTGGTGGTCCGGCGTCGTCGGTCATCGAAATCGATGTAGCGGGGCTCCCATGCGTACTCGCGAGTGGGCCTGGTGGTGTGTTGCCGCGGTGACCTTCGCCGGTGGCATGTGGTGCGTGACTCAAGGAAGCGCTCAACCTTCGGCACAGGTCCAGGTGCTCTCGGTAGTGACCGCTCCACGACCGGTGCTGCGCGCATTCGCTCCTCGGTCACTACCGCTGCTGGTGCACATCCCATCACTGGGCATCGAGGCTGACGTGTCACCGTTGGGGCTACAACCAAATGGCACGGTCATGGTGCCAAAGACGGTCACCGGAGTCGGGTGGTATCGCTACGGACCAACCCCGGGGCAGCCTGGATCGTCGGTACTGCTAGGTCATGTTGATTCCTATCGGGGACCCGGCGTCTTCTTTCAGCTCAAGCGACTTCGAGCCGGCGCCGCCATCTACGTTCGCCTCGCGAATGGACGCACTGCAGTGTTTCGCGTTCGTCGGGTCGTGCGCTATCCGAAAGATGCATTCCCCGATACGTTGATTTACGCAACGGTCGGAGCACCCGAGCTCACGCTGGTGACGTGTGGCGGCCAGTTTAATTTTTCGACTCGCAGTTACGAGTCGAATGTGGTGGTCTTTAGTGACTACCGCGGTCTCGCTACCGCCGTGCCCTAAGCGTGACGTGCGCTACACCGTCGTGAGCGGCCGGCGTCGAATCAGGACTACGAAGACGCCGTTGATGCCTGCAATCCAGAGTGAGAAGGCGACGGCCCCGGATGACCACGTGGTCACGGTAGCGAGGGTCACGATGGCGCCCACCATGGTGCAGGCGTAGGGGGCAATTGATTCTGACGTGGGCGTCGACCACGACTTGACCAACGTCGGAATGCAGGCCATGGCGTCGGCGAGGATGAATGAGACGATGGCGATTGTCGCGTCATTGGTAACGGCCCACAAGGTAAGGCCCGCCAGCGAGGCGACGCCACAGGCGTAATCGAAGAGGCCGAGTTTCCACACCCCAGCGCGACTCACGAATGAAGCGGCGATCACGGCGAAGTCCCCGAGTCCGATGGCCAGGCTTAGGAGCCACTGCAGACCCACGCCTTCGCGAATCTGTGCCACACCGACCATGGTGGTCGCGACACCCCAGAGGAGCCACGACACGCGATTGGGCTGGGACTCGCCACGGAGGATGTCGCGAATGTAGGACGCTCCACCGAGGAGCGAGAGAGCCCCACCCAGGAGTGCGAAGTGAGGATTCAGCATGACGATGTCCTTCGGCCCATTCCTAGCGAACGGGTGTTGGTAAAAAAGCGTAGCGTCGGCCGAAGGACGTGACCGGTAGGGTGGGGGCGCACAAAGCCCCTCCGGAAATGAGCACTATGTCAACCTCAACCAAAGAGCGTCTCGAACCCGAGCTCATTCGAGCTGCCGTCGTCGTGGTGCTCGGCACCATCATGGCTATTCTCGACACCACCATTGTCGCCGTCGCTCTTCGGACACTGAGCATTGACTTCCACTCCACCGTGAGCACTATTCAGTGGGTAACCACGGGGTACCTGCTGTCGCTGGCTGTTGTTATTCCGGTGTCGGGGTGGGCGATGCACCGATTCGGCGCCAAAAACGTCTACATGCTGTCATTGGCGTTTTTCGTGCTCGGCTCACTGCTGTGCGCCTTTGCCTGGTCGGTGACCAGTCTGATCATCTTTCGCGTGCTGCAAGGCTTTGGTGGCGGCATGATTATGCCCGTCGGTCAAGCCATCATGGCGCGCACGGCGGGACCGCAGCGCATGGGCAAGGTGATGGGCATTGTCGGCGTGCCACAGTTGCTGGGTCCGATCCTTGGTCCGGTACTCGGTGGTTTGATTATCTCGAATACATCGTGGCGCTGGATTTTTATTGTGAACGTGCCGGTTGGCCTGGTCGCACTCTGGCTTTCGCGTAGCTTCCTCGCCCCATCACCGAGCGACCGCGACCACCAGTTTGACGCAGTGGGCTTCGCCTTCCTCGCGCCCGGTCTGGGCCTGCTGGTCTACGGACTGAGTGAAGTGGGCGTCATCGGGGGGTTCCATGGCCGCACCGTCTGGGGGAGTCTGATTAGTGGTGCGGTACTGTCGACCGCCTTTATCGCACGATCGCTTCGCGCCAAGGAACCGCTCATGGACATGCGACTCTTCCGTGACCGCACGTTCTCGGTTGCGTCTATCGGCATCTTCTTGACCGGTGTCACTCTCTACGGCACCATGTTCCTCCTGCCGCTGTACTACCAAATCGACCGCGGCGAGGCCGCGTGGAAAGTTGGCCTGCTGATGGCGCCGCAAGGAATCGGCGCCGCCCTCGTTATGCGCTTCGCCGGTTCACTCTCGGACAAGCACGGTCCCCGGTACGTCGCCATGGGCGGTATGACGGTCATGGCCCTCGGCACCTTCATGTTCACCGCGGTGTCGGCGCACACGAGTTACGCCATCCTGGCGTTGGCCCTCTTCGTGCGCGGCATCGGCCTCGGCTTCGGCATGATGCCAGTCTTCGCAGCGTCGTATCGCAACCTGGACGTTCGTTCGGTGCCTCGGGCGACATCGGCCACCAACATCATTCGGCAGATTGGCGGATCGTTTGGTGTGGCCGTCTTCGCCGTCGTGCTCGACACGCAGATTCGTTCAACGATTGGGGCCGCTGCCGGTGGCGCCATGCAGGCGGGAGTGGGGCACGCGACGCCCGCGCAGTACACCGGCTTGGCCCACGCCTTCGGGCATTCGTTTCTCTGGTCCTTCGCTTCGTGCATCATTGGCGTTGTCCCCGGATTCTTCCTGCCGAACACGCCGGTCGCGGCGCGACAGCCTGCGGCCATGGCGACGGCCGACTGACGAGTTGACGAAAAACACCCCCTCAACAGGAGAGGTATCTCGCGAGGTGGAAGTCAAAATTGTGAAAAAGATGTGCGGGAATTGCTTGATGCGCGTTTCCACATAAGGTAAGGGTATGAACATTCGTACCTTGACCTCCGCAACCGTCGCTGCTGTGACTCTGTCACTGGGCGCCTTGAGTGTTGTTCCCGCCGCCGCCGCGCAACGCAGCACTCACGCCACCAACGCGGTGGCGCAACTGCGTCACACGGGACGCGTGCTGTTCTTGACTGTTCCCGCTGAGCGCGCCGCCCGCAAGGCCGCTCTCGCCGCCGAACGGCTCCACCCTCACGCCACGAGCTCGTCGACGATGTCGGCCCACGGCGGTACGAATGGCGTCGAAACTGATATCGGCCAGCCGAAGATCTACGTGGTCTTCTACGGTTCGCAGTGGGGTACCGACACGGTGACCGGTGGGTACGACACCTTCTCCGGCGACCCCAAGGGTCTCGCTCCCCGTCTCGAAGCCCTCTACGCCGGTCTCGGCACCAATGGTGAAGGGTGGTCGGGTGTCCTGACCCAGTACTGCGACGGCGTCGCCAATGGCACCACGACGTGCGCCCCGTCTGCGACGCACATCCCTTACCCTTCGGCCAATGTGTTGGCTGGTGTCTGGTACGACAGCTCAACCGCTTCGCCCGCAAACGCTACGGGTAACCAGCTGGCTCTCGAGGCCAACGCCGCCGCTGCTCACTTCGGTAACACCACGCAGGCGCAGAACCGTAACGCGCAGTACATCATCGTGTCGCCCACCGGTACCCACCCCGACGGCTTCAATACGCCTTCAGGTAACTACTGTGCGTACCACGACTACAACACTGACCCCTCCATCACGGGTGGTGCGGCGCCGAGTACCTACGGCACCTTTGCGTGGACGAACATGCCGTACTTGCTGGACCTCGGTGCCAGCTGTGGTGCGAGCTACGTCAACGCCGGCACTGCCGGCGCCCTGGACGGTGTCACGATCGTCGCCGGCCACGAGTACGCCGAGTCCATGACCGACCTGTGGCCCAGTGGTGGTTGGTACGTCAGCTCGAGCGGTAAGGAAAATGGCGACCTCTGCGCATGGGTGGGTACTGGTGGCACCGGTGGTGCCCAGAACGTGGCCTTCGCAACCGGTAGCTTCGCCATGCAGGCCTCGTGGTCCAACGCAACGAACGCTTGCGCCATTTCGGCCGCAACGGTCTCGACGCAGCCTTTCGCTGTGTCGCTGACGAGTGCGTCGGGCACTGTCGTGCAAGGCGCCAGCGCCTCAACGACGGTTGCTACCTCGGCTTCAACGCCCACGACCATTGCCTTGACGACGAGTGGTGTACCTACCGGCGTCACGGCGACGTTCTCGTCCTCGTCGGTGGCCTCGGGTTCCTCGGCCACGCTGACGTTTGCGACCACCGCCTCAACTCCCGCCGGTACCTACCCCATCGTGGTGACCGGTACGGCGAACGGCGTCACGGAAACTGCAAACTACTCCTTGACGGTGTCGGTTCCTGGCACGTTGGGTCTGAACCTCTCGACCTCGAGCGCGAGCGTGAGCGCCGGTCTGAGCACGACGACCGTCGCTAGCCCGACGATCTCGTCAGGACCCGCCGTTTCCACGACCTTGACCGCGAGTGGTCTGCCCACCGGAGTTACGGTAACCTTCTCTCCGGCTACCCTCAACACGGGTGCGACGTCGACGGTAACCTTCGCGACCTCGACCACGATGGCCGTAGGCACGTATGCCGTAACGGTGACCGCCACGAGCGGATCGTTGACGGCCTCGAAGACCTACACCTTGACGGTGACGGCGTACGTAGCGAACTCCTACGCGTTGAGTCTGTCACCAACGTCCGGCACGACCACTACGGGCAGCTCCACGACGTCTACGCTCACCTCGACCGTTTCATCGGGAACCGGTCAGACCGTCACGTTGACGGCCTCGGGTGCCCCCAGTGGGGTCTCGGTGACCACGTCCGGCACCCTGACGACCGGTGGCACCGTGACGGTTCGCTTCCAGGTGTCGAACCGTGCTCGTCATGGCTCCTACGCCATCACCATTAAGGGTGTTACGGGAACGCAGAGCGCTTCCGCGGTCTTCACGCTGACGTTCTAATTCAACTCGCGCACGGGGGTGGGGTCAATCGACCCCACCCCCGTGTGGCGTTTAAGGAGCGATCGAGAGATTTTTCGAATCCCGGCGAAGCGGCACCACACGTGCCATTGTGTCGTGGTGGTGACCGATGCTTCTGGCTGGCGGCGATTTCCGAAGCGCCGGTGTCGTCGGCCTGTCGAGTTCGCTCTCGGCCTCTGTCACCCCTCGGAGTCGGCGCGAACCTTCAGCGTTTCCTTTGATTTTGAATGGCTGCAGTGAACCCAACCACAACAACGTGAGGCGCCCCACAGCACCATGCTGAGGCCAGGTGGGCCCGCGAATGAGCATTCTGTTGTTCTGGAGTTGTGAAAAGGTTGGGCGTCTGTTGCATAGAAATTCCGGGACCCGAATTTAGGGTTGGAACCATGAACATTCGTACCGCTACCTCCGCAACTGTCGCCGCTTTGACCCTGTCACTGGGCGCCTTGAGTGTTGTTCCCGCCGGCGCAACGCAACGCACTGTCCACGCCCCGAGCGCGGTCGCCCAGTTGCGTCAGGCTGGTCGCCAGGTCTTTCTGACCGTTCCCGCCGAGCGCGCTGCCCGCCGGGCGGCACTCGCAGCCGGACGACTGCACGCACACGCCAGTTCGACGACGACCCTGTCGGCCCACGGCGGCACGAATGGCGTGGAGACGGACATCGCGCAGCCCAAGATCTACGTGGTCTTCTACGGTTCGCAGTGGGGCACCGACACGGTGGCCGGTGGCTACGACACCTTCTCCGGTGACCCCCAGGGCCTCGCCCCCCGTCTTGAGGCCCTCTACGCCGGTCTTGGTACGAATGGCGAGGGGTGGTCGGGTGTGCTGACCCAGTACTGTGACGGCGTCGCCAACGGCACGACGACGTGTGCTCCCACGGCCACTCACATTCCTTACCCCTCGGCCAACGTGTTGGCCGGTGTCTGGTACGACAGCTCAACCGCGTCGCCCGCAAGCGCTACGGGTAACCAGCTGGCCCTCGAAGCCAACGCCGCCGCCGCCCACTTCGGTAACACCACCCAGGCGCAGAACCGCAACGCGCAGTACATCATCGTGTCGCCTACCGGCACCCACCCCGACGGGTTCAACACCTCGACCGGTAACTTCTGCGCCTACCACGACTACAACACTGACCCCTCCATCACGGGTGGGGCAGCACCGAGCACCTACGGCACCTTCGCGTGGACGAATCTTCCCTACCTGACCGACCTCGGTGCCAGCTGTGGCACGAACTACGTCAACGCCGGCACGGCCGGTGCTCTGGACGGCGTCACGATCGTCGCCGGCCACGAGTACGCCGAGTCCATGACCGACCTCTGGCCCAGTGGTGGTTGGTACGACACCACCTCAGGCAAGGAAAACGGCGACCTCTGCGCCTGGGTAGGGGTTGGTGGCACCGGTGGTGCCCAGAACGTGGCCTTCGCCACTGGCAACTTCGCCATGCAGGCGACCTGGTCGAACGCCGCTGGCGCCTGCCAGATCGCGGCCCCGACCGTGATCACGCAGCCCTTCGCCGTCTCACTCTCGAGTTCGTCAGCAGTTGTGGTGCAGGGCTCAGCCGCCGCCACGACGATCACGACATCGGCCGCGACCGCCACCTCGATTGCCTTGACGGCGAGTGGCCTGCCCGCTGGCGTCACCGCCGCGTTCGCACCCGCCACGGTGGCCTCCGGATCGTCGTCAACCCTGACGCTGTCCACCACCGCGTCCACCGCTACGGGCACCTACCCCATCGTGGTGACCGGTACGGCGAATGGCGTGACGGAAACCGCGACCTACTCCTTGACCGTCTCGGTTGCGGGCAGCCTGGGTCTCGGTCTCTCCGTCTCGAGCACCAGCGTGAGTGCCGGCGCAAGCGCCAGCACCATTGCGAGCCCCACGATGTCCTCCGGTCCCGCGGTGGCTACCACGCTGTCGGCGACGGGCTTGCCAACCGGCGTGACCGCAACCTTCACCCCCGCCACCGTAAACACGGGTGCCACTTCCACGGTGTCTTTCGCCACCGCCACCACGACGGCACTCGGTACCTACACGGTCACCCTGACCGCAACCAGCGGTGCCCTGAAGGTCTCCAAGACATTCTCCCTCACCGTCACCGCCGCCGCTCCGGCCACCTACGCCCTGAGCTTGTCGCCCACGTCGGGCACCACGGCGCTGGGTGGTGTACTGCAGTCCACGTTGACCTCGACTGTCTCGTCGGGAACCGGTCAGTCAGTGACCTTGTCGGCAACCGGCCAGCCCACGGGTGTCTCGGTCTCCGCCGCGAGTGCGCTCGTCACTGGTGGTGCCGTTACCGTGCGCTTCCAGGTGTCGACCTCGGCCAAGCACGGTACCTATGCCATCACGCTCAAGGGTGTAACGGGGACTCAGAGTGCCTCCGTGGTCTACACCATCACGTTCTAACGACTTCCTCCCGGAACATGGGGCGGCGCATCCAGCGCCGCCCCATACGTTCGTTAATGGGTCGTGTGGTTGATCATCCATCGGATGCCGAAGCGGTCAAGACACACGCCCCAGTACGCGCCCCAGGGCATGTCGCCCATGCTCTGACGCTGCTGTTCATCGCCACCCGCACTCAAGGTCGCGAAGTAGGCGTCGGCCTGCTCGCGCGAGTCGGTCTCGAGAACGATGGTGGTGTTGTTGCCAATCCGCAGCGTGTGACCGAGCGATGGGACCATGTCACTGCCCATGATGATGTGCCCAGCGTGAATTGGCATGCTCATGTTCAGAATAAGAGACGCCTCGTCGGGCGCGACGGGAATCTCCGGCATGTCGCTAAAGCGCGACAGGGTCGTGACGGTCGTGCCAAACACGGTGCCGTAGTAGGCGAACGCCTCCTCCGTTGTGCCAGCAAAATTCAGATAGGTACGTACGTGGCCCATGCCACCTCCTTTGTCCCCGCCAGCCTAAACCGCACCCCGTCACCCAGCGAAGCGATAAAGATGGGGGGGTGTACTACGCCCCCAGCCACGTCATCTTCGATTTGGACGGGACCTTGCTTGATTCGTCGGAGGGCATCGTTGCGTCGTTTCGTTCGACGCTCGACGAACTAGGTCTAGACGCAACCGACGCCATGCTGCGTAGCCTGATTGGCCCACCACTGTGGCACTCCTTTCGGGTGTTAGGGGTCGAGGAAGCCTTCGTCGATGAGGCCGTCGCGCTCTATCGTCGGTACTACGCCGAGTTCGGTGTGTTCGAGGCCGTGGTGTACCCGGGGATACACGATGTCCTGAGTGACATGCGTGACGCGGGCATTGCCATGGGTGTGGCGACGGCCAAGCGAGTGGACTTCGCTGCTCAGATGGTGAGGTCCCATCACCTGGCTGCGTTCTTCGACATCATTGCCGGCGCCAGTGTCGACCTCATCGTGAGTGAAAAGTACGAGATTATCGATGAAGTCCTGCGCCATTGGGCGGTGCCGCCAACGTCCTCACTGTGGATGGTGGGCGATCGCCGCTACGACATGGAGGCCGGGAAGCGCCACGGACTGACCACCGTCGGGGTGACGTGGGGCTTCGGCACCGAGGACGAACTCGTTGCGAGTGGGGCCGACGCCCTGGCGAGGGAGTCGCGCGATCTCCTCGGTCCAGCGTGGCTCGAGGAGGCTCGCCCATGAGCAGTGCCTTCCTGCAGCGACTCTTTCGGGCCCCGGGCGCCGAGTCAGAACGTCAGCGCGTCCCGCAGCCGATGATCAAACGGCGGATTGCCTCGGGCCGCGGGGCGATGGAGCAGCCAAACGTCACCGACGACGGTGAGGCGAAGTTGACGGCTCTTTTCTGGGTGTGCGTGGTGATCACGGGGATCATCACTGGTCTCATTGGTGACGGATTAATGGCGGTCCTCAAGGTCGCCGAGCATGGTGCGTTCGGCTACCAGCACGGCTCGTACGCACTGGCCGTCGCGCATAACAGCGCGAGCCGCCGCGTGCTGATGTTGCTGCTCTCCGGTCTCGTTGGCGCCGGCGGATGGTTTCTCATCCGCCAGTACTTGAGTCACGAGCACGCCGAGATTGACGACGCCATTTGGAATGGCGACGGCGAACTCGGCTTTCGGCGATCGTCGCTCACCTCGTTGGTGTCAGAAATCGTCATCGGTCTCGGTGCCTCGGTAGGTCGAGAGGCCGCTCCCAAGCTCATGGGTGGTGCGACCGGGTCGGCCCTCTCACACTTGTTCAAACTCTCACCGGCCCAGAAGCGCCTGCTCGTGGCCTGTGGCGGGGGTGCGGGGTTGGCGTGCGTCTATAACGTTCCCTTGGGTGGTGCGATCTTCACCGCGGAAGTCTTGTTGGGAAGCTTCGCTCTTCCGACGGTCATGCCGGCCCTGCTGTGCTCGCTCGTGGCCACCGGTACGGCGTATCTCACGCTGTCCTCACGTCCGACCTACCTCGACATTCCAACGTTTGCCAACTCGCCGTCACTGATGACCTGGTCGGTCCTGGCCGGTCTGCTCATTGGCCTCCTGGCCGTGGTCTACATTCGCCTCATTGGCTGGGTGTCGTACCGCCGCCCGAAGGGCACGCAACTGCTGTGGGTGATGCCACTGGCCTTCGTCGTCGTCGGCATCGTTGGTATTTGGTACCCGCAGCTCTTCGGCAACGGCAAGGATATGGCTCACGACGCCTTTTTGGGCCTCGGTAGTCTCGGATTGCTGTTTGCGTTGTGGATGCTCAAGCCGCTCGTCACCGCCCTCACACTGGGCAGTGGCGCGGCTGGTGGTGTCTTCACCCCCTTCCTCGCGACCGGTGCCGTCGTTGGGGCCCTCGGTGGCGTCCTGTGGCTCCACCTCTGGCCTGGTACGCCGGTAGGGGCCTTCGCCCTCATTGGGGCGGCCGCGATGATCGGCGCGTCCATGCAGGCACCCTTGGCTGGTCTCGTCCTGGTCATGGAACTCACCCACTCAGGTTTCACTATCGTGTTGCCATTAATGCTGGCCACCCTCATCGCGACCGCGGTGACCCGGTCTATTGACGGGTACTCCATGTACTCCGCGCGCCTCCCGCGTAAGTAGGCGAGAGTAACGTTGCATCCCAGGGAGGGCTTCTGATGTTCGTACCACCATCATTCGCCGTCGACGTTGATGAGGCGTGGGCCATCGTGGCAGCGGCCGGCGCCGGCGTACTCGTTCGCCACGGCGACGCTGGACTGGCGAGCGTCGTGGTGCCCTTCGTGGTCGCCGACGACCGGGCCACGATCACGACCCACGTGGCCAAAGCCAATGACTGGTGGCGAGGCGTGGCGGACGGTGACGAGGTGCTGGTGCTGTTTTTGGCGGCGAGCGGCTACGTCTCACCGTCGTACTACCCGTCACGACTGACCGGCACGCCGCACGTACCGACCTGGAACTACGTGGCCACGGAGGTTCACGGAACCGTGCAGTTACACCACGACCGCGAGTGGCTGGCGGAGCAGACGCGTGAGCTCACTGATCACTTTGAAGCCTCCCGCACCCCTTCGTGGTCCGTCGACGAAACGACGTCCGACTACCTCGAGCGACAGTACGGTGGCATCGTCGGGGTGACGGTCACGGTGACGGCGGTCACCGGGAAGACGAAGTTGTCACAAAATCGTGCCGAGCACGACCGACGCACGGTCCGCGAGTCGCTGGCGGAAGGTTCGACCATGGAACGAGGGGTGGCGCAGTGGATGCAGCCCTAACGTCCTTCGAGGTGCGCCCGACCACCATCGATGAGTGGGAGGCTCTCCGCGCGCTGCGGCTCGAGGCGCTCCTGGATACGCCGGCGGCCTACGGGACGCAGCACGACGAGGTGCTCGCGTGGACTCCCGAACAGTGGCAGGAAATGGCCCAGTCGCCGTTGTCCTTTGTCGCCGTGGCCGACGGGGCACTCGTGGGTATGGCTCGAGGCGGTCGAAATGACCACGACCCAGCGGATTCTCCCGCGCGGTGGTTGTGGGGTATGTACGTGACGCCTCGGGCGCGTGGCTCGCGTGTTGCGGCGGCTCTGGTGGACGTCGTCGCGGCCTGGTCCAAGGCCGACGGGGGCAACGAGCTCTGTCTCTTCGTTGCGCGCGACGTCCACCGCGCTCGGGCCTTTTACCGAAGAATAGGCTTCGTGGCCACCGGTCACACGGTGACACACGAGATCCGCACCGATCAAGTGTTCGAGGAGATGAGGCGACCGCTATGACCCTGATCATGCGTACCGTGGACGCCACGCTGCTGCACGACCTGCGTCGCCGCGTTCTGCGTAACAACGACCCCGCCGCCGAAGTCGCCGACGTTCGAGATGGCGAACCCGACGCCATTCACATCGCGGGGTTTCGTGACGAATTGTTGGTCGCCTGTGGGTCGGCGTACGAGTCCACCTCACCCGTCCACCCCGACGTGCCCACGTGGCAACTGAGGTACTTGGCGGTCGACCAGGCGTACCAGAGCAATGGCTACGGGGCCCGCGTGCTCGACGCGCTGTGCGCGGCGGTGCGGGCCCGTGGGGCCAGTGAACTCTGGGCCAACGGCCGTGATACCGCCTTGCCGTTTTATCGCCGGGAAGGCTGGCACCTGGTGCCGGGCTCGGAGCACCTCAGTCCGTCGACGGGCTTGCCCCACACGGTCATTTGGACGTCGCTCGTCGAATCGTCCTCGTGAGTGGATAAGTTGGAGGCGTGAACTCCTCCCTCCGTCCTCTCGCTCTGGCGCTCGCGACCGTGGCTGCCGGCCTTGGCCTCAGCGCCTGTGGTTCGTCGCCGTCCACGCCCACGACGACAACGACAACGCAACCACCGGTGCCGATTGCCCCGCTCACTGGCCTGCCCGACCCGGGCGGGGCCGCGCTGCATCGGCCAGCGATGACTGTCAAGATTGAGAACGACCCCAATTCACTACCGCAGTGGGGTGTCGATAAGGCCGACGTCGTGTACGAAGAAATCGTCAACGGTGGCATCACTCGACTGGCCGCCATTTTCAACCAAAACGCCCCCCAGCGCCTTGAGCCCGTGCGGTCGGTCCGACCAACCGACACGCAGATTGTCTGGCCACTCAAGGGCTTGTTCGTCTACTCCGGCGGTGCACAGTACGCGGTGGACTCCATCTCCACCGCGCCGGTCCAGCTGATCGACGAAAGTCGCGCGGGGGCGGCGATGTACCGCGACCCGGCCAAGTACGCCCCGTACAACCTGATCGGCGTGGCCCCGAAACTCTTCGCCCTGGCCACGTCACACCAGGCGCCGCCCGCACTCTTCCACTATCGTCACCACGTCGCGCCCACCGGACCTCGAGTGAGTCGCGTCGTGGTGCCCTTCCCGAGCATTTATCCCGTGACGTGGACGTACGTTCCCTCGACCGACTCGTGGAATCGCGGTATGAATGACTTCTCGCCAGCCGTGCCCGTCGACCGAACGGGAACGGGCACTATTGAGTCGCCGAAGAACGTTGTCGTCATGTGGGTGACCTACCTTGGTTCCTACCTCGGCGCCATGAACTCCTACGCGGACCTCCAGGGCAGCGGTAAGGTCGCCATCTTCACCGATGGGCACGAGGAACTCGGAACGTGGTCGCGCGGCCCCTCGAAGGGCGACGTCGTTCAGTACCGAGACGCGAAGGGTCACACGATGTTGCTCACCCCCGGACAGACCTGGGTCGAGATTTTGAACAGCGATGCACCAGCCCTCCAGATCACGACTCCTCCCAAGAAGGCATCATGACACGACTCGGCAATCTCTACGGCCCCGACGCCACGTTCCTCGGCATCCCCATGGCCGACCCCGACATCGTCACTGAGTGGCAGGATTCGGGTGCCGTTATTCTGGGCGCCCCCTTCGACGGCGGTACCTCGTACCGAGCCGGGTGTCGCTTCGGCCCGCAGGCCATCCGTCTGACCGACTATTTGCCGCACGACGGCATGCGTCCGTCGATGGCCCTCGGGGTCGATCCGTTGGTCGAGTTGCGGGTCAAGGATCTCGGTGACGTCGAGATGCCCTCGGGCGATACCGAACGCTCCCTGGCGGCCTTAGAAGCGCGCGTAACCGCGATTGCCGCGCAGGGCGTCGTCCCCATCATTCTCGGTGGCGACCACACCATCGCGCTCCCGGACGTCACGGGTATCGCCCGTCACGTGGGTTGGGGCCGCGTCTCGGTGATTCACTTTGACGCCCACGCCGACACGGGTGACACGCAGTTTGGTTCGCTGCACGGCCACGGTACGCCCATGCGTCGACTCATCGAATCGGGAGCGTGCCGCGGCGACCGCTTTCTCCAAATTGGTCTTCGCGGCTATTGGCCCGAACCCGAAACGCTGGCTTGGATGGCCGAGCAGGGCATGCGCTCATTCGAGATGGGTGAGATCGTCGCCCGTGGTCTCGACGCGGTGCTCGATGAAGCGCTGACCATCGCGATGACGGACTGTGACGCAGTCTTTCTTTCGGTCGACGTGGACGTCGTTGATCCCGGTGCCGCCCCCGGTACGGGGACGCCCGAGCCCGGTGGTCTCTCGAGCCGTCAACTCCTCGACGCCGTGCGACGCATCGCCATGGAAGTACCGCTGGCCGGCGTTGACGTCGTTGAGGTCTCGCCGCCCTACGACCACGCCGAAATCACCGCGTACCTCGGTAACCGTGTGGTCCTCGAAGCACTGAGTGGGCTGGCGTGGCGGGCCAAGGGCGCGCGGGGCGAGGCCCAGCGCAATCCCGCTGACCCCCTTCTGCGCGACCGCTAGTCCAGCATTGAGGCGAGTATCTCGTCGACGAGGGCGGTCGTGGTGTCGGGGTGTAGGAAGGCGAACCGGGCTACCGTTTCACCCTCCCACTTCGTCGGGGTGACGAACGCGAGCTGCTCACGGAGGAGCCGTTCACTCCACTCGATGTACTGCGCCTCCGTCCAGCCCTTGCGACGATAGAGCACAATGGAAAGTCCCGCCGGTCGCACGAGTTCAAACTCGTCACGTGCGGCAATGGCGGCGACTGCGTAGTCGGCCAAGTCGATGGCCGCTTGCGTCGCGCTCTCGTAGGCGGCGACGCCATTGGTGACGAGGGAGAACCAGAACGGCAAGCCGCGAGCTCGCCGTGACAAGTGCAGACCGAAGTCCGAGGGATTCCACTCTTCGAGACTCTCTTCGTCCTGGTGCAAAATGTCGAGGTAACTCGCCTGCTGGGCCAGAAACTTTTTCGCGGCCACCGGTTTGCGGTAGAGCAAAGCGCAGCAGTCGAGTGGCGCGAAGAGCCACTTGTGGGGGTCGACAATGAAACTGTCGGCGTGACGAATGCCCGAGAGGAGGTCGCGCTGCTCGGAAAAGAGGGCGGCGCCACCGTAGGCGCCGTCGACGTGGAACCAGAGATCGTGGGCGCGGGCGTAGGCGCCGAGCCCCTCGAGATCATCGACGATGCCGGCGTTCGTGGTTCCGGCCGTGGCGACGATGCCAATGATCGTTTCCGGGTGGGGGTCGCTGGCCAGCGCTCGTTCGAGCGTGGCCAAGGTGAAGCGGTGGTCGTCGGGCTCGACGATGAGTGCCTCGATGCCAAGGACGTGGAGGGCCTTACCGATACTGGAATGCGCATCGGCGGAAATTGCGAAACGTACCTGGTGACGTGGAATCTCGGGGTGCCGAGCTTGCCCTGTGTCGCGTCCGACAGTCAGAGCCGACAAATTACCAATGGTTCCGCCGGAGACGAACGCGCCACCACTCCCTTCGGGCATGCCCGCGCGTTCGCTGAGGAAGCGCAGCGCCTGATTTTCAGCGACCACCGCACCAGCTGACTCCAGCCAGCTCGTGCCGTTGAGGGCCGAGGCGGCCACCACCATGTCGAAGAAGCGTGAATTCATGGTGGGGGCATTGGGGATGAAAGCGAGAAAGGCTGGTGAGTCGATGGAGACGACGCGAGGGGCCAGCTCCTCGCCAAAGAACCGCAGCATGTCGATGGCGTTGCGCCCCTCGTTGGTGATGAAACCGTCGAGTGACGGCATCGGTGTGAGGCCGTGGCTTCCGTAGTCGAGGGGAGCGTCCATTTCGAGACGCTCGCGACAGTGGGCGAAAATTGCCTCGGCGATGGCGGGGTCATACTTGAACATGGGGTGCGTCATTGCACGTCCTTTCTTTGCACAGACCATCGTAGACAGTCATCGAATGGTCGTGGAGAGACACCCTAAGATTCCCCGTATGACTTCACTACGCGTGGGCTTCCTCGGACCCGAGGGCTCCTTTTCACACGAAGCCGTCAGCCTGCTCGGCGTGGGTGAACCGGTAGCTCTTTCGCGCATTGCCGATGTCTTAGCCGGCGTGGCCTCGGGAGCGCTCGACGCCGGCTTAGTGCCCCTAGAGAATGCCATTGAGGGCACGGTGTCGGCCACCATCGACGGGATGGTCTTTGACCATGAGCTGATGATCGTGGCTGAAGTGGTCTTGCCAATTGCTCTCCATCTCGTGTCTCGACCGGGCGTGGACATCGCCGATCTCACTCGGGTCGCGAGCCACTCCCACGCGCTGGCGCAAGTGCGAGGCTTTCTCGCCACGCTGCCGTCGGTGTTAGTGGTCGAAACGGGCTCGACCTCGCAGGCGGCCGCGGAAGTCGCCAGCTCGTCGGAGCCGTGGGCCGCCGTGTCGTCGACGCTGGCGGCCGGTTTGTTTGGTCTCGACGTTCTCGCCGAGAACATTGCGGACCACCCCGGGAATGCCACTCGTTTTGTCCTGGTTCGTCGCCACGACATCGCGGCGCCAACGGGCAACGACCGTACCCTGATTGTGTGTTTTCAAGACGCCGACCGACCCGGTTCGCTGTACGGCATTCTCGGGCGCTTCGCCGCCCGGGATATCAATCTCACCAAACTCGAAAGCCGTCCAACGAAGACGGGTCTTGGCACCTACTGCTTCGTCATTGAGTTTGATGGTCATATTGATGATGACGTCGTTGCCGACTGCCTCACCGACATTCAGGCCCACCTGGCCTCCGTCAAATTTCTTGGCTCCTACCCGGTGACCGGTGAAAGTGCCGTTGTGCGTCGCGCTGAAGTGTCCGAGGCCCGAGCTGAGGCGGCGCAGTGGATGCGCGACCTTCGGTCCCGCATCGCACACGTCGACTAGCCACTGGGCGTATCGGGCCTGAGAAGTGACGGCGCGGCTCGCTACCGCGCGAAAGAGGGAATCCCCCCGATTACTCGGGGGGATTCTGTCGTGGCGTGCCAAATACAGAAGTCCAGATCCCAAGTAGCGCCTAGTGTCGCAGAGAGCGGAGATGGATTTTTCAGAGATCAACCGCGGATTTTCAGAGCGCAGTGCCACGATCAGGAAAGATGTATCGAAATGAGCTTCTTGACTCGTCATCGGGAGCGACAAGCCTTGGCTCGGCTGTTGTTTTCTAAGGTCTGAGATCCTCACGCCCCGACTTCTCAATTGACTGCCCCCTTTCGCCTCTGGGTAAGTCGATGGCCCCCTACCTCGACCTTCTGTCAGGTCGAACAGCCCTTACCCCCTACCTTCTGTCAGGTGCAGAGGCCTTTACCCCCTACCTTCTGTCAGGTCGAACAGCCCTTACCCCCCACCTTTTGGCAGGTATGTGTACTAAAAAATCCAGGTCAGCGGGTATCCTGAAAACATGCGTGACGACGAGATTAGAAGGCAACTGGCTGATGCAAACCCTTGGTGGGCCGCGGGCGCTACTGGAACGGACCCATCTGCTTGGACACGGTCTCACCGCCTCCTCCGAGACCGGGCGAACTACGACCTCGGCTATCGATCGAATGTCTTACAAGACGTCGAGACGGGACCCATTACTGATCGACTCGTTGTGCTGACCGGTCCGAGGCGAGTGGGCAAGTCGGTGGCTCTTATCGACGCAGCTGCCGCCCTCTGTCAACGAGCAGACGTGGACCCACGCCAGGTAATCCTGGTGCAATGCGACGGCATGCAGGCCCGCGACCTGCGTCGAGCCATCACCCTAAGCCGGGAGCTCACCAAAGTTATCGATCGAAGCGAACGTCGTCGCAGGGTGTGGCTTCTTGACGAAGTCGGCTCAGTCAAGGGATGGACATCCGTTCTCAAGTTGGCCCGAGAGGGGGATCCACTCGGCGATGACACCGTCGTCGTCACGAGTAGTCGCTGGCATGAGAACGAAGACGTCGAGGGGAACCTTATGGCGGGGCGGGCGGGCACCAGCGGCGGCAGGCGATTACGCATTCTGCTGCCTATGACGTTTCGAGCCTTCCTCGCAGCAACACGTCCGGATATTCCGCTACTGACTCATGTTCACCCCGCAATCCTGATGAGTGCCGCCGTCGCCGAGGAATTGGAGACCGTTCGGTTCCACGTCGATCAGTTCGATCTGGCCTGGCAGGACTACCTCACTTGTGGTGGATTCCCAAGAGCTGTGAGTGAGTACAGCAATTTGGGTGCGGTGAGTGAGGCCTACCAGCGTGATCTTGTCGCGTGGCTGAGGGCGGACATTGACCCTGAATTGCCACCTGAATCCATCCCGATTCTCCTAGCTACATTGAGTGGCTGCGCAACAAGTCCACTCAATGTGACCGACACCGCGGCACAACTTGGGTACACCAGAGACGTATTCGAACGTCGATTAGCGCGCCTGACGGCGGCCTTTGCCACAGTGTGGTGCCCTCAGCGAAAAGAACGGGGCGAGGTGGTGGTGGGCGCTCAGTCGAAGTTGTATCTGACTGACCCATTACTCGCTTGGTTGCCGAGTCGCCTGAGGGCGGGACTGGCGCGGCCGAACATGACGGCGCTCACCGAAATGGCGATCGGTGTTTCCTTGGCTCGCTTGATTGATGATCTTGACGAGGGTCGTTGGGTCACCAGTGACACCATTGGATTTGCGCGGACAGGATCTGGCCACGAAGTTGACCTTGGACCTATCCCAATACCGACATCGTCCGGTATTGGGATGACCATCCCCATCGAGAGCAAGTGGGTTGACGCGGGTTGGCGAGGTGAGGCTGTCATCATGGAGCGCAAGTTCGGCGCTGGGGTGATTGCTACCAAGTCGATTCTAGATTTGAATAACAGAAGCTGGGCGATTCCCGCTCCAATGGCTGCCCTTCTACTTGGGTGATGGTCGCTACAGTTCCTAAACAACAACTGGGCGAAGGCTCGCCCGGCACCCATAATGGCCAAGAGTGCTTCGCATTCAAGAGCGCCAAAGGACCACGGTCGAGCCGCACTTTGGAGCGCTGAAGGACAAATCCGTCGCCGGCTAGACCGGCCTGATGGTTGCGGTAGCGGTCGCGACGACGAACCGGCGCTTCGCGATCGCGTGGGACCGCCTCCATGGTCCCTTTCCGAAAGCTTCGAAACGCAAGCTCGTGAAGCGCAAGCGCTATCACCACGCCTTGACGAGCATCACTCACACGGTCAACGGCCAGCTCGTCGTTTTGCACCCGCTGACGACCTAACTCCACGTCTTTCTCAAAAACTAAAGACCCCCGCGGGACCGGTCACGGCCCAGCGGGGGTCTTTTACATCTGCGGCAACTACCCGGCCCAACTTCTCCGTCTGAACTTGCCTCGGGTTGGCTAACCAACCGGTGTTCGTTCAACTAAGTCGGTGAAATTCGGACTTTTGCAATTCCGAACCACCTACTTATGTATTTGCCTCGTGGCGGAGGAGGTGGGATTTGAACCCACGGTGAGTTTCCCCACGCCGGTTTTCAAGACCGGTTCATTCGGCCGCTCTGACACCCCTCCGTGTCCAATTCTAGTGGAATCCCACCATCGCGCCCAAAGGGGCGGTGCCACTGATGACGAACCATTCGCCCAATAGCGAGCCGCACGTGCAACGGAGTTCAGACGCAAAAAATCCCCCTCCACGCGGAGGGGGATTTTTTGAGCAATGCGACCTAGCCCTTTTTGCGAGCGCGAGCGCGACCAGCCTGGTCAAGAATGACCTTGCGGAGGCGCACCGACTTGGGCGTAATCTCAACGGCCTCGTCGTCGGCAATGAATTCGAGCGCCTGCTCGAGTGACATGACCGTGGCGGGCGTAATGCGCTCGGTGTGGTCGGAACCAGAGGCGCGCATGTTCGTCAGCTTCTTTTCCTTGGTCGGGTTGACGTCCATCTCCTCGGAGCGGGAGTTCTCGCCGACGATCATGCCTTCGTACACTTCGGTACCGGGCGAGACGAACAACGTGCCACGGGCCTCGAGGTCGATCAAAGCGTTGGCCGTCGTGGCACCCTTGCGGTCAGCCACCAGCACGCCATTGGCACGCAAGCGGATGGGGCCGAACCACGGCTCGTAGCCGTCGAAGTTGGTGTGCATCATGCCCGCGCCGCGCGTTTCGGTCATGAACTCGGTACGGATACCGACCAGACCACGGGCGGGGATCTTCCACTCGAGGCGGACCCAGCCAGTGCCGTGGTTGATCATGTCAATCATGCTGCCCTTACGGGTGGCGAGCAACGTCGTAATGGCGCCGACGAACTCTTCGGGCGTGTCAATGGTGACGTGCTCGACGGGTTCGTGGGTCTTGCCATCGACGATCTTGGTCACGACCTGAGGCTTTCCAACGGTCAGCTCGAAGCCTTCGCGGCGCATCGTTTCAATGAGAATGGCCAGCTGTAGTTCACCACGACCCTGCACTTCCCAGGCGTCGGGACGCTCGGTGTTGAGCACGCGGAGCGACACGTTACCAATGAGCTCCTTGTCGAGGCGGTCCTTCACCTGACGGGCGGTGAGGAGCTTGCCCTCCTGGCCGGCCAGCGGTGAGGTGTTGATACCGATGGTCATGGACAAGCTGGGCTCGTCCACGGTCAGGGGCGTCAGCGCAATCGGGTTCTCGGGGTCAGCCAAGGTCTCACCAATGGTGATCGTTTCGAAACCGGCCACGGCGACGATGTCCCCGGGTCCCGCTTTGTCAGTGGGGACGCGGTCGAGCGCCTTCGTGATGAAGAGTTCCGACACCTTGGCGTATTCAATAGTGCCGTCAACGTGGCACCACGCCACGCGTGAACCGCGCTCGAGTTCGCCGTTGATGACACGCAGCAGAGCGAGACGACCAAGGTAGGGCGAGGCGTCGAGGTTGCAGACGAGCGCCTGTAAGCCGTGACCCTCGGTGTATTCGGGAGCTGGCACGTAGTCGACGATGGTCTGGAACAGGGGCGTCAGGTCACCGCTGGTGTCTTCAATGTTCGTCGAGGCCCAGCCCTGTCGCGCCGAGGCGTAGAGGATGGGGAACGAGATCTGCTCTTCGTCCGCGTCGAGGTCGAGGAAGAGGTTCTCGACCTCGGACACAACTTCGGTCGTGCGCGCGTCGGCACGGTCAACCTTGTTGATGACCAGAACGACGGGCAGTCGCTTCTCGAGCGTCTTACGAAGAACGAAACGCGTCTGTGGCAAGGGACCTTCGGCCGCGTCGACGAGCAGGATAACGGCGTCGACCATGGCCAGGCCGCGCTCGACTTCACCACCGAAGTCGGCGTGTCCGGGCGTGTCAATGATGTTGATCGTCAGGTCGTTGTACTGGACAGCCGTGTTCTTGGCGAGGATGGTGATGCCCTTCTCGCGTTCGAGGTCGCCAGAGTCCATGACTCGTTCGGCGACGGCTTCGTGCGCGGTGAAGGAGCCCGTTTGGCGGAGCATGGCGTCGACCAAAGTGGTCTTACCGTGGTCAACGTGGGCAATGATGGCAATATTACGGAGGGAGGTGCGAAGTGTCATGTCTGCTCTACGCTAGTAGGCATTGGCCGACGGCGCAGGATTAGGCCGCAGCCGTAAGTATTTCGCGCCGCTGCACGACCGCGGTGCGGACGATAGCACGAGCTCCGGCACGGAGATTGTCCATGGTGCCGTCGACGCTCAGCACGAGCCCCGCATCCGGCCACACCCCAATGAAACGTGCGGCACTGATGCCGTCGGGGTGCCCCAACGCGTCGATGACGAGGTCCGTTCGCAGCCCGGCGCCGGCGCTCTTTCCCGGTACACCGTGGCGCACCCGCACCACGACACGCTGGGAGGGCGTCACCACGGTCATGTCGCGACGACCACGCAATGTGGTTTGTGCCGCATTGACGTTGTAGTAGGTGTCGGCGGCGCAGAGTGTGGCTCCGGCCCCCACGATGGCCTGACTTTCGAGAAGCTGGTGGCACCAGTTCGTGGCCTCGGCGACGACCAGCCCCAGCGTGGCGGGGGCGAGACCGCTGAGCCAGTGGCCGAGAGACCCGAAGCGCGCCTGCCCACTGATTGCCCGAACCATGTACTCATCAATCACGTCCCGCACGACGTCTGTGACTCGTTGGGGCTGACCCTGGAGTCGCTGCGCGGCCGCGGTACCAATGAGACGCCGCGCCGTACTGGGCCGCCAACTGAATGGACGCCCACCGTGACCCGCGTGTTCAACGAGCCAGGCATCAATGCGGCGCGTCTGTGTGGTGGGTACCGAACGGAGTCGAACGCTGAAGCTCCGACGCTGTTCGGCGTCGATGGCGTCAGCGGTGGCGGGGGCGGTCTCAATCAACGCCGCGAGGTCTTCGTTGATGAAGCGTCGTTGCGTGAGCTTCATGCGGCCACCGCCAGAGTGCCCACGAATGCGGCGAGGTCGCGCACTGCTCGCTGGAGTAATTCGGTGTCAACCTCACGGATCAAACAGTCGGCGGTGGCGGTGGAAAAGATCGCCACTCGCAGTGGGACGACGCCGCTGCGTAGGGTCTGGACTAGTGCGTGATACCGCAGCGTGTGCTCGACGGCGTCGCCCAGCGGTGCCGTGGTGATGTCGAGTAGGGACAGCGCCGCGAAACGGTCGGTGACCGAACCGACCATGAGATCAATATCGTCACGGAGCACGAGTGCACCGCCCGAGAGCAAGACCTGTGAGCGCACCGCAGTCTGGGGGCGCCACGACGAAGGGAACGCACCCAGGGCATCGCGCAGGACGCTTACGTGCGACCGGACATCAGCCTGCAGTCGAGCCTGAACGTCAGCGTCGGCCGCCGCAAAGGCGGTGAGCAAGGTGGTGTCACCCTGGGTGCTGCACCACGCCGCCATCGGGTCCTCGAAGGGGTCCTCGAGAGGCTGGTCGTGGATGAGTAGCGAGAGGGCGGTAGTGACGAGGAGGCCCCGTAGGCGGGCCATGGGGCTTGATTCGAGGGGGACGACACTCGAGCGAAGCAGGCCTGAGCGAAGGGTCAGCGGTGTGGACGGGTGAAGGCCGCAACCTGCCACCACGTCCTCTAACTGCGCACGCAGACCGGGAGCGGTGACGGTGTCGCGAGCGGGACGAGTGGCGGGGGTGCCGCGCAGTCGAGCGGCGAGTGACAGTGGTGTCGCGGTGGAAATCGTCATAGGTCCACTGTTGTCGACACCTGTTACACGACTACGCTGGCAACGTGTTTCTCGCTCAAACTACCGTCGCTTTCGACATCGTCTTTGGTATTTTCCTCGTCGCCATTGTCGTACTGACCGTGTTGACCGTCCGATTTATTCGGCGACTGGACCGCGAACGTCGTCGCTAACGCGGTTCGTTGAGACGCGCTTCGAGCGCCTTCGTGGTGCGGTCGAGGTCGGCGATGGCTCGCTCGAGTACCGAGAGCCGATCGCGAAGTATTGCGTCAACTCGTTCGTCAACGCGCTTGTCAACTTCGTCGCGCAATTTGGCGTCGAGGGAATCCACCAACGGCTGTGCGAGTTGCTTAAAACGAGCTCGAAGGTCTGGACCTCGGTCGTCTGATTGTTCCATGCGTTCTCCCTTACGGTTTGCAGTACACGCCGGCGTTGAACTGCAGTGTATTGAATTGACCGAACCACGGGGCGCCGAGCAGCGTCGCCTCCTCTTGCCTCAAGGTGGCCGTTGGGCTGCACGTGGCGTTGAAGGCAATGTATCCGCGGACATTGGCCCCCGTGCCACCAGTAATCAGTGTCGGACCGCCACCGCCAAAGGCCACGGCCTCAAAGATGGGGAGCGGCGCCGCGGCTAGGTGGTAGTTGCGGTACTCCGACTGCGATGCGTACAGCCCCGGATGGAGTGAAGGGTCGACGCTGGCCATCCCGTCAATCCACCCCTTGATCATGGCGCTCCAGTACGTGGCGTAGAGCGCCATGGTGGCGGAGGACGCTCCCGGTGGGGCGTCGAGGTGGGAGTGGTTATCGGGAAGTCCTTCGGGGTCAAAGATGATCCAGTTGGGCAGCTGCGTGAGTCCCAGTGCCTTATACGACTCAACTTGCTGGGCCACCCATTGGCCCGACAGGAAGCCGTGGGAGTAGTAGGTGGCGGTCGATTGCGTCTGTCCCGTCAACGGGCCCGACGCGGTCCAGAAGGAAAGCCACGTGACCGCTCGATGACTCTGCTGAATGGCCTTACCCAGAAGGAAGTCGGGGGACTGTGCGACGCCGCCGCTCGTGACGAAGCCGACCCAGGGCGCTTGGTAGGTGCCGAGCCCACCGGTGTCGGACACGATGGGCCACCCGTCGCTAATGGCGCGAGCGTTATCGGCCTGGGGGATGGCGTAGACGCCAACACCTTGGGGTGAAATAAAGCCATTGGCGAAGGCGAAGAGGGCCAACTGCCCATTGATGAAGGTGCTCTGCACGGTGGCCGACACCGTTTGGGCGGCGTTACTTGCGTGCTGGGAAAGGTCGGTCACCGTCCACGCGGTGGCGCTCAATGGCGTGGCGTAGAGGAAGAGATCCCCCCAGTTCTGCGCCGATCCGGCGATGGAGAGCGTGGTGGCCGACGCGGCCAGGGTGATGGTACCAGCGAGGGGCGGCGCCGTTGGTAGTGACTGGGTGACGTTCAGGTAGGACCACGTTGACGAGGGCTGGGTAATGACGTGCGGTGTTCGAAGTGCACCCAGTTCGGCCCCATTGGCCACGCTGAAGAGCTGAACACTGCCATCGGCGCCTAGACCAGCCACGTAATCGGTGGATGGCGTCGCCACAGACTCAAGGGCACTTTGGGTCGTGGGCGAGTTCGTAGCGACGGTGACGTTGAAAGTGGACCAGCCGCCGGTCGTGGTGTGTTGGTAGGCCATGACGTCACCGTTGAGTAAGACGGCGCAGAACAGAGCTTGTGCTGACGAACTGGGCACGACGACCGGTGCACCCGCTAACGCCGGCGTGGACGTCACCGAGGAGACATCCACGAGGGGACTGACGACGGGAGGCTGATTGCTCGACGGCCAACTCAGGGTCATGAATTCAGCGTGCCCCCCGGAGTCACCGGCCACGAGGGTGGCCACGGTACCCTGCAGGGCCAAGCTGGGCGCCTGCGAAGCGAAGGTAACCCCACTGCTTAGCGTGAGATCGACCATCAGGTACGGCGCGAGCGATCGAAGGCGTTCGTGATGCGTTCGCACGAGGCTCGTGGGCGCGAGCAGCATGAGGTCACCGTTGGCGGCCACGTACGTGACGTCAATGTTGTGCCACGGGTCGAAGAACACGGTGGGGTCACCACCCGGCGCTGGTGACGGGAGTCCCGTGGTGAGATCGGTCACCGTGGAAGAACCATCGGCCGAGTGCTCGTAGAGCGCCAGATCGCCCGCTGTCGTGCGGGCGGCTATCGCCACCAGGCCGTTGCCGCTAATCACGCTGGGCGTGCCCTGCAGCGAGGCGTTGGCCAGTTGGGCCTCCATTGAACTGGAGTTCCAGGGAATGGAGCTCACTCCCGAATTGAGAAATTCGATGTACGGGTTGCCGTGCAGAACACCAGGCGTGAGGCTCGGCAACGTGACGGCGGGCAGGAACGTCGTGACGAGTACCATCCGCGTGACGACGCGCCGAGTACGTTTCGCCCAGCGAGCTACCCGTGCGCGCCTCGGTGCGCCGCCAACGGAGGGAAGTCGCGTCATCGTCCCCGGGTGCCCTAGACCGGCGTCACGACGCGGAGCGGTCGTGACCACGGCCCCGCCCCATTGGCGTTAATGGCTCGGAGTTCGAGGGAGTACTGGTGACCCGGACTCAAGTTTCGCAGGGCAAAATTTGTCGCATGTCCGGTAAAGCTGAACCACGTCTTGCCCTGATTGAGGGTGAGTTGGTACGACTGCACGGGCGGCACCTTCGTGGCGTACGGGACCAGGGCGACGGCGAGCGATGAGGGGCTGGCCCCCCGTCGAACGAGGGCGGGGCGCGATGGTACGAGTTCACTCAACGGCGTCGCGACAAACATCACCGACACGGTGGCGATGGTTTGGCCAGCGACCGACTCGCGAATGGTGACCGGACCTGGTTGGGTCGCAGTTACGGACACTGTCGCCACGCCGGTGGCGGAGGAGTTCACTGTGACGAGTGCGCCAGAGGCACTGGCGGTCGCTGGCTCAGTGTCGAAGAGAGCCTGACCAGTCGTCGTCGACGCGGTGAAGGTGACGGGTGTGTTGGGCAATGGGCTGCCACTGGCGCTCTGGGTGAAGGCGGTGAGTGTGACGGCACTGTTCAGGTAGACCGCGCGCTTACTCGCAATGAGTGGACTCTTGGCTACGTTGAGGGCGGGAGGGCACAGTGCCGTCACGAAGGTGGCGCTCGGACTCCCGAGCCCGGAGGCGAGGTCGTAGCCCGTTCCGGCGGTGTAGGCCCCCTGATTGAACGCGTCGTTGGAGCCACTCGTCACGTCAACAAAGTTGCCGGCGGTGGCGGCAACTGCGTAGAGCGTCGGATTGAGAAAGCCCAGCCGGGTGGTCCCGCTGAGCTGGACTGGTGAACAGGTCTGCGTGGCAATTGCCACGATGGCACTCAAAATCGGTGGCCCAATCGAGGTGCCCCCGATGCTGCTCCATTTGACGCAGGACGAGTGTGAACAGTTCACGTTGGTGCTGTTGCCGCCCGTGAAGTACTGAATAAATCCGGTCGAGGGGTCGGCCATGAGTGAGAGATCGGGCACCATACGAGTGGTTGCCGTGGCCACGCCTTGTGACGTGTCAGTGGTAAAGAGGGCACCACGCTGCCACCACGGGCGCGACCACAATGAGGAAACACCACCGCCACCGGCGCCGCCATTGTTGTTCCAGACGGTCTGGCTCAGCGGTGAAAGTGTGTCCACGCTGAGACCACCAACCGCGGTCACGAAGGGCTGCGAGGCGGGGTCGTCCACCGCGGGGGCGTTCGTCGTAATGCCGTTGCAGTCAGATGAGCCGTTGTCCCCCGCAGCGGCGATGACCGTCATACCTTCGGCGGCCATTTGCTGGAAAATAGGGGCCTCCGCATTGATAGCGCCAGAGGGATCGTTTTCGCAGTCGCCCCATGAGGTGGAAACCACGGTGGCCAGATTGTCGTCGGCAATCTTGGCGTACAGGTCGATTGGGCCGTTGTTGGTGTTGGGTCCGCTGTAGACGTCAACGACTGCCCCGGGGGCGAGAGCGGCGGTTTGCTCCACGTCCATGGTTGCCTCATCGCTGTAGGCCCCGGTCGCCCCGCCGTCCACCTTGATGGTGTGGATGGTGGGGGTGAGGTGGTAACAGGAGAAGAACGTATGCGTATCGAGCGGGTCGTACGTACCGAGTTCGTACATCGCGATGACGGCGCCCTGACCGGTGTGGCCCTGGAGCCACTGACTGGTGAGGCCGTAGAGCTGCCCCTGCTGCTGGATGGTGTAGCCACCCAAGCTGTTCGGCTGGGTGCCGCTCGACGAGCCGGCACTCGGGCAGGGGCCCGCGTAGCTCGACGTGGGAACAGTCGTTGTTGTTGTCGTGGCCCGCGGCGTGGCCAGGTGTGACGCCATCGGCATGGAACTCGTAAGGCCGGCAACGGTGACCACACTCGACGCCAGCGCCGCGGGCAGGGTGGCGGGCGTGGTGAGTTGGGCGACGACAACGCCGTCGGCGCGACGAACGTGCGCGACACGGGCATCAAAGGCGTGCGCAATTGCACCAAGCGATCCGTGCACCGACAGCACCAGGTGACCGCGACTGAGGGCGTCGACGTGGAGACCTTCCCGGGTGAGATAGGACTGAACGGCCGCCACGGTGGCGCGCGGCGCCCCGTACCGCTTGGCGAAGGCGGCGGTCGTCAAAAAATGCCGGTACAGAGGCGAACTGGGTGTGGAGAGTGCTCGGAGGAACGCTTGTTCGCCGGTGGCATTGGCGGAGTGCAATACGACGTCAAAGTGGGCATCGCTGCCCGCGTGGACGAGAGTGGCGCCGGGGGCGAGTGGCTGCGGCACGGCCACCACAATCCGCGGGTGGGAGAGGGCGGTGGCCACTGACGGTACGGCGAGAAGGCTGAGGGAGAGCAGGCTGGTGCTGAGGAACGCGCGGGCGAAACGTGAGTGCCGATACATAGTGTCTCCAGCCTACGAACTCGTGCGTGCGTCCATCTCAATTGGACGTCGAGTTGTCACGGTGGAGGGGAAAAATTTAAGAAGCGTCGCTGGCCGCGGTCAAACGGGCGAAGTGGGCCGAGAGGTCGCCACATTCCGCGCAAATGCTTTCGGGCACCAGGCCGAGTCGAATGCCCCAGCCGAAGAGTGTGCACCCCAGGCAAAAGCCCAGAAATCCCTCGAGTGAGGCGGCGAAGGCCAGGGGTAGCAGGATCCACCGAGCGACACCGAACCCACTGAGATAACAGACGACGTCAGTCGCCACGCAAAAGACGAGGCCAATGAACTGAGCGAAACGCTTAGGTGGTCCGGGAACGAACTTTTGCCAGGCCGTCAGGCGAGGACCGGCCACGCGAACCGCAAATTGGCCGAGGGGCGACATGGTGGGGCCAGTGGCCACCCGAGCGATGAACCCGTAGGTCAGGGGGGCTAAGAGCCAGGACCAGCCCAGAATCAGCGCGACGAGACTCATTGTCACCACACCGAGCGCCACCGTGCGAGCGGCCGCGTCATTGACGGGATTCGGGAAGGAGAAGAAGCGTTTGATAATTCCTAGTATACAAGTAGGAAATAGGCCGTGGCTAGAGCAAGAGCCTCAGCGCCGTTGCCAGTCCGAGCGTGACGATAACGACGCGCACAGTCGCTGGGGTCATTCGCTTGAGCAATGAAGTGCCGATACTGCCGCCCAGGAGCGTACCGGCCATGATGCAGAGGACCGCGGTGCCGACCAAGTGGCCCCGGATCAGGAATACCACTGAGCTGCAGAGGGCAATGAGGCCGGCGAGGACATTTCGCAGCCCCTGCAGCTCTCGTAGTTCGAGTGGCAGGGTGACGGCCATAACGGCCAACAACATGATGCCCAGCCCCGCGCCGAAGTAACCGCCGTAGACCGCACAGAGGGCGACACCACCGCGCAAGAGCCACCCGTGCCCCTGGCCCGTTCGATGGCGTCGGGCAAGCCGCGCACTGATGCGTGGTGCAAAGGCGAAGAGCACGGTGCCGGCGAGCACGAGCCACGGGACGACCGCCCGAAAGGCACCGGGTGGAAAGAAAAGGAGCAGTCCGCAGCCGACCAACGCGCCCGAGAGGCAGGAGGGGACGAGCGACAGAATCAACTGCTGATGCCCACGAAGTTCCGCGCGAAATCCTCGGATGCCTCCCACGTAGCTCGGCACGACACCCACCGTCGTCGTCGTATTTGCGGTCAAGGCTGGTATGCCGAGGGCGAGCAGTGTAGGAAAGGCGATAAAGGTGCCCCCACCGGCAATGCCGTTGGCGATACCGGCGGCGATACCCGCCACGAGCTCAACGAGGCAACGGAGTTGGGGCGTTAAAACGGCGGTCCACATCCTTACTACTCTACGAAGGTGCGCTTTTGTTCTGTGACCGCTAATCCCCCCGTCAGCTTCACCGCTGTTCTACCGTTAGCGATGTGTTTTTGATGACCGGTGAATTGATTGTTCCTGACGACGCCCCCGTCGATCTCATTCGTGCCGCCGGTGGTGTCGTGATTCGTGACATCGGCCCCGGGCAGTACGAAATTGCCTGCATCTACCGCGAAGCGCGCGGTGACTGGACGTTCCCGAAGGGCAAGCTCGACCCGGGCGAAACCTTTGAACAGGCCGCCTTGCGCGAGGTCCTCGAAGAGACCAACCTCCACTGTGACATTGTGCGTTTCATTGGCACCACGAGCTACGTGCACCGCAAGGGCCGTCCCAAGATTGTGGCGTACTACCTCATGCGCGTCTCCCACGGCGAGTTCGTGGCCAACGACGAGGTCGATGAACTGGTGTGGCTACCGCTCGAAGCGGTGCGGGAGCACTTGACCTGGGATCGAGATCAAGAACTCTTTGACCTTGTGGTCAATCTGCCAGGTATTCGGGCCGAAGCGTCCTAACTGCGAACGCGAGACACGAAGGCGCGTGTCAGCTCGTGCTCGGGTGCGTCGAGTATGTGCTCCGGCGTACCCGCCTCAATGACGACACCCTGATCAAGATAGGCCACCGAGGTCGCGACGTCGCGGGCGAAGCCCATTTCATGAGTGGCGAGCAACATGGTCGTGCCTTCGTGGGCCAGTTCGCGGAGGAGCTCGAGCACTTCGCCCACCAAGGTGGGGTCCAGTGCGCTGGTGACTTCGTCGAGCAGCAGGAGCGACGGCTGCATCGCGAGGGAGCGAACAATGGCGACTCGCTGCTGCTGGCCACCCGACAGTCGATCGGGGTACTCGGCGGCGCGACTCGCGAGACCGATGCGTTCCAGCAAGGCCATTGCCTCATCCCGCACCTCGTCGGAGGGTCGCTTGAGGGCGTGAACCGGTCCGAGCATGACGTTTTGAAGGACGCTGAGATGCGGAAACAAGTTGAATGACTGGAAGACCATGGCAATGTGGCGACGGACCAAGTTTTCGTCAATACGCGGATCGAGGAGTGACTGTCCAAACAAGGTGACGTCGCCGCCATCGACACGTTCGAGCAAGTTGGCACATCGCAACAACGTTGATTTACCCGAGCCCGACGCACCGATGACGCACACCACATCGTGACGATTGAGCTCGAGCGAGACCCCTCGAAGGACTTCGCTCGTGCCGAAGCGCTTGGCGACGTTGTGAAAGCCGAGCACGCTCACGAGACGCCCGCTAGACGTCGGGTGCGGTCCTTCGCGATCAGGCGATCGGTGAGGCGAGTGAGGGGCACGGTCATGAGTAAGAAGAGCAGGGCCGCGACGACGAGTCCCGAATCATTGAAGTTCTGCGCGGCGTCGATTTGTGCACTCTGCACGGCCTCGACGATGCCGAGAATGGACACGAGTGCGGTGTCCTTTTGCATGGAGATGAAGTCATTGAGCAGGGGCGGAATAACCGTGCGGACAGCCTGCGGCAAGATGACCTGTCGCATCGTGGCGGACTGGGAAAGGCCGAGTGACCTCGCGGCCAATATTTGTCCGTGAGGCACCGAGTGCAGTCCGGCCCGATAGACCTCGGCGACGTAGGCCGTATAGGTCAGCGTGATGGCGACGCAGCCGTAGAACGCGGGGGTCTGGTGCGAGATCCACCCAATGTTTAGTTCGGCCAGACCGAAGCCCACAATGATGAACACCAGCAGGATAGGAATGCCTCGAAACACGTCGGTATAGATGGTTGCGAGCACTCGGAGGGGGGCCAGAACGGGCGCTCGTGATATCCGCACCCACGCCAGTAGCAGGCCGAAAAGAAGTACGAGGACTTCGCACAGACTGAACATCCAGATGTTCGTCACGATGCCCTTGCCCACCGACGCCAATCCCTGGTGTGTGCCGATGAGGGCAACCCACATCTGATGCGGGTCAAAGAAAAAGTGGCGAAAGGCCACTCCACCCGGGGCGTAGAACACGAGGAGCGCCACGGCACCGAGCACCACGACGGTCGACAGTGAACTGACGAGCCTCGAGTGCCGACCCGTGAGGAATCGCCGTCGACGTGATGAGAAGAGTGAGGGAACGTCCCCGGCGGGGACCGGGGTCGTCACGAGTGCTAGGGCTTGAGCATGGGCACGGCGTTGTAAATGCCGAGCCACTTCTTCTGCAGGGCGGCCAGGGTGCCGTTGGCGCGAAGTGCGTCTAGTCCGGCATTAACGCATGAAGTAATGGCGCTGCCCTTTTGCAGGAGCAAGCCGTAGTGCTCACCAACGGAGGGGAACTGACCAACCTGCGTGGCGATCAACTTGCCCTTGGCGTCGGTCAGCTGCGCTGACGCCATGTACTGACCCGTGGGGGTGTCGACAACGAGGGCATCAATCTGACCAGACTGCAACGCGGTCAGTGCTTCGTTCAAAGTGGGGTAGACACGCGGGGCCTTGGTGGGCTGTAGCTGGTGCTGAATGAAGGACAGACCCGTTGAACCCAACTGGTCGCCGTAGAGGTAGCCCTTCAAGTCAGCCGCGGAGTGCTTCGTCACGATTGGATTGTTCTTGAGGGCAATGATCGACTGGTTGACGTCGAAATAGCTCACCGAGAAATTGACGGCTTGGGCTCGTGCGGCCGTGTACGAGATTTCGTTGATGTCGAAGTCGAAACTCTTGTAGCCAGGGGTGAAGCTGGCGTCGAAGGGCTCGGTGGACCACTTCACGTTGGCGGCAGTGACACCCAGTTCTTTCGCCAGTGCGTAGACGACGGCTGATTCGTAGCCCTTTTGGTTGCTAGGCGTGTTGTTGACGAACCACGGCGTGTAGGCGGGGTTGTCGGTGGCGACGCTCAGGGTGCCCGCGTGCTTCTCGAGCGACGGCAGGGAGGAGCGACACGCGGCCACGGTTGTCGCACTCGCGGAGGCGCCGGTACCGGTGGCGAGCACGACGACGGAAGCGAGGATGCTCCCGGCGAGGGAAAGTCGGACAGTACGCATGAAACACCCTTTCGAAACTGGAATGTGTCTCATTCTATTGACCGTGTTGTCACAAAAAATTCGCTCTTGTGGCTCAGCCGGAAAAGTTACTAGGATAGAAACGTTTGGAGAGGTGGGTGAGTACGGTTTAAACCACATTCCTGCTAAGAATGCGACCTGCGAAAGTGGGTCCGAGGGTTCGAATCCCTCCCTCTCCGCCAAGTGCACCGAGCCTCTGTGCTCGGTGTTTATCTTTGTGAAGGAGACCCGTGCGCTACTGGATTGAAACGCTGGGTTGTCCGAAGAACCACGTCGACTCTGACAAGTTGGCCGGCCTTCTACTGTCGCAGGGCTATACCGCCGCCGATTCCGCGAGTGAGGCTGACCTCGTCGTCGCCAATACCTGTGCCTTTATCGAAGCCGCCCGCGAAGAGTCCATTGAGACCGTGTTGGCCCTGGCCGATGCGAAGCAAGGAAATGCTCGGCTCGTCGTTACCGGGTGCATGGCCGAGCGATACGGGCAAGAGCTCGCTGACGCACTGCCGGAAGTCGACCTCGTGGCGGGCTTTAATGAGAGCTTGACGGCGTTGGCCCCAGCCACTCCGGTGCGCCTCGGGTCAAAGCCGAAGAGTGACTTTGACCTTCTTAACTTGCCACGTCCGGCAACAACAGCGCCGTGGGCGTACGTCAAAATTGCCGAGGGGTGCGACCGTCGCTGTGGCTTCTGCGCTATCCCCACCTTCCGTGGCGACCAGCGCTCCCGTTCGACCGAGGAAATTCTCCGCGAGGCTCGTGAGCTCACTGCCGGTGGCGTACAGGAACTCGTCCTCATCGCCCAGGACCTCGCCAGCTGGGGGAACGACCGTCGTCGCGCGGCCCTTGGAGAGGCCGTTGAAGTCCTCGATGAAGGCGGCACCCAGCCGCTCATTGATCTCACGAACGCTCTGCGGAACGAGGTGGAGCGCGTTCGCCTCCTGTACCTCTATCCATCGGGACTCACCAGTGGTCTGATTGAGACGATCCTCGCCACTGGCGTGCCCTACTTTGACTTGTCATTACAACACGCCTCTCGGCCGCTGCTGCGGGGCATGCGTCGCTGGGGCGATGGTGACCGCTTTCTCGAGCGCATTGCCGCGATTCGCGCGGCCGAGCCAATGGCGACGTTCCGCTCCTCGTTCATTCTCGGGTACCCCGGTGAAACGGAAGACGACCAGCGGGCGCTGCTGTCGTTTATTGAAGAGGCGCAGCTCGATTGGGCTGGCTTCTTTACGTTCTCACCAGAGGAGGGCACCCACGCGAACGATCTGCCGAATCAGGTACCGCACGAACTCGCACTCGAACGCCTCCGCGAGGTTGCGGAACTGCAAGACGCCATCACGGCCCGTCGTCGCGACATGCTCGTCGGCACAACACAGCGGGTGCTCGTCGATGCTCCGGGTGTCGCCCGTAGTGTGAGGGAGTGTCCAGAAATCGACGGCATCATCATGGTTGACCCGACGCTCACCGTGGGTTCGTTTCACGAGGTCTCGATCGTGGCGAGTCACGGGACGGACCTCGAGGCGGTGCTCGCATGACCGCACGCGAACGGGTCTACGGCGAAACCGCATTGCTGACTCCCGCCAATCTCATGACGTTCCTGCGCCTGGGTATCGCTCCGGTGCTGGTGTACTTTCTCGTCTATCACCGGACGTCCTGGTGGACGGTCCTCCTCGGCGCCGTTGCAGCCGCGTCCGACTACTTCGACGGCATCGTGGCTCGCCGCTACGGCACCACGACCTCGGGTGCCTACCTTGACCCACTCGCGGACAAACTCATTGTGCTGGGTGGCCTCTACGCCCTCATCTTCACGCACCCGCATCACTTGACGTTTGTCATCGTGCCCGCGGTGATCATCACCCTGCGCGAGGTGTGGATGAGCATCCACCGCTCTCGCGCCGCCAAAGTTGGCATCTCGATCCCCGCGGTGAAGATTGCGAAGTGGAAGACCTTCGTCCAGGACTGGGCCATCGCCTTCTGTGTGCTGCCCTACTTTCACGAACACCTCGTGTACGCCGAAATCACACTGTGGCTCGCCGTGGCGATGACCGTCTACACCGGGTGGCGGTATTACGTCGACGGAAAGAAGTTGCTCGCTAATGCGCGTTGAAATTGTTGCCATTGGCACGGAACTCTTGCTCGGTCAGATTGCCGATACCAACTCCCAGTGGCTCGGTGAGAAGCTCGCCGCTAACGGTATCGGCTCTCACTTCCACCAGCATGTGGGCGACAATCACGAACGCATCGTCTCGGCCTTGCGCATTGCGCTGAGTCGCGCCGACGCCGTCATTATCTGCGGCGGGCTCGGCCCCACGCAGGACGACATCACGCGGGCCGCCGTCGCCGAAATCATGGGCGCGTCTCTCGTTCGTCAGGACTACCTGGTCGAACGAATCGAGCAGATGTTCACTGCCCGTGGCCGCACCATGGCGCAGAACAACCTCCTGCAGGCCGACGTGCCCGAAGGGGCAACGGTTATCGATCAAGTCCGAGGCACCGCCCCAGGGCTGATCTGCCCCGTTGGTGACCAAGTGATCTACGCGGTGCCCGGTGTGCCGTACGAGATGAGCGAAATGTTCGAGCGGGCCATTTTGCCCGATCTCGTGGCGCGGTCGCGGGCATTGGGCGAACAGAATGTCATTGCTTCTCGCGTCCTTCGGACGTGGGGTGCTGGAGAATCGGCACTCGCCGAAGCCGTGGACAGTCGATTTGACGAGCTCGAGTCATCGGACCGTGTCACGATTGCGTTTCTGGCCTCCGGCATTGAGGGCATCAAGGTACGTCTCACGGCCCGTGGGGACGACGAGTCGCACGCGAGAGCCCTCCTCGCCAGTGAGGAAGTCACCGTCCGGGGTCTGATTAACGACGCGTTCGGCGACGTTATCTTCGGCGTCGATGACGAAACGATGGAAGACGCAGTCGCCTCTCGCTTGGTGGCTCGCGGGCTCACCCTGGGGCTGGCCGAATCGGTCACCGGTGGTCTGATTGCCTCACGGCTGGTCAATGTTGTCGGCGCATCGCACTGGTTCCGTGGCGGACTCGTTAGCTACGCATCCGACACCAAATTCTCGTTGCTGGGCGTGACCCCTGGTCCGGTCGTGAGTGCCTCGGCGGCCGAAGACATGGCCCGCGGCGCGCGGACGCTGCTCGGCGCGGACGTCGCGGTTTCGGTGACCGGCGTCGCCGGCCCCGAGGAGCAGGACGGCCAAGTGCCCGGCACTGTCTTCGTTGGTATCGCCATTGGTGAGACCGTTTCCCACGTGGCCCTGCGCCTCCCAGGGGACCGTGCCCGAGTGCGCACCTACGCCGCGATTAGCGCGCTCGACGCTTTGCGCAGAACGCTCGACGCCACTTCCTAAATTTTCATTTCACCACAAGAAATCCTCTCTACGAACATCTGTTCGTAGTACGGTTAAGTCCAGCGGAGAACGACCGATGTGACTGGGGGTCCCTAACGTGCCTCAGGTGAAGAAAAACAAGGAGACAGCAATGGCAACTGACGACCGCGCAAAGGCTCTCGAATCGGCACTCGGCCAGATCGAGAAGCAGTTCGGTAAGGGTTCGGTTATGCGCATGGGAGAGAACCTCCACATGCAGATCGAATCAATTCCCACTGGTGCACTGGCACTGGACATGGCACTGGGCATTGGTGGCCTACCCCGTGGCCGCATCATTGAGCTCTACGGCCCAGAATCCTCGGGTAAGTCGACCCTGGCGATGCACGCCGTCGCCGAAGCCCAGCGCAACGGTGGCGTTTGTGCCTACATTGACGCTGAGCACGCCATGGACCCGGTCTACGCCCGCGCTATTGGCGTCAACATCGACGACCTCCTCATCTCCCAGCCCGACACCGGTGAACAGGCGCTCGAAATCGCCGACATGCTGATTCGTTCCGGTGCCCTCGACGTCATCGTGATCGACTCCGTAGCAGCCTTGACGCCCCGTGCCGAAATTGAAGGCGACATGGGCGACTCGCACGTGGGCCTTCAGGCTCGTCTGATGAGTCAGGCGCTTCGCAAGCTGACCGGCGGACTCTCCAAGTCCAATACCGTGGCAATCTTCATTAACCAGCTCCGCGAAAAGATTGGTGTCATCTACGGTTCGCCCGAAGTCACCCCCGGTGGTAAGGCCTTGAAGTTCTACGCCTCAGTACGCCTCGACATCCGCCGCGTTGAGTCCATCAAGGACGGCACCGACGTTATTGGTAACCGCACCCGCGTCAAGGTCGTGAAGAACAAGTGCGCCGCGCCGTTCAAGCAGGCCGAGTTCGACATCATGTACGGCCAGGGCATCAGCCGCGAAGGCTCGATTCTCGACGTGGCCGTGGAGTTGGGCTTCGTGAAGAAGGCCGGTGCGTGGTTCACCTATGAGGGTGAGCAGATGGGTCAGGGTCGCGAGAATGTCAAGACGTTCCTTCGCGAAAATCCCGCCACGATGGTGGAGATCGACACCCGCGTGCGTGCGCACATGGCGGCCGCTCTCCTGCCCGCCGTTGAAGAAGACGCCGGCGTTGACATCGACAGTCCGCTGTCGCTCGACTAACGAGCACCGAAGTAAAGAGCGACCTTCGGGACGATAACGTCCCGAAGGTCGTTTTTTCTCTAACTCGACGGTGAGACCACCACGAATCTGGTGCGCCAGAGGACGTCTACTGGCGAGAAATTGGTCAGTCAATACCGTAGAACTGAGCCGACCACTAGCGTGGTTCCCGTGACCGCTCGACTTCGCTTTCGACGTTGGCTGGGGGCGCTGGTTCGGGCGAGTCGGTCCTACGCCAATGACGTGGCCACCATTGGTCCCGATGACCCCTACGCACGCAGGTTCTACGCCTTTGGTCGCGGGGCCGGACTGCTCGCCCCCCAGGGCACGATGTATAACGAGCGCTACATCGCGCTCGGGAACGACACCTTGGTTGGTCCTTACGTGACGCTTTCGGTTGGGATGTCGCCCGATCAGAAGATGATGAACGCGCCCGTTATTTCGATCGGCGAGCGCTGCATCATTGGTCGCGGCTCTCACCTCATAGGTCACTGGTCGATTCAACTCGGCGACGATATTCAAATTGGGCCGAACGTCTACATCACTGACCAAAACCATTCCTACGACGATCCCGATGCGCCGGTGGGGTGGCAGACGCCCACTGAAGACGAAGTTGTGATTGGCTCGGGCAGTTGGATCGGAACAAATGCGGTGATACTCCCCGGGGCCCACCTCGGCCGCAACACGACGGTGGCCGCCGGCGCGGTCGTGCGGGGCACCTTCCCCGACGCCGTGGTGTTGGGTGGCGTACCGGCGAGGATCCTTCGCCACTACGTGGCGAACGAAGGCTGGCGTGAGGGGGCACCCGCATGAGCGCCTGGGGAATAGACCTGTCGCCGCTTCGAACCTCGAAGGAATATCGACGGCTCTATATCGCCGGAGCCGTGACGGCGTTGGGGACGCAAGCCACCTACGTAACCATGCCCTACCAGTTGAAGTTGCTGACGCACTCGACGCTGCAGGTGGGAGCGTTGGGTCTCGCTGAAGTGATTCCCCTCGTGGTCTTTGGCCTCTACGGCGGCATCCTCGCTGACCGGATGAATCGTCGCTCATTGATCATCGTCACTGAAGCGTTGTTGATGGTGACCACCGCACTCATCTTTGCGAACGCACTGCTCGGTCACCCCTCGGTCCTCGTCATCTATCTGACCGCCTTCGTCAACGCGGCCGTCGCGAGTGTGCAGCGACCCAGTATTGCGGCACTTAATCAGAGCTTCGTCCCACACGACCTGCAACGATCGGCCTCGACACTACAGATGATTAGCGGCACGATTGCGTCGATTATTGGCCCGGTGACTGGTGGGCTCGTGGCCGTGGCCGCCGGCCCCCAGTTTGTATACGGAGCAAATCTCATTACCTTTTGCGCTTCTCTCTACTTGTTGTCGCGCCTCAGTCACCAGGATGCTCCCGCTCTTGCCGAAGAAACTGACCGAGCGGCCTTTCGCGCGGGTCTCGACTTTCTGCGATCACGTCCCGACATCATTGGGACGTACGTCATCGACCTCGTGGCCATGCTCTTCGCCTTCCCCGTTGCGATGCTGCCCTTCGTGGCGGGCCGGTTTCACGAGACCTACGCCCTCTCCCTTCTCTATGGCGCGATGCCCCTCGGTGCCCTCGTGGCGTCAGTGACGTCGGGGTGGTCCAAGCACGTTCACCATTACGGCCGCGCCGTCGTCGCCGCGGCTGCGGCGTGGGGCCTCGGCATTGCCCTCTTTGGCTACTCCTCGTCGTTGGTGATCGTGCTCGGCGGGCTCGTGATCGCCGGCGCCGCCGATGCACTGAGTGCCGTGTTCCGCGCCACGATGTGGAATGAGTCCATTCGACCCGACGTGCGGGGCCGCATGGCCGGCATGGAAATGATCTCGTATTCGATTGGTCCCACGGCCGGACAGTTCCGCGCGGGCCTCATGGCCGCGTGGACGACGCTCCGGTTCTCACTGACCGCCGGTGGACTTGGTTGCACGGTGGCCGTGGCGGGTGTCGCTGGGGCCCTGCCGTCTCTGTGGCGCTTCGATGCCCGTACCGACGTCAACGTCGCCGAGGTTCGACGTCTCCGCGAGGCCGAGGCGCCCGCGGGGGAGCAGTAAGAACTAATACGCTTAGTGGGTGCCCCTCACTTACTTAGTCACCGTTAGCGGACCCGACCGTATTGGCGTGGGTGCCGAATTATTTGCCGCACTGGACCGAGTAATCGCTCGCGGAGGACACCTCGCCGACGTTGGTCAGATCACGATTCGCGGTGCCCTCGTCCTGTGCGGAGAAGTCACTGTTGCTGATGACGTGACTCGTGACGATGTGGTTGCGGCCGTCGCGTTGAGCGATATTGAACGAGATGGCATCACGGCCACCGTCGAACTCGTCGACGTGGCGGAGGCATCGCAGGGAAGTCGACTGCTCGTCACCCTGCTCGCAAAAACCGTTGGACCCCACCAGCTCAACGAGGTCTTTTCGGCTTTCGCCCGCGTGGGGGCCACCTGTGAACGCATCGTCCACCTCGCAACCTATCCCGTTGACTGCTACGAGCTCGTGGTGCGCAGTGCCGATCATGGTGCGCTCCGAGAAGAGGTAACCGCGGCGGCGAAGGCGAATGGCCTCGACATCGCGATTCAGCGTGCTGGTTTGCACCGTCGGGCAAAGCATCTCGTCGTAATGGACGCTGATTCCACCCTGTTGCAGGACGAGGTTATTGACCTCCTCGCCGAGGAGTGCAATTGCGCCGAGGCAGTAGCGGCCATTACCGAGCGGGCCATGGCGGGGGAACTGGACTTCGCCGAGTCGCTTCGTGAGCGCGTCGCCCTGCTTGCTGGTCTCGATGAGTCGGTGTTGGATACCGTCCGAGCGAAATTGCGACTCACCCCGGGCGCTCGAACGCTGCTGCGCACCCTGCAACGACTTGGTTACGTACCGGCGGTCGTGTCGGGCGGTTTCGTTGAGGTCCTCGCCCCGCTCTTGCGGGAACTTCAAGTCGACTACCTCGAAGCCAATGAACTCGAGATTGTCGACGGGAAATTGACCGGGCGACTGTCGGCGCCCATCGTGGACCGCGCTGGCAAGGCCCGGGCGCTGCAGCGTTTTGCGGCGCAGGTCGGTGTGCCCCTGGAGCAGACGGTGGCCGTGGGCGACGGGGCGAACGATATCGACATGATTTCGGTCGCCGGACTGGGCATTGCGTTCAACGCCAAGGCCGTCGTGCGCGAGCACGCCGATGCCGCGCTGTCAGTGCCGTATTTGGACGCCGTGCTGTACTTCCTCGGTATTAGTCGCGAGGAAATTGAAGCGGACTAGTGGAACGTGACCTCGTCGTCAGCCAATGGCGACGGTGTCCCCTCACACCGAAGGTGTTCAACTAGCGAGCAAGATCGCCCGGACCGCCAGCCCACAGGGCGGCCATCCACGCTTCAATCGCGTCGGGATCACGAGGCAGGGCGGCGGAGAGATTGACGGCACCGTCGTTGGTGATCAGGATGTCGTCTTCAATTCGAATGCCGATGCCGCGGTACTCCTCGGGTACCGTGAGGTCATTCCACTGGAAGTAGAGCCCGGGCTCTACGGTCATGACGTAGCCGGCGTGGAGGGCGCCTTCGTTGTGGGCGTCCCGCGACAAGGTGCAGTCGTGCACGTCGAGGCCCAGCATGTGGCTCGTGCCGTGCAGCGTGTAGCGACGGTGGAGTTGGAGATCCTTGCGAACAATAGTGTCGACATCCTGGTCCAAAATTCCCAGTTCGACGAGACCTTCCGCTAGCACGCGCATGGCGGTCTGGTGTGAGGTGATGAACGGAACACCGGGGCGAAGAGCGGCGATGGCGGCGTCTGAGGCTCGCAACACGATCTCGTAGAGTCGACGCTGGGCTGGCGAGAAGGTCCCGTTTACCGGCATCGTGCGCGTGATATCGGCGGTGTAGAGGTCGTTCACTTCGACCCCAGCATCGAGCAGCAAGAGGTCCCCGCTCGTGACGGGACCGTTGTTCTCCATCCAGTGCAGGATGGTGGCGTTGGAACCCGATGCCGCAATGGTGTTGTAGCCAACGTCGTTGCCCTCAACGCGAGCGCGCAAGTTAAAGACGCCCTCGATGACTCGTTCACCACGGTGCTCGGCCGTGGGGAGCGCACGAACAACGTCCTCGAATCCGAGAATGGTGAAGTCCACGGCGGCCTGCAGCTGGGCGATCTCGAACTCGTCCTTGACGAGTCGCTGATCGCTTAGGGTCGCGGCAATCAGTCCGTCGCGAGATGTGGCCGGTACCATGGCGTCCACGACGGCATCAACTCCTCGCTGAACGAGAATGTCAGTGCCGGAAAGAGCTGCGAGGTCCTCGCTGAGGTGGGCCAGATCGCGGGTGGCTATGGCGAAGTACTGCGCCGTTTCGGGTAGTCCACGTCGGGCTCCGACCCAGAGTTCGCCGTAGCGTGCGTCGGTGAAGAACTCGTGCGTCGACTGGTCGCGTCGCGGGGCGACGTAGAGCGTCGCGAGGTGACCGGACGCGAGTGGCGTCATCACCAAGACGACGTCCGCGTCCTGGCAGCCAGTGAGGTAGTAGAAATCCACGGTGGTACGGAAGCGGTAGTCCGTATCGTTGCTTCGTACCTTGTAGTTGCCAGATGGAATGACCATCGTTACCCCGGGGAAAGCCGAGGATAAGGCATCCCGACGCGCAGCAAAACGGGCTACTTCGGGGTGCCGATCGGTGGGGAGAGATGGCGTGAGCCACCCCTGAGTCATGTGTTCAGTGAGCGCCCGAGGCATGGGCGGCCGATGTGCTCCGGTGTAGACCCAGTGTTCGGAAATCGGGTGTTCGGCGGAGACGTCTGGTTCAGGTGCGGAGGGCCAACTGGTCATTCGCCAACGTTATCGCTGGCGTACCGCCGCGGAGCGCTACTGGGCGCTGGCGTTACTGTCGACGAGTCGACGGGCCCCCGGCAACAGGGTGCCGGCGACTACGGCCTTGGCGATGTCCCAGACGAGGAAGGGAACAAGACCGTTGGTGATGCCCCAGCTCAGTGACTGGTGGTACGTGTGGGCGAGCCACGGCACGCCAATCGCGTAGATGGCGAGTTCTCCCAAGACGAAGAGGCCAATGGCACTCGAGATGGTGCGGTCGTTACCCTTGGCGGCCAGCCAACTCATGATGGCGGTCGCCACGGCGAAACCGACGAGGTAGCCCAACAGACCCTTGACGCTGGCGTATCCCGACTGCTGTCCCGCAAACCACGGTACGCCCGCGAGGCCGGCCACCAGATAGAGGGCCATGGCGGCAATTGCCCGGCGAAGGCCAAAGGTGGCGCCGACCACGAGAACGCCCAGCGTTTGGCCGGTGAACGGAACGACGAAGGGGTGGACGGTCCATGAGATTTGAGCAAGTGCGCCAACGAACGCGGCACCGAGGAGGGCAAATGTTGCGTCGGTCAGGAGCGTTGGCTTGACGAGTGTGTCGAGGACGGTACGACGCTGAGGGGAAACGGCAACGGTTGACATGATTGCTCCTTTATCTGCTTCGGAACAGGTTAGTCAGCCCATTGGACTGCCTCTGGTTACTACGAAGTTAGGCAATCCACCCGTGGTCGCGGGCAATCTGTTCGGGATCGCCGATGCGAAAGCCCGTGCGGTGCTGGAGGGCGCGAATCAGGCCACCGGCCTCGTAGAGGGATTCGTGCGTGCCGGTATCGAGCCAGGTCACCGCACGAGACAACGTCTGCACGTGGAGCTCACCCAGTTCGAGGTAGGCGTTGTTGAGGGCAGTGATCTCAAGTTCGCCGCGAGCACTGGGCGACAACGTCTTCGCCAATGCCGAGGCTTTTTCGTCGTAGAAGTAGAGGCCGGGGATGGCGAAGTGTGACTTCGGTTCCTTCGGCTTTTCTTCGATGGAGACGACGCGACCGTCCTCGTCGAACTCGACAACGCCGTAGGCGGAGGGGTCAGCCACTTCGTATGCGTAAATCAAGGCGCCACTGACGTCAGTGTTGTTCTCGAGCTGGGTGCCGAGACCCGGGCCGTGGAAGAGGTTGTCGCCGAGGATGAGGGCGCACTTATCGCCATTGAGGAATTCTTCACCGAGGATGAGGGCCTGGGCGAGCCCGTCGGGCTTCTCTTGCACGACCCACGAGATCTCGAGTCCGAGGTGACTACCGTCACCCAGGAGCCGCTGGAAGGCCGGCTGGTCGTGGGGCGTCGTAATCAGGAGAATCTCACGAAGACCACTGAGCATCAAGGTGCTGAGTGGATAGTAAATCATCGGCTTGTCGTACACCGGGAGTAACTGCTTCGACACCGCGCGCGTGATGGGGTGTAGGCGTGTGCCACTCCCACCGGCCAAAATGATTCCCTTCATCTCATTAGTATAGGTAACGTTCATCTTTCTCTTTTGACCGAGGTATTTCTATGCGCATCGTGATTACGGGAGCCGCTGGTTTCATCGGTTCTCGCTTCGTCGAACTCCTGTTAGGAGCTGAGCACCTTGGCTACGACGAGATTGTCATTCTCGACGCGCTGACCTACTCGGGGCGCCGCGAAAACATGGAGACCGCGTTGCGCGACTCCCGCGTCTCGTTCGTCCACGGTTCCATTGTTGACGCCGACATTGTTGACGAGACGCTGCGCGGAGCCGACGCCGTCGTGCACTTCGCCGCCGAAAGCCACGTCGACCGTTCGATTACTGGTGCCCGCCTCTTCTTTGAGACCAATGTGCTGGGCACTCAGACGCTGCTCGAGGCCGCTCGTCGCCACGAGGTTGGTCGCTTCGTCCACGTGTCCACCGACGAGGTGTACGGCTCGATTCCCGAGGGCTCGTGGAAGGAAGACCACATCCTCGAACCGAACTCGCCCTACTCTTCCTCGAAAGCCGGCTCGGACTTGGCGGCGTTGGCCTATCACCGCACCTACGGTATGCACGTCAACGTCACGCGCTGCTCGAACAACTACGGTCCCCGTCAGTTCCCCGAAAAGGTCATTCCCCTCTTCGTGACGAACTTGATGGACGGCTACAAAGTCCCCCTTTACGGTGACGGTCAGAACATTCGCGACTGGCTCCACGTGGACGACCACTGCCGCGGCATCTTGTTGGTGCTCGAAGGTGGCCGCGCTGGTGAGATCTACAACATTGGTGGCGGTACGGAGCTCACCAATAAGGAACTCACCTACCAATTGCTTGCTCTCATGGGTAAGAGCGAGGCCAGCATTGAACCAGTAGCCGACCGACTCGGCCACGACCGCCGCTACTCGGTGGATTGCGGCAAGATTCGCAACGAACTGGGCTACACGCCCCAGGTGCCATTCGAGACCGGCCTCGCTGCCGTTGTCCAGTGGTACGCGGACAACGAGGCGTGGTGGCGCCCACTCAAGGATGTTCGATGAAGGTTATTGAGACGGCCATTGCTGGCTGCGTGATTCTTGAAGCCGGCGTCTTCGGCGACGATCGGGGGCTCTTCCGGGAGTGGTTCAAGTTGGCCGACCTCGAGGCGGCGGACCTTTCCTTCTCGGTCGAGCAGGCGAACTTCTCGGTGTCCAAGCAGAACGTGGTCCGAGGTCTTCACTACTCGGTTGCACCTCGCGGGCAGGCCAAGCTCGTGACCTGCGCCCAGGGCACACTCGATGATGTCATCTTCGACATTCGCGAAGGTTCACCGACGTTTGGTCAGTTGGTCGTCGTCTCGCTTGCAGCCGATGAGGGCCGTTCCGTGCTCCTGCCGGCCGGTGTGGCCCACGGATTCTGTGTTACCAGCGAAACTGGCGCCTTGGCCTACCTGCTCTCAACTCCCTACGACGCGCCAAACGAGCTGGAGATCCACCCGTTCGACACGGAGATCAACGTGCCGTGGCCACTTACGGGCGAGGCAATTATGAGTCCGAAAGATGCCGCAGCACCGTCGTGGGCGACCCGTCGCACCGCCGGAGAGGTGACTAAGTTTCTCGGCTAAGAATGGGGCCAGTACCTCACTGACCTCATGGCCAGTGAGGTACTGGTTCGATCACTTAGTACTGCCCGCAGACACTTCCAAGGTCTTGGAATGCACCAGATACAAGTTTCCATCCGGTTGCTTTCCAAGTTGTTGATGTGGTGCGAGGTCCCCAGGTCACCGCGACGAACATTCCGGGCGAGAGTGTCGTCTGACTGCTGTTCGCCACCACTGAGGCGGTGCTTGAGCACGGAGAGACTCCCACAGTTCCTAATTGGCTGTGAACGCTAATCGACGAAGTGGACGTATTGGTAAATGCGGCTTCCATGAAGTTTGCATTTCCAGCAACGGTAGTTGTGCCAATTGCGACCTGACCATTGGTGGCACTTGCGAAATTACAGTGATCCATGCCAGGGCATTAACTCGAGATGGCTGGTGAGGCCGATAATGATCCACCTGTGCTTGGGGAGCATTGCCCAACAATGGTCAACGCATCTGTCGTGATACCGGCTGGGTACTCAAAGCCACTGGAGACGACTGGGCTTGCGGTAACACTCGAAATGGAGCAACCACTGGTGGCGGCAACTTGTGACGGCGTGATGCTTTGCATCTGAGCTTGTTGACTCGCCGCCCAACTTTGCCACATTGCCATCGAGGCTGTGTTTGAAGGCACGCCGCTGACCGGCGAAGTCGTTGTGCTGGTAGTCACGGTAGTGGGAGTAACTAAGAGCGTCGAGGCATTAGCGACGAGACCCGTACTCACTAACGACGTGCTGATAGCGAGGAGGGGGATTACCCGCCAACTTCGGCGTAGTACTTTTTTCATAGGTTTCCTTTTCTTTCTTTTTTGCTGCGACCACACGGCGTGAGTCGCATACCCGGGTTCCCCCAAGTTCTCTGACGACCTGTCATTGGTTCGACTGCGTAACGGCGCTTATCGCACCAAAATCAATCGCCGCAATCGGAGTGAGTGCGCCGTCAATAAGAGCGAATACTTTTGTTGAAATGAGCGATCCGCTGTCATTGTCGAGTGAAAGTTGAAAGACTTCATTTGCTGCAATGGGAACCTGCACCGTGCTTACGGTTGCGGAGAGCGTGCGCGAACTCGCATCGATCACTTGAGCAGTTGGTAGCTCTGCCACTACTCGATAGAGCGCCGCACCTAATTTTTCAGAGGCTCCAGGTAGCACCAGCAGTTTTTCTAACAACGCCAGTTCTTCTGATGGGGTGCAACCAACGAGACCCACGTTGGACCCATCTTGGACTGGGCAGCTTTTCTTGATTGGGCTCATTGCGCCGAGCTCATCAATCTGACCGTCTGCAAGTAGCTGGGAGATCCGTCCGGCGTCGTTCGGAAGGGATTCAATATTTGCGCCCGCTGAAACAATGGCACTGGCACTCCACAGTCCACCAGATAACCCAAAGCCGCCGTAGCCCTCCACCGACGAGGAAAAACCACCCAGCACACCCGTCACTTCTATGTTTGAGGCGTTGCTAGCCAGGGAATTTGTTGAATTACTCGTCGCACAGGGAACAAAGGGTTTACCAGCTAGTTCCCATGCCGACTGGTCAGAGGGAGTTGCAAAATGGCTGTCAATGCCATTGAGAGCTGTGGGCTGGAGGGAAACTCGACCCTCACCCGCGGCATCGATCCACGTCTCCTCACGGACCACGGTGATGTAGGAAAGCCAGGGGTGATTTTCGGGGAGTAATGGGCTCGAAAACTCACAACGAAAGGTCAACGTATTCGACTGGTGGTACGACTGCGTCGACGCGAGGCGGGGGAATCGAGCGGCTCCAGCATCATTCGACGCGGCGCGCTGCAATATCGCCGCCACTGCACTTGATGATGGTTCGAGCGCGGTAGTCACGCCAATTACCAGCATCAATGATGAAAGGAGCCCTGCACCGATACTCATGCGACGAATTCGCTTTTTTGAGACTGGAGGTGAGATCAGATTTGTGATCTCCTGCCATAACCGCGCTTGCGCGGCTGATGATGGTTCACTTGACTTGGCCGGATCCAGGGCCCGCAACAGGGTTTCTAGGTAGTCGGTGTTCACTATTCCTCTTCTGGTACGTGATGTGGTTTGTCGGCATGGTCGGACAGAGATGATGTCTCGACTAGGAACGCTCTGAGTCGTTCCATTGCCCGGTGAACTCGCACGTTGAGCGTGCCCATCGAGCAACCAAGTACGACGGCAATTTCGTCTCGACGAAGGTCATCCCAGTAGAGCAGTCGCAAAAGTTCTTGGTCTGATTGCGAAAGCTGAGCGAACGCTCCCGTGATCGACAATGCATCATCCAGTGGAAAGTCGTCGGTGAGCTCAATGTCCGCAAGAGGAATCTGTTCGCCCTCCCGACTTTGGCGTCGATAGTCATGGAGTATCTCAAACGTTGCAATTCGGTAGAGCCAGGGAAGTGATGGGTTCGCAACTAAGTCGAATTTCTTCCACGCAATCGCGAAAGTTGCCGCAACTACTTCGTCCACGACGCTTGGTCGAACTCGCCGCGCAACAAATCGAATCAGCGGGGCAGCGTGCTGGTGGTAAAAGCCTTCGAAATCACGGAGTGAGATTTGAGAGTGGCTCGAGCGCGTTGAACGGAATCGCATATCTACTGTGTTTACGCCTCGACAAGGTCAATTTCTTACAGCAACGAACGGATGTCCAAACTTCTTACAAATGGAGAAGAAACTGGGGGCGGGATTGGGACTAAATCTGGAGCTTTTTGACAAGTGTCAAAGACATTGGGGACGTTCTCGTACGCTTTATTTGTGGAACTGCGTGTGACGGGTGAGGTCTTTTTCTGGCGGGGACCGTCGCCCTTCCACTTCGTTGCCGTTGACGAGGTAACGAGCGACGTGATCCATCAGATTGCCGCCTCGGTCACTTACGGATGGGGCATGATTCCGTGCGAATGCGTCATAGGGTCGACGACCTATGAAACAGCTCTGTGGCCCAAGAATGGTGGGTACATCATTCCGCTGAAGAAGGCGGTACGTGATCGCGAATCGATTGCCGTCGGCGACGAGATCACGGTCGTGCTGCGGATTGGCGACTACTAAAACGCCATCACTGTGTCATCGTGAGCGTCCGGTGCTATCCACTTCCTACATCGTCACTATGCAGTCAGGTGGGAGAATTCCCACGACATGAACCTTCAAGAGGAGTAATGTCAATCTCGGTGTGACGGGAAGCCTGGTCGTCGTTGGAGTTCATCGACGAAAGGTTTCACATGAAACGCACCACCTCTACCCCCGTTTTGGCACTTCTCGCCCTCGGCGTCGTCTTCGGCGATATTGGCACCAGTCCGATTTACGCCTTCCAGCAGTCAGTGGCGGATGGCCAAGCCACCGTGAGCAGTATTTATGGTGTGGCCTCACTCATCTTCTGGGCCCTCGTGATCGTGGTCTCGCTCAAGTACTTGGTCTTTGTACTGCGCGCCGATAATCGCGGCGAAGGTGGCGTGCTGGCCCTGTTCTCCTTACTGCCCCGAACGATTCGTCGACCAACGAGCCGTCGGCAGTACGCAGTGTTCTTTGCCCTCCTGCTCGGAACGGCCTTCCTCTTTGGCGACGGCTTCATTACGCCGGCCATCTCGGTGCTCTCGGCGGTCGAGGGCACCGGGGTCATTAATCCCTCGTGGGTGCACTACGAGGTGCCCTTGACGGTGATCATTCTGGTGATCTTGTTCGCCGTTCAGTCCAAGGGGACCGCCAAGATTGGTGCACTCTTTGGGCCGATCACACTCCTCTGGTTCATCACCATCGGCGGCCTGGGTATTCGACAAATTGCCAAGCACCCCGCCGTTTTCCAGGCTCTTTCTCCGACCTACGCCGTGTCTTTTCTGCAGCAGAACCAGCTGCACTCGTTGGTGATTCTGTCTTCGGTCATTCTCGCGATTACGGGTGTCGAAGCCCTCTACGCCGACCTCGGTCATTTTGGTGCGCGGGCTATTCGCTTGGGGTGGTGCTTTGTCGTGGCACCGGCACTCATCTTGAACTACCTCGGTCAGGCCGCGGAAGAAATTGTGAGTCCGAAGTCGTCGAGTGCCCTGTTCTTTGACATGGCGCCCAACCGAGCATTCCTCTACTTTCTCGTCATCATCTCGACGGCGGCCACTGTTATTGCCTCCCAGGCCCTCATCTCGGGCGTCGGTTCGATCTCCCGACAGGCCGTGCAGATGGGGCTCTTCCCCCGTCTGCGGATTCTTCACACGAGTTCCAAAGAGTCCGGGCAGATTTTCGTGCCGTTCATCAATGCCTTCGTGGGCATCGGCACCATTCTGCTCGTCATTATTTTCAAGTCCTCGGCCAACCTGGGGAACGCCTACTCGTTCGATATTTCCGGCACCATGCTGATTACGACACTCGGCCTCGGCATCGTGGCGAGCTACCGCTGGCACTGGAAGAAGTGGCTCGTGGGTGCCCTGTTTGGTCTGTTCGGGGTCATCGACCTGTCGTTCTTTGTCAGTACGTCAACCAAGTTGTTCAAGGGTGCCTGGGTGCCGCTCGCCCTGGCCCTCGTGATTTTGTTCTTCATGCTGGTCTGGCGCCACGGCAACGCCGTGCTGACGCGGCAGCTGCGCGAGGCGGCCGTGACGTGGACTGATCTTGACGAACAACTACAACAAAGCCACGTCTTTCGCCCACCCACCACGGGCGTCTTTCTCGCCTCACAACTCGATGTCGTGCCCCAGGCGGCCCTGTCGCAGATTCGGCAAATGCACGTCCTCCCCGCCCGACTCGTGGTCGTCAAGGTCACGACCACCGAAGAGCCTTACGAGGAGCACGTCGAGGCGCTGGAGCACGTGGCGCCCGGCGTGACGACCGTGGAGTTTCACCTCGGGTACATGTCACCGGTCGACTTGCCCGCGTTGTTGCGAACGTACCTTACGGACGACCTGGATGAGTCCAGCGTGACCTACTACCTCGCGGACAGAAAGTTCACGAACCGGGGCCGTGGCGAGATCACCGGTATGACGGAACGGGTCTTCACTTTTATGCACCGCAACTCGGCGACTGCCTCGCGGTACTTTGGCTTGCCCGATGAGCGGGTGGTCACCCTCGCGACACAACTCGACCTGTAATCGATACCGAGTTACCCCAAGGGGCTGGTTTGCACTTCGTTAATGATGATGGGCGCCGCAGTCGTGCGCTGCGTCGCCGGTGGCGAGTGAATTGACGTGTCTCACGGAGTGGCCCACACCACGGCGTGACTCGTGGTCGTGATGGTCACGGTGCCTTGATCGGTGACGCGGAGTTCGTCGCCAGGGTGAGCCGGCAGCGCGCTCGACCACACAACCGCAC
>Ga0208741_10000059_pt1 | contig 60434 bp, 81 predicted proteins | sample CryBogCBE03Jun09_FD_184576 | JGI IMG/M metagenome (GOLD analysis project Ga0208741, IMG submission 184576) | Freshwater microbial communities from Crystal Bog, Wisconsin, USA - CBE03Jun09 (SPAdes) | ecosystem: Environmental > Aquatic > Freshwater > Lake | place: Crystal Bog, Wisconsin, USA...
TCCCGAAATTGAAGAGTTTCGAATTCAAAAACCACTGGACCGGATTGACTGTTAATCAGGAGTCGCGTAGCGACTTTGCCGCGCAGCTGGAGAACAACTCTTACTATTGAGTCTTGTAGTACTCCCAAGAAAGTTCCCCGCAAATACCCTTCCATATCTGGTCTTGAATATAAAGTTTCTCCTTTGATTTCAACAAAGGAAAGCATGGCAAGTACATGTCCTCTCCCAAGAGTTCACAGAGTTTGTACAGTACATACGAGTAACTCAAAAAGTTCTTTCGGTTCGCCGGTTTATGTTTATCAAATGGTGCTTGAATCTTGTGAAACATGAGTCGGAGCTTGTCTTCTAGCCCTTGGGGCATGGTTGGTGGTTGTATACCGCTCAACATTGTCGCAATATAGGGCGCGTGTTCATAGTACTTGTTCTTGTCGAGCTTCTTTAGGAGCCCTCGTACCTTTTCGTGAGTAATCTCTCCAAGATCTTTAATCTTCTGTTTCTTAAATTCTGCACGAAGTTGATTCAAAAGTTCTTCGGGGACGCTCGTTGATTCCTTTGCTTGGAATTGTGAAATCCATTCGTTGAAATGATTTTCACGTTTGTAAGAATAGATTATGTGTTTCTCAGTCTCTTGTTCCTCCTTGAACCCGAGAGTCTCTGACTGGTACCTTTCTGCCCTGCCGCATTCTGTGCATATCTCATCTGACTCTGCCTCGTTGATAATCTTTGTAAAAAATTTCCCACATCCTTTGCATGGTAAATTGTGTTGTTGGACAACATCGTAATCTGAAGGTTCATAATGTCCTTCAATTTCGTTCATGTACTTTTTGTAAATTTGTTTGCGTTGAGTCCCTTTGCGTGTCTTGACTTCAATCCCAAGAGCTGTGTGAGATGTCTGAGTTTCTTCAGTATCTTCCGTGTATTCTTTAATAATAGAAAAACACGAAAGAAGATACTCAGCCATTTCGTCCTGACTTTTACATTCCTGTAATTTATTCTCGTACCTTGATTCCATGAATTAACAAGTCTCAAAAACTTTATTCGGAAATATTAGGTGCTAAGAAGAATTTCAATTCTCCTAAATTTGCAATTGTGTATCTGAAAATTATTGGCATGTCTTGGTTTACAGAATCCTGCATAATCTGAATACTTGAACACATATTTGTCGCTTTTGTGTACAGACTAATGTACTTGAGGCTGAATGACCCACCCGTACGGTTACATTTTGGAGCGTTTGGATACTTGATCACAGTCTTCTGGTCTGCGAAATCTCCTACACAGCTGAGCTCGAGCTCGTGACCATCGCGCCATATTTTCATATTCGATCCAAGGTTTGACATGTCCCGAACAAATCGTTGGAAGTCTATGCTTGGCATTGTCGTCACGACATCCATCTTAATATCTGGAAACTCAAGCATGTCTTCGTTAATGTCTAAAAGCTTGAGCTTGAAGTTTGTAATTGAGTTCTTTTCAGGATTTTCAATAGTAATGTCCATAATGTCTCGCCCCTCGGCGCTGATAGTGAGCGTATCGGACGATGTAACAGACTTGAGAAGTTTGTGAACGTTCGCCATGTTGAGGCCGGCTATCACGTCATCTGGGCAATCGTATTCTTCAAAGTTTTCAGCTGCAAGGTTCATCTGAACAAGAGTTACGCGTGCTGTATCAAGAGTCAAAATTTTCACACCATCTTTTGTAAAATAGACATTTACGTCATTTATAATATCTTTGAGAACCTCGAAGACTGCTTTCATAGCAGAAGCCTGAATGGTCTTTAGCTTCATTAGTTTAAACCCGAATTACATCTTTAACTATTTTGTTTTGACTCTGCGAGTGCATCATTTACAGATCTTGAAATTTTAAACTCAAGTTCAGGTGTTAATTCTGGTTGCAATGATTCCCCATATTTATCCAGTTCGAACATGTCAGCCCTACATTCAGAACCGTCGAGATTTGAGCAAAAGTCAGGAGTTGTGTCCCACGAGACAAACTCTACAGGGATCATGGATTCGAGCCAGTTTTTCACTTCGCGTCCTACATGCATCTTTCCATCGTTTGTGACCAGGGTAGGTGTTCGAGTAATTTGCTTTGATGGAACTCCGTGGGTACCCACGTTGTGAAACCTGACAATGTTAATGAGTGCAGGCTGTGATCTGATGTAATTAATTATTTCATGTGAAAATTTGCATTTATCTGAAAACACGAGGAGTGCCATTAATCGATTCCAACCTTTTTCGTCGGAAATATTTTCGCACCAAGTACTAATGGAAGAGGAGCTCGTTTTTCTCCTGCTCCTGGGACTCATACTGTTTTTTGTCTGGAACTCGAATAAAAAACCAGCCGCTATGGTTACATCCTCATCAACAGGTATACAGCACAACTACCCAACAGAGTCTACTGGGAAGGCTGTCCCATTGGATGTTATTCAGGCAGTTATAGAAAAGTTCCAGACGACCCAAGAAGACATGGTGCCCATCGAGACGCTTTATTTCACCCCACTGAGTGATGGACTTTACAAGGCACGCCTCATGTTCCTGAACACGCGCCATTTTATCGGTCAGCAGTTCGATATACAGGCAAGTATCGATGATTCTGGGAAGGTTACCATCCTGGATACCGAATCAACGACTGATCCAGTAAATTACAACGATGCCTACGTTCCTGATACGTACGGGTCTTTCGATGTCCTCAGTGCATCGATTGATAACCAGCTCCAATCGGCTCTCAGTGAGACCAGGAGTAATTCATGGCCAATACAGCTAACGCAGTACTTTTCGTCATCGTTCGACAAGAATCTTACAAAACTTGATCTTCAAACCCGCGCTTCGTCTGAGATTGAAAATATGGGGTACTAATTTAAGGAATGCAAGCAAAGGAAATTGTGCAGCTTGAAAAGAAGAGGACAGATGTGAAAAAAGAAATGTACAAATCTATGCTTGAGAAATTTTCAAGAAAGATACGGACGTGTTCAGAGCTTGGAATGAAGGATGCCATCCTCACAGTCCCCCCGTTTGTTATAGGGTTCCCAAAATATGATATAGCAAAAGCTGTCTTGTACATGTGCCGTCAGCTCGAACGTCTTGGGTACACTGTAAATCTCGTCAGTCCATTTGACATTAAAGTTGAATGGAAAAAGAAACCAGAAATTCACGAAGAACCTGAACAGGAAATTCCTGATGTGTATTTCCCGAGCCTTGTGAATCTTCACAAAGCGGCGGGTAAAATTCGTGTACAAAAAAAGGGGAAATAATAGTAAATGGATCTTCTCAACGAATCGGAGAGGCGATTCACCAAGAAGTTGTGCCAGGCAATGATCCCGGTCATGATTGAAGCGTTTTGGGAAATATGGCTCGAGTCCAAGAAGGTTTCTCAGGGTAAAAACATGACCAGGGTTTTTCAAGAACTCCTCAGGGATGTGAAAACGTGGAATTCTTCAATTTCGAATAAGAATACTGAAGCGATAATAAAATCAAATTCCCTCTTCCCGAGTCTGATGGCTGCTGTATTCGTGATACAAGTCAAGATTCTGAGCGCAATTCGTACCGACAAAAAGTCTAAAAAGATTTGCATAAAGCTTCCTGCGAATGATGTGTTTGTTCAGAGGTGCTACGAGAGTTGTGCACGTAATTTGTACGATGACCCAATCATAATTACGGAAAATAATACTGACGAATTCAGAAAGAAGGAGCTGTTTCGCCGGTTTTCAGAGGAGATTGCAGAGGTCATCGAGGCGCTCGTCCCAACGGCTGAGATTTTGAATACCTATCTTCCAATCCCAAGTTCAGGCGACTTGGATCTTGACCACGATGAAGAAGAGCAGATTGACGAGCCCGAGCCAACAACTGAAGACTTTGGCGGAGTTCCGGAAAACACTCCTGGTATGGAATTTGGAAAGACACCAGAAGGCGTTGATACGACGGTTACGGTCAACAATAGCTTGACCCCGCCAAACGTCCCAGGAGGCACTCCCGCACCCGCAGAAGAGAACCTGTTTGACGACGCCCCTCCGAGTGTTCCACGCGGGACACCCGGGAATATAAATAAGATTGGTCAATGACAGAATGGATCAACTGCTCAGGGAACCAATGAATGCTGCGATAGCAGCAGCCGCGATAACGGTTGCTTATGTTTACATTAAAAATCAAATGAACGGAGGAGAAAAATTGAAAAATTCAGAATATTTCAAACCTGCTTTTTTGATTGCTATACTTGTTTACTTTTTGACAAATAAAGCTCATGGCACTCACGAAGCAAGAATGACTGAACCTTTTTAACCAGATAAGGAATATATCAACTTTTAAAATACAATGACAACTGTCAAAGCTTTTAATGACATGTATGGTCAGTTTCTCGACGACATTCTCTCGGTCTGGTCAGATGATCTTGCACTTCACACTGCCAAGGCTGCCCCTCGCGAAGGCATGGAGCCTTACCAGACATTTATGAAGGAGGTTGGACCATTTGCTCAGAAAATGATGGCAAAAGATCCAAGCTTCTTTTGCGAGGAGAATGAGTTTGCCAAGAAGTTGTTTCTTCACAAGCACTGGTACGAGGAGACGTGCACAGACCAGAACAAGAATGCAATCTGGCAGTGGCTATCGTCTCTCTACATGATCGCAATGACACTCAACATGTTTCCCCCAGACGCTCTTTCCCAGATTGAAGCAGTTGCCGAGAGTTGCGCAAAGAATATGAAACTCGGTGACGGTCAGATGAACGAGGCGTCTCTCATGTCGGGCGTGAATAGCATGCTCAGTACGATGATGTCAGGAAACGGTCCGTTTGCAGGGATGCTTCAGCTCCAGAAGCCCAAGTCTTCCAAGAAGAAGGGTAACAAAAAATCTCGTTAGACTATAGGAATGGATGTCAAAGAAATATTCAATTCAGATGACTTGCTTAAATTTTGGCCCAACTCAAATCAGACAGCAAAAGAGCGCGCTCTTGCGACGACTCGATTTGTAATTTATTCAACTTGTATAGTTTACCTTATCCAGCGTGATACACGCGTGTTTGCGCTTGGCATTCTTGTAATTGCCGTGCTCATGTACCTTCAGAAAAACAATATGATTATTGACGGTAAGAATTCAATTGCAAGTGGTCGCATTCCCAATATACTTCAGCCCGACGTGACTCTTCCGACTCGGGATAACCCAATGGCGAACGCTATGTTAACAGATATCATAGACGACCCTGATCGTCCTTCGGCTGCTTGGTATCCTAGTGTGCGTACAGAAGTTCAGCAACAGATGAGCGACATTCATCCATTTGAGCGCATTCGCGATGCTGAGCGAAACTTTTACACCATGCCCGTGAGCACAATCCCAGGCGACCAGACTGCATTCGCCGAGGCTTCATTCGGGAAGAAGTTCAGCCCAATGTGTCACGACCAAGGCGGGGTAGCATGTGATCCAGACAACTTCAACTTCCACTTCCCCGAAGAGACGCAAATGCGCGGAGGTCGTGGTGGCGCAGGTGGTGCCGCTGGCAAGTAATTTTCCGGACATGTATTATATGGCACCGACTCTTAGCACGAGCCAAAATGTACTTGAGCGGGGGGTCTGGCAAGGCCCAGCCCAGATCACTCTCGAGGACATTGCAGTTGTGAGCAATTTCCTCATTTCCGAGCCAACGACTGCATGGCGTAAGAATATGACTGAGCAGCCATATGACTTCCCGAACAACTACTATGACACCGCCGCAGTCCCTATCCAGTGGATGCGGTGGGATCCTCGCAGCACGTTTTCTGATATGCAGAACGCTGCTTTCAATCAGCGATACTTCCAAAAGAAATAATTTACTATAGTATATGGACCCTCTGGCTATTGCAGCCATCGTCGGTCTTGTGTTTGCAGGTAAAAAGCTGAGCGAAGGTGACAATGATTCAATTGTTACCTATGTAAAACCAGCAAAGCCCCCAACCACTCGATCTATAACTCGTCGCGATCTCGATCTCATGTCCAACGCGCGAGACCATGCGAAGGATGCATTTGATTTGCGGAATACGAATCCAGACCTCGGTCGGCGTATTGGTGACTGGCGTCTCCAGCCAAAGGATGCTGTCGAATCGCTCCAAGACACTCGCCCAGACACGAAATCTTATCCACATGGGCAGCCGGTTTATAACTTGTACGAACGCGAGTACATTACGAATAAAATGAACAACCTGAGCCCCCTCGGAAATCCACACACCGTGGGACCAGGTCTTGGGTACAGTGCAAATGTCGCAGCCGCAGGCGGTTTCCACCAGTTCTTCCGTGCTTTGCCCACGAATATCAACGAGGAGAAGCTTACGACTCTCGAGGGACGTGACGGACCTCCTTCATACTTTGTACCAAATGGAGGACCTGTTCCTCTTGGTCTCGTAACGCATCTTGCAAAGGATACCAAGACGGCTCACCAGCCATCCGTTCCGAGCAGAGGCGGAGGTCAAGGCGGTGCTCTTACGAGTGCAGAGCTTCGCCCAGAGTTTATAAAGACTGAGCGTCCTACTATTCGCCAGGAAACTGGATACCGCAAAGATACGCTTTCAGACGGTCCGCCACAATATGACGTCTATCAGCCATATGCTGAGGGTGGTGAGAATGCTTACACAAACAAGGCTCTCACACGTGTAAGTGACGATCGTTCAAAGCCTGATCGTGCAGGAAATGCGGGAGGAATGAATCTCCGTAACGATCCACTCAATGTAATTGGTATTGCAACCGAGCTTCGCACAGAGACTGTTCCGTTCCCGGTTGGACCAGTCAACGCTACTACAGGCGGGCGTGTACAGCAATATGTGAATCCTAAATTCTACAAATTTGATGAATTCAAGGGTAAACAGAACCCTTACGCAAGTCCTCACCATCTTGACGTGGCGATCCAGGCTCTCGAGGGGAACCCTGTGGCTCTTCCTCCGCTCGCGGTTGTGTAAGACCCAGGACTGAGTTCGGCTCACGCCAAAAAAATCTATACACAATGATAAATGAGCGGAGGTGTTGTGAAACTCGTTGCTGTCGGCGATCAGGATGCTTGGCTGACCGGCAAGCCTGAAATTTCATTCTACCGGTCATCTTATCGCAAGTATACCCATTACGCAAACTCGGTTGAGCGTCAGATTATTCAGGGCGCTCCAGCAGCTGGTGGTATATCAACAATTCGGTTTGAAAAGAAGGGTGACCTTCTGAGCTATGTATATTTTACGGCTACTGATAACAACGGTGCCGTTATTGCGAACCTTGACTGGACTCAGGTATTTGACAAGTTTGAGCTGCTGATTGGCGGACAGATTGTAGATACTCAGGACATTGAGTTCATGACGGACATTGAGCCAGTCCCCGGTGCTCAGACTTTCAGCCAGCGTGTTTTGAATTTGAATTCTACCACGGTGAATAACCAGAAAGCCACCTTCCTCCCTCTCAAGTTCTTCTTCTGCAAGGACTGGTCGGTTGCTCTTCCCCTCATCGCTCTCCAGTACCATGACGTGGAGGTTCGCATCACGTGGTCAAGCTACCTGAATAACACAATCAACGTAAATACGGGTACTTCGACCGTTTCTCCATTCCTAGGTACTTCTTACATTCCATACGCAACGGCAAATGTCTTGACTGATTCGACTGTAATTACATCATCCAACACGGCAAACGTCCAGCTCTCACAGACGACTGGTCCTATTTTTCCAGGTCTCATTCTTGCAAATGTTAACAGCTCCAACGTGTACTCTAACCTGGCAGTCATTCAGTCATTCTCCAACGCATTCCCAGCGGCTTCTGGACAGGGTTACCTGTCCAACGTGGTGATTGCATTCTCCAATACTGCAAACGCAAATATTACGAGCACCACATTCACGGGCCAGGTTCTCGCAGGAATTGTACCTGTTGCATCTGCTCAGATTGTGGGCACTCTTCCAACGGTGGGTACCAATGCAACGACTGCCCTATTTACTCTCGGCCCAGTTTCAAGTATTTCTTCAAGCAATATTAGTGCAGGAAACTATGTGGTCGGTCTGCCCATTAACGGCCCAGTCACCGTCAACTCGTGGGCACCTCCCACACTGAATGTCTCATTTACAGCTGCCACAAGCCCGGTTTCATTCGTTCAGAACACCACGATATCTTTTGTGAATAACCTCGGGTCAAACGTGTACACCAACCCAACCTACGGGTCTCTCCAGTTCCAGTGCTGGACGAATTTCGTCTACCTGGACCAGATGGAGCGTGACTGGTTCGCCAAGTCTACGCACGACCTGCTCGTGACCCAGGTTCAGCGTGCAGTCATAAGTAACACCCCGATGATGGAGCTTGCTCTGGCTCAGCCAGTCAAGTACATTGCATTCCCGGTTCAGAACTACATGCAGCTGTACAGCAACGGAATCAACTCACTTTCCGCTTCCAACTTCCAGTTCAAGACCCAGATTAACGGCGTCGACGTGGGCGAGTCTCGGGGGCTGCCTCACTGGGTCGACCTGCCCCAGTACTACAACACGCCGTTCGGTTACATGCACAATAACACGACGGCAAATGTAGCTATTATTTCTTACTGTCTAGATACGTCCAAGCTGCAGCCAACTGGCACCCTCAACTTTTCTCGGCTCGACACCTTCCGCATAGTGACCCCTGCAATTCTTCCGAGCGGTGTGCTCGGTCTTTGCTGCCCGGTCAAGTACCCCACGACGTACCTGTACGCAGTCAACTACAATGTGCTGCGGATACAGAACGGAACCGGTGGGTTGCTCTACGCCTCATAAATTCAATGCTAATAGAAATGCACTGGGTATTCTGGGCAATATTAGCATGTCTCGTGTTTTTGGCTACATATGACCCCAGACGTGGGAAACTACAGAAATTTTTTACTCCTGAAATGATAGATGGCGACAAGAGAACGCCACAAAGCAATGGCGATACCAGTCAGTACGATCAATGACGTGAAACACTTTCTTGTAGTTCGGGACAGAAGATACAAGGAGTGGACGTTCGTTACAGGCGGGTGTCGCCGACGCGAGATATTCAACCCGCTTCAATGCGCGGTTCGAGAACTCGAAGAAGAAACACGCGGAACTATAAATTTAAAGAAGGGGTCTTACTCCTATTTTAAATTTGTTACGGATACACCGGAACCCCGGGACATTGAGGACGGTGTAACCGCTCACAACACATATCATGTTTATATTTTCGATCTTCCAATGACTGAAATTGAACACGGATCAATTGTGAGACAGTTTACAAATGAAAAGGACAAGATGGAGACGAGCCGCGTCCCTTATCGCCGAAATTACGACGAGAATGATGATTGTTCATTCGAAACTCTCGAAACTATATCGAGTCGCCCAAACATATGGCCGATGATACGAACCCACGTTCTTGATAATCCAGAGTTTTACAATGCTCTTGAAAATTGTAAAACTAATTTTAATCTGTGTAAAGGTTAATGGCAGGGAGTTCCAGTATGATAATAATTATTTTGGTAGTAGTCGCAATGATATGTTGTGCATCCGCAGGAGCTGCGTACTACGAAGGGTGGACGTGTTCCATGGGATTCGGAAACAGTTGTTCTTCTTCAAGTTCGACCCCATCCAGCCCGGGACCTTCGACACTAGGCGGCGCTGGGTCCTCAGGGTCCACGGGATCTACATCACCTTCAGGACCTCCAGTTCCGAACAAGCAGCACTTGAAAAATGGAAATGGAACGTGTGCAATATCGGATGGAACTATGGGGGTTGGTTCAGCAATTTATAATTACACCTGCCCACCTACAGGAACTGGAACTGTAAATGAACAATGGGTTTACACCCCTGTTGGTCAACTTCTCGATTATCAATCTACTTTTCCAAGGGGGGATGGCACTACAACACAAATGTGTGCAAATATACCAAATGCAAACCCAGCTACAGGTGCAATTGTATCTTTATATCCTTGTGCAGCTGATACTTCAGATCATACTTCAAATGATCAATGGGATTTCAGTTCCGATGGGCGTATTCATGCAAGAATGGCTCCAAATATGTGCATGGATTCAGGAACCGGAGTTGCACCAACACCTATTACGCTTCAACCGTGCTCAACTGCACAGAGCCAAGTTTTTAGTGTTGTACCATAGTATTTCCCAGCTTGCCGCTTCAGATGTCACTACTTTGTTTGCAGTAGGTGCGTAACTCTTTCACAGTTTAAAAAAACAATAAATATAAATGACTCGCTCGAAACTCGAGCTTGCGAAGATTCTCGTTGGTCTTCGCAAGGACGGCTCAGACCCAGAGAAACTTGTAAAGGAAATGACACTCCGCAGACTTTGCTTTGAAATTGAGAAAATTGAAGGCGAAGAACCGCCTCCTCCAGAGAAGAAAAAGAGTGCTCGCCCGTTTTGGGCGTTTGTGAGTCACGATAGCTCAGACGAGGATAGTTAGAGAACTTATTCGTTATTATAACAATGGTCCAAAAGTGGCGAGTTCCAAAAGGTCCTGTGACTCATGTCCTCATGGACGGAGGAACTCTTAATGTTCCCCCGGAAGAATCAAACGACTTTTTCCGGGAATACATTCAAACAATTCAGACAGGTTCGAAGCTTTACGTCGTTGAGCAAAAAACGACGCGTTTCAAGTTTTTCATAGATTTTGATTATAAAGATCCAGCAAAATTGAGCGACGAAGATATTGTTCGGTTTTGTTCTATAATTCACGAAGCGACCAGGAGCACATCACGCTGCCTCATAGCTCGCACAAAGCCCAGACCTGTCAAAGAGGGCATCAAGACGGGTGTTCACATCCACTGGCCAGATTTCATAGTGGACAGGACACAGGCTCTGAATATTCGAACACGCGTAATCTTAGCTCTCGGAGAAGGTCCGTGGGCGTCAATCATAGACCCTGCAGTCTATGGAGGTTCTGGACTGCGAATGCTTTGGTCACACAAAAAGCCTTCAGGAGATCCGTACATTCCTTGGAAAAGTCTTGATGGAGTTGAATTTTCAAAAGAACCAAATGCAGAAATTCTAAAACTCTTTTCAGTTCGGGTCGACGGCGAAGAACCTGTTATTCGAGGAGATTCTGTGGACATTGACGGACTTGAGGAATTTGTCCAAAGGTATCTCAAGGGTCAGCGCCGTACTCGTGTCAAAAAGATCCAGAGACACGAGCATGACGGATGGTTTGTGCAGACAGATTCTAAATTTTGTGAAAATATAGATCGTGAGCACAAATCTAATCACGTGTGGTTTTCTATCCGTTCAGGACGTGTGTCTCAGCGGTGCTTTGATGAAGAATGTGCCAAGTTTAATGGTCAAGAACATATTCTTCCTCCATCTATAGTAGAGCAACTCAAAGATGTTGATATTGTGGGTAGCCCTGTTTCTAGCTTTTTTATGGATTTTTTTCCCGATGGGCCCGTCAAGAACCTTCCAGAAATACGAGACGAGAGTCCACCCGTATTCGGGGTTGGACCCGGTAAGTTGGCAGCGTTTTTTGACAAATATCCGGGGGTTCGAGAAGGTCCTTGAGTCTGACCTGGACAAGTCCACCGAATTTTTGTATCACGCTATCGAAAACATACGTGACCTTGGTCTCGGAATAAGAACATCCACAGATGGAGCTATTCAAGAGACTTTACAAGGTATATCGAACGAACTTGGTCTCGAAGGAGAATTGAAGATTAATCAAACTGCAATTCGAAAAGGACTTCGATTCTTTCCAAGGTACTTAAACGAAACGTTTGATGATTACCCAGAAGATGGATATTTCATCCCCAGCACAGTCAGATCCCATGGCCAGTAAGATTACACGCTCAGGGCGCGTTTCCAAGCCTCCGGTCCGTTATGAGCCTGTTGAGCAGGTCGAAGACGATTACGCACCAGAGGATTACGATAGCAACGAGGTCAGTGATGTATCTTCAGATATTGAAACAGAGTCAGACGAAGAAGATTCCGAATCAGATGCAGACGAGTATGGAAACTTGGAGGGATTTATAGTACCAGATAAAAACGAAAGTGACGGAGATTATACAGATGGAGAATCTTCCGTTTCTTCAGCAAACAGATCCACGACCGGAGCCACCACCCCCACCGCCCCCCGAGGAAGAGTGGTCACTCCCGCAACCAATCGTCGCTCAACCCGAAGGAGGATTCCTTAAAAATATAAACCCGTTGACTATTCTACTTATTGGTATCGTTATCGGTGTAATTGTTGTAAGTATGCGCCCAATTATTGTTCAAAAATTGTAAAGTTTGGCATTCCCCGATGGCGAATCTGCCCCTATAAAGTCTCCTATAGGACCCGTCCGGTTCCTCCGGATGTCCTCCTGAAGAAAACCTATCCATTGATTGTCCCGATTTTGTGAATCGGGCTGCATATCTCTAAATACCTCAAACTGGTTGTCGTACGCACTTACAGGTTGAGATATTTTAGCTGGCGCGGGAACAAAACCAACAATTGCAAGGTACAAAAGTACCATGACAATTATCACTCCTATTATCGCGAATATCATTTCTATTATTTATTACGATTATTTACTGGACCTGAGGGACATCCTCCTCGAGAGCAGCTGGGGAAGGTGTAAAGTCAATGGCAGGCGCGCTGCTCGCTGCCTCGGCTGCAGCCACCTCACGACGGCGCAGAACCTCTGCTGCAACGCGGATATCAGCCTTTGCAACCAGCTCGTCCATAGCAGCGTCTGGAAACTCCTTCTTCAGATCCTCGAGCAGATCCGCCGGGTGAGGAATTGGTGGAACGTCCGGCTTGGTGTAGTACTTGCTGTTCTCATCGGCAGGGTCAATGTACGGAAACTCTCCGGGACCAGGCTTGGCCATCATGTCACGCTTGCGCTTCTCGAACATGGAAGCAGCCTGTGACTGGTTCTCACGATACTTTACCATAATCTCCTCGAGCTTGGCATCCTGGTAGTGAACGTCGTCAATGTGATCGCGATCTGGAGGAATCAAAAGCCACTTGTACATGTCCACCACGTAAATGTCAAAGGTGGCATCCTCGCGCTGCAGACGCTTTGCGTGGGTTGAAGCCTCCTCACGGGTCGAAAAACACCCTCGAATCTTGAGTCCAAACTTGTCATTCTTCTGAGGGAGGTCTGGTCCAACCAGTGAGATGCATGCAAAGTATTGCCCGGGGATACACGTCAGATCAGCTTCGAGCATAGCCATATAAAAGCATGACGCGCTTTCTTTTTAAGCCAAATGGAGCAACTGAGAAAGTTGCACAACAAATTCAAACGTGAATTCATTCAACAATGGGTTCCGAAAGGTTCTCACGTCCTTGATTGTGGATGCGGGCGGGGAGGTGACCTCCAGAAATGGAAGGCGGTGAATGCCCGGGTCGATGCGATCGACCCGGATGAAGCCTCAATCAAAGAGGCTCAGAGACGAGCCAAGGAAATTAATTTAGACATTTCTTTTTTGGGAATTGGGGACATAAGACATGCGGTCACCAAAGGTCCATGGGACATTGTGTGTTATAACTTTTCGATACATTACATATTTTCGGATGAAAAAACTTTGCATGAATCTCTCGAAGCAATTTCACGAGCGGTGCGTCCGGGTGGACTCTTGATCGGGATCGCCCCAGAGAAGATTCGGATTGAAACTTTGTGTTCTCCTTCAGGAATTTTTAAAGATTCCCTTGGAAATATAATTGAAAATTTTTCGCATCACGCAAGGGTAAAATTAATTGATGGACCCTTTTACCAAAATGAATTCCGTGATGAACCAATGATGGATGGGGAAAAATTAATTTACAATTTACAAAATTTAAAATTCAAAATTATTTCATGGGAGCCAATGATGATTTTCCCAAATGGATTAATTTCAGACATGTATACAAAATTTGTCTTTCGTAATGATAGGAATGTGGAGACTCATCCCGTTAGTGATCATCTGGATCATAATAGTGGCATTCTTCACGGACAATCCAATGCTCGATAACCTCAAGGTGAACTACTGGAAGACTCTGGATGTTCTCAGGGCAAGTGGAGACCCCATGTGGATACCTGTTTTGAAACCAGCCATAATAACGGGCATGAGTGGGAAGCGTGATGGTGTTATAGGTTCCAACGTGAATAAAGGGTATGAAATTTACATCTGTCTTGATGGAGACGATGTGAATTCCGCTACATATGTGCTTCTTCATGAGCTTGCACACATGACTGTGAGTGAATACGATCATTCAACAGGATTTTGGGATAACTTTAAAAAGATTAAGGAAATTGCAATTCAGAATGGAATTTATTCAAGAAACGGAACAAAGAATTATTGTGGTGACGTTATACCCGATCCTTGAGGAACTGCTTTGCAAAGTAAAAGACGATTGCAGCCACCAGAGCGGTAACAACCATGCCAGTCAGCGTCTGCTTCCCAGAGTCGTTCAGAAACTTTGGAATAGTCGTGCTGAGCTTTCCCTGAACCGGTCCTGAGTATGCGATGATTGCTGAGACGCCAGCAATCAAAGCAGTAAACTGTTCATCAGTTAGACCGAATGGGTTCTGGCTCGCAGGTGCCGACTTTTTCTTTGATGCACGAGGAACAGGACCTGGGACGAGTGGCGTAGGAGGACCCATAACTTCGTTTTGCATCATCTGTCCTGGACCGGGACCAAGTTCTTCAATAGGACTCGAAAAGTCTGCCATTTGATCTTCTACAACGTTTTTTTCTTGGCGCAAAAGCCCGGTTGGGACTGTCTTTTTGGTTTCTTGAGATGGAATTTCTTCGACTGTTACTAGAGATATAGGAGTCGACTCACTGCTAGGATCATACGTATCCATTGATATTCGCTGTGAATTTTCAATTCAAAAGTCTACGCGCCCTTTTTCACAACTACGTTTCCTCCTCGTCTCTTGACGGTTGGATCGGCTCCACGTTGACCTATGTGCCTGGGATTGTAATGCGCCTGATGATATTGCCAGAATGCAGGAGAACCCACCCTGAAGTTTTTGCGGATAGGAGCCTTGTACCAAAACACACAATCTGATATCTTGTTCGATTTTGATGTGTTATCAAGGACCAGACATTCGTAATTCTCAGTACACGAATCCATAACCTGTGAAAACGTGTCATAATTTGGAAATACCCCAAAGAATGCTTTGTAAAGATTCTCACGATTCTGCCGTACGTTGTCTCGTAGGGCAAAAACGTAATCTACATTGGTTCGAATCATAGGAGTCATGTCCATGACATACTGTGTGGTCATCATAAAGAAGACTTTCCAGTGACGACCGTTCATAAAGAGCTGGCGAACCGCAGTATCACGCATAAATGCACGATCATACATGCAGTCGTCCATAAGCACAAACACCGGACTGGCTCTTCCTTGCTGCGTGAGCTTTTTCTGACGCTCTATGAGTTTCTCGAGTGCTCCTTGGTTATAATCAGAATAAACGAATATATCAGGGATAAATTGCTTGTAATGTCCGTTTCCATCTTCCGTACCAGACATTGCTATTCCAGCAGGCAAATGTCTCTTGTACCATAGAATATCAGTCACGAGTGTAGACTTTCCGGTTCCACGCTTTCCTATGAAGATGCAGACTTTGTCGTCCCCCATGGTGCTTGGGTCAAACTTCCTGAGGTTGAGCGTCATTCCTATATTCACGTAATAAAAAGGACATGTGCGGGGAGCGCGGTCCTACAAAATTCTAAGCAAATAATAGATATGTCATCTGGATTCATCCAGTTGGCTGCACTTGGACAACAGGACGTGTACCTCACTGGAAGTCCGACAGTAACATACTATTCGGCAGTTTACAAAAGTCACACCCCATTTGTCCTTGAAGCTTTTGAAGTTCCTTTTGAAGGAAATGGCGTGGTTGCCGGTCAAAATAACATTGTTCGTATACCTGTCAAAGGTGATCTCATACGAGCGACGACGCTCAAGCTCACGTTGCCACCCCTCGCTGAATATGGTCAAGATTGGTTCTGGAATACCAAACCAGACGCAAACTTTATTCCATTTGTACAAATTGATAGCTATAATCGATCGGCTACAATTCCTTTTGCTCAACAATACTATTCTTCAAATAGTTTTGCTACATGGGCATCATCAATTCCGGGAGTGGCTTACGACCCAAACTTGGAAAAGTTTATTTTTACGGCATCTACAGTTGTAGTAACTGATCCTGCATTTGCAACAAACTTGACAAGCAGTGCAGTATTTTGGGGTTTTGATCCTAAGAATTACACAGCGACTGATGGTGAAGGAGGTCTTATTTATAAAGGAACCAATGGAACGGTCATACCCGATTTTACACTTGAACAGGCGGGCTGGTCAAGAGCAATAGGGTTACCCGTCAATACTCTTTCTGGAATTTTCTTAAAATTAAATCAACAAATTGATCCCGAAGGTTTTGTAAATCTTTCACAACTCAGTCCCGGAGGACTCGTGTGGGCAAACGCCGACACACCTGCAGCTTATACCGTGACTCCCGGGGGTCGCATAAACATCACACAGACAGGGGCATACATGATACGTGTTTCTTTTGTAGGAGTTGGATGTACTTTTCAGGTAGGTTCGGACACGGGTGATGGTCCACCGTCATCTCCCAATTTTTGGACACTTAATCGCATTCCTGTATCGTCAAATTATCTTGTATCAACGGCACTCCCTATTTACGTAACAGACGTTACTCAAAACTGGTACTTTTTTGTACGTAACGCAATAGGACCAGGTTCGTACATTTCCATACAACCTATAGATGGTTATTTTGGAAGTTCAAGATACAGTCCTCCGCCAAATTATAATAACTTGATAGGAAACCAGTTTCCATTCAATCTTGCTTATTTTTTGTACAACGGAGAAGGTGTGACTAGTTTAGCTCCAACAATTACTTTCAATTATACCGGTCAGTGGATCCTGTCCGGAGTTATTAATACTGCAGGTTCGTGTCTCATTTCAAGTATACAATTGACTGACGGAGATGCGAAAATCTTCGCCACTTACGATTTTACAAATCAATTAGCAACAATTAGTCCTGAGTTTTTCTTCAATATAAACGTAACTGATATAACCCAAAATTATGCAATAAATATTAATACTGTAGGATCTGCTCCGTCGATAGATTTGTCTACTTCTTTCGTAGCTACGACTCTCGTAGGACTTTCAAGTCCTGGTTCATATGGATACACAAACGGCGGTTTCATCCTTCCTCTCAACGGTCTCACGTTTGATGTGCATGGTACAATTACAAACCCTTTGACGGTCAACGGAGAAAATGGAGTTGAAAATATGATTTCACTTTCTGGAGGTAACATAAAATTCAACAATGTCGGGACGTACATGATGACAACCTACCTTCCAGTACTCAAAGCGACATCGACTGCATGGGATCCCATACTCGCATGGCCGGGCATGGTTCTGACAAACGGAGACCTTACAGTGACTGCATTTCCTGGAAATACTGAACCTACTATGCTTTTATCTACGACCCTTCCTTCCGGAACCAAGTTCATGTACAGCGTGAGTCTTGATATAGTTACTGGTAGTGAAACTACCGCTGTTGGTGTCGCGAATGTTTCTATGGATACGACAAGTTATCTGGGGGCCGACTTGAACAGTTTTGGATACTATGAAGACGGTGTGATATATACAGGAGGTGCGTATGCTCCACCTAAAGATCCGGGACTACCTTTACAAACGAGTAATGTTATAGATGTCGCTGTTGATACGAGCGCCAAATTCATTTGGATACGCGTTGACGGTGGGAAATGGACCAGCAATGCGGGAGGAGCTGGAGGTAATCCCGCAACTGGTCTTCTTGGGTTTGATATAAGCTACATTTCAGGAACTCTAAAGTTTGGAGTAGATGTTTACAACGGTGGACGGATGACCTATAACACTTCAAATCTGTATCCAATTCCAACAGGGTTTACATTTATACCGGGAGTTTCAAATGCTTCGACCGCAATTACAAATTTTAATTCTTATACAAACGTTAATTCAAACGATACTTTATTTACAGCAGCTTTACTTTCAACAGCCGTAGACAGTTCTGGCAATATTTATTGGTGTCCAAATGCCGGTAGTTGTATATTTAAAGGTTCTTCAATTTATGCAGGAGATTTTGTCGATGTACAGCCTCCACCTCCGTCTCTAGGTGACGGAACAGGTCTTTCTGCGATTGTGAGTGCTACGTCATTAGGATACGGAAATGGGAACCTGTATTTTACAGATAATATTGCTGCTACGCTTAGGGTAATTTATCCTGGAGGAATAGTCCGGACTATAAGTGGAACCGGAAGTGGCGGTGATTCAAAAGGGCTCGATACATCATACGTTAATCCTACAAATATTTGTGTAGAAAACTCAAACGTGTACATTGTCGACAATGGAACTCTACGGTTATACAACATAAACACTACAGATACACTAACATTTTCTCAAAGTTCTTCGAGTTTCGAACAGAACCCCGAATATCCACTTACAGGAGTTACATGCGTTGCTGCTCAAACTTTTGCAGGTAATGGAGTGTATTACGTGTACATAGGAACTGAAGACTACATCATCTTACGATGGACTCCCCCATCGACTTTATTACAGTATGTAGGACTCCCAGGAGTTTCAGGATTTACTGACGGTCTAGGTATAGCAGCACGTTTCACAAGCATAACAGCAATTGTATCATACAACAACCTGGAAATTTGGGTATGTGATTCAGGTAAAATACGAATCGTTACAGGTGGTCCAGGTGGTTACGGATATGTAGGCACGAGTGATACTACAATTCAAGCAGGAACATCCACATTTGCACTTAAATTTCCATATATTTATTATGCCGCAGGTAATGTTGTGAAATCAATTCAACTAAAAACACAGGTAATAACTAATATTTATGGATCTGATTACAACTATATAGAAGGGGCAAATCTTGTAGAAGCGGGAGGTGTCTACACACAGACTGTCCCTATACGAGTCGCGAGTGCGCCAGTGACTTACCCTATAAATATAGGAAATGTAGGATCTACATTTGCACCAGGGGCGTTCATAGCCGTTTACCCAATCACGTCAAACGTTCTCCCTCCCGATTATTCACAGTATCATTACTATGATTCGGTCGGAACGTGGGCAATAGTGAATGCAGACTTCAAAGTTGGAGGACAGACGATAGAGTCTCTTACGGGGGAGGCTATTGAGATTTGGAACGACCTCAAAGTCCCTTATGAAAACCAGCCAGGTCTAAAACTTCTGACCGGCAAGTACGACACGACAATTGCATCGGGAAGAGATTATTACATCAATTTACCATTTTACTTTTATGAAAATTCTGCATTGTATTTTCCCATATCAACAGTTTACAGACAAGATGTGGAAATATGGATCACATTCAGGACTCTTCAGCAACTTACCGCTATAGACACGGCTCCAAATCCTATAAACGCCACCTTGATAGTAGAGTACGTGTACCTTGCACAGCCGGAAATTACTTGGTTCAACAAGACTCGATTGAATTATGTGGTAGAGCAGTATCAGTACCAAGAATATGATCTTGGACCTTCATTTACTCAAGGAATTTTTGAAATAATTTTCGAAAATCCAATCACAGAATTGTTTTTTGTAATCCAGATTGACGGAACAGTTCCTTATAACTGGTCAAATGACGGTCTTGCAAACCTTGGTATAACAATAAACGGTGAAGAGATTGTTACGAACCGCATCACGGATCCGACACAGCTCGCAGTCCTCGAGCCCTACAATAATTACATAACATATCCTACACGGAATTTCTATATGAAAAAATTTGTGAGCCCAATAAACTTTAGTCGTCTCAGGTATGTAAACCTCGAGCTAAACATATCGAGAACCGACGGGTACTATCCAGCAAAACAGTTCAGGATTATAGGAGTCAGCAAGAATGTCCTAGGCGTTGCCGATGGGCTCGCAGGGCTCATGTTTATTTCCTAGTAGATTGCAGATGGCTGGTCGTACGGCTCTAGCAACTCTTGGTCAGGAGGATGTCTTTCTGAGCCAAGGCCCACAAGTAACATATTTCATAGAAAAGTATCAACAAAAGACGCGATGGGCTTCTCGCATAGATGAAGTCCCATTCGATCCCAACAGACTCTTCTTTGGAGGTGAAACATTTATGCAACTTCCCAAATCTGGGGATTTGATTTCTAAAATTTATTTGAAAATTTACAATCCAGAAGTCTTTGGAACGTCAAACGTCCTTGATTCCGCAGGAACACTCATGATCAACCATGTAGACTTGTACATAGGGTCTCAGCTGGTTGATCGTCAGTGGGGAGAGTTTATGGAAATGAAGCTTGATCTTGAGATTCCGGCAACCAAGCAGCCCGCTCTCTCCAAGCTCATAGGTAAGAATCTTTCAAACGTAAACACAGGCGGACTCACCACATACACTATTGAATTACCATTCTTCATGCTCAAAAAGGGGATACCAATCTGTGCTATGAAAGAACCGGTCGTTCTCAGGTTTGCATTCAACTCTGCAAACAAGTTTTGCCCGGACATCCAGTACGCCCTTCCGTTCAACGGAACAGTTTACGTAGAATACGTATACCTCGACGAACCTGAAAGAAATTACATCAAGAAAACCCCACAGCTGTATCTCAATGAACACGTACAACTCGAGACATTTTTCGTGCCCAAAGGAGTTACTAAATTTACAGCCAAGACGCAATTTGCAAACCCAGTCAAGGAACTCTTTTTCGTGATACAGGCTGACTCAGCGCTCGGGTACAACTATGGGACGACTGATTATCTCACAAATCTCGAGCTTGATTTTAACAACGTGACCCATATACCGTACTACATAGGAACTCCTGCATTTCTCAGGTACATACAACCCCTAGAATTTCATACCCGCAAACCAGACCGGTTGTTTTACATGTATTCATTCAGTCTTGATCCACAAAATGATTCTCCCACGACTCATGTAAATTTCTCAAGAATTTTTAATCAAAATTTTACATTTAATCTTGTGAGAGGTATCCAAACCAATCTTTACGTTCGTATATATGCACTCGCTTATAATTTTGTAAAATTTGAAGGCGGTATTAGTCAAGTTTTGTTTTCTAATTATGAATCATAATGGATTTCGAGTCTGCAGCAATGGATCTCATAGTTCCCGTGCTCGAGTCAGCAACCGTACTTGCTGCACATTACGCCAAGGCATGCGGACGGGACACGGTCGTGGCCCAGGACATGAAGTTGGGCATGATGTTTGCAGCCCGCAATGTTCTCGGCAAACAGATTGGAACTTTGTACCCGGAAATTTACGAGGATTCAGAGTCTGACGAAGAGGAAGAGGAGGAAGAGGAGGGTGAGGAACCTGAATGGACACGTTACGAGGGTCAGGACAACGACATGGCTCGTCAGATGAACGAATGTGCAGCCACATGGGATGAATGGGTGCCGCAGAGTCCAGCAGAAAGAATGCTGAAAAAAGCTATAGAGCATGAGCCAAGTGCAGATATTTGAGATTGAGGATGAGGAGGAGGAGGAAGAAGAGTATCAACCCAGGAGACCAAAATATTCCACCATCGTCCTCGAGGAAGAGTACGAGGAAGATGATGAACCTCCCAGAGGATGGGATCTTCAAGAAGATAAATTTTTTCCTGTGCAATGATTAAAATGGCTGGTCTTGTTTCAAGTGTGGGTGCTCAGCTCGAGACAATGTCTCTGAACTCAATCGTCGCAGGTTTTTCATTCGCAAGTGCTATTGCATGGATGGATGTTGTTCGGTGGGTGATCTCCCAGGTTGTTCACGTGAGCAAGAATGGCGGGCAGTACTACATCCTCTCAGCCCTCTTCACCACTCTGCTTGCAATCATTGTCTATATGATCATCAGCGTGCTGGCAAAGAATGTGAAGATAAACCAGGCGCAGACAATGTACGCTGTGACGCGCTAAAGAAAGTTTTGTAAACAAATAAACCTAAAATCAACGCAAGAGTTATCAGGACCCACGGAATTTTCATCCTTTTTTCAGGAACTTTTTCAGGGACCATTGACATTGCATCAATAACGCGCTTCAGCTCCACATCTTGCAAAGGTGGTGGAGGTGGAAGTCTTCTAGGATCTTCTTTTATAAAAGCCCGTATCACGAATGCATTCGTCTCTAGACCGCGAAAGTTGAGCAGTTGACCGTTCTTGTCAAACCAACGAACCGTCAGGCGGGACAGAACGTTTATAGGTTCTGGATACTCTACTGAAATTTTGTAATCTGAAGATTCCTGAAATGTTTTTATACACGCAGACCCTACATTCATAAGTATGGGTGCAAATGACCTTCCAGCATTTGATCCGGTTATAGTACCTGTAGATCCCACTATTGATCCTGTCGCAATGTGACTCGGAGTTTTCAATTCGTCAATATCAAGATATACATATTCATTCATAGACATGTCAATCACGTTTGAAGATCTGAGAATGTACTGACCAGCATATGTGGGATCCGTCAGAGGTGCGAGAGCCGATGTGTACGTGACATTGTTTGCAAGTCCGGCCATTGCCGCAAATTCTTGAGAGGTAATTTTCAAATTAAAATTTCCAGAATTTGAAAAAAGAAAATGACCCTCGTTTGAAAGATATGTCATGTTCAGAATTCCAGCATTGGTCACGGCACTCGCAAGACCTGTAGCACTATAGAACCCTTGGGTCAGTCCCACATTTGAAGTTCCTGTTATAAAAACATTGGATGTTGAATTGAGATTATAAACCGTGTTGGGTACACGCGCACTCACGAGTTCTACACGGGAGACATTCCGGATAGGATACGAGAGATGGACCACGTAATTATTTCCACTTGGATAAATGTTTGAGTCCCTGTCATTTGAATCTGCAGTTATAAACGTCTCCATGACTATTTGAATTCTGCAGATAAAATTAAATCACGAAACTGGCTCTTTATGTTTATGAATCCCTGGTAGTCTGCAAGGGTCGCAAGGAGTCCTTGGCGAATGTCCAGAAAGTTTTGGAATTCCATCTGAGCTTTTTTTTCTAAAATTTCCTTTTTTGAATTTGGTAAATTTTTCCAGCATTGTGATGCTTCGTTCCAACAATCAGTCTGGGATTCAATTATTTCAGATGCAATGTATCGGTACATTGCCCGTGACATGTCTTTGGGTCTGTGAAATATTTTAAGAATGTTGTCAGACTCGTCATATTCTACAAGATCTGAATCGAGCCAGTCGAACATTTATATATTATCAGATTACAATCTCGACCCGGTGACCCACGCGAATCTTTGTGTCTGCGTGAACTTCCCCATTAAACGTGCTCTGGGACCAAAGACTTGCATCATTTGCCTCTATGACACCCTTGCGAAGGAGCATGAACCCAAATGGCGCCGTCTCGAGATCAATATACTGCTCGTCCCCAACGTCGCTTGGGGTCAGAGACGTACCCTCAAACACGGGATCTGGGCTTGCGAGGGTCGGCTCCTTGAGGTACAGACCCGTCGTGACGTCATGAGGGCTCTCGAGAAGTCCAAAGAAATCATCAGGGCGGAAAACGATATCACACCCAATCAACATGGCCACATCATACTCGGTCCCTGAAATTGGAGCAACACACTTCTCCAGAGTCGGCTGCTGACTCACAGCAACCTGGTGACCCCGCGATGCAGTCTGCATCACGAGATCAGTCCATGACAAGAGAAACTCACGAGAATACGTCTTTCCATGAAGACAGAAAACAACTTTCACCATTATAGAAATAAAATGACTGTATTCTTTAGATGGCAGCAGTGCTTGTAATTTTAGGAATTGTGTGTTGTTGTTCATCATCAGTTGCCAGTGCACTTGCAATTCCATTTCCAGGAAGTAGTTCAAAAGACCCTCCGCTTGATGGATTTAAAGAAGTCGCATCAGGTCGAGGTATATATGATCCAAGCGCACTTATAACATCATCATCGGGAGATGGTGGCATATTATGTGCAGAAAATTGTCAACTTGATTTTACATGCAACGGATTTAACACATGGGATAAAACTGATTCATTTGGTTTTACAACTTCATATTGTATGAAAAGAACAACAAGTATAAATCCTTTAATGACACTTCCCGGATGGATTCTTAAAAAAAATAATTCAAAAATTTTCACAAAAAATTCTTGACATTTATATATGGATGATGGTGGTGACAACACTACAGGAATAATAATTTTAATTGTTATAGTTTGTATTTTTATAGCATGCATAGTATCAGTAATTAAATTCAACTCTCCATCGAAATCAGGTTCTTCAGGACTAACTGCCGACCAAATTATGAGCGGTATTAATAGTTTAGTATTTACTACATCAACTGTTCCAAATATTTTACAGTATGGAAGTGGAATACCAGGATCTTTGAATTATGGATTATTATATAATGCATATGCTCCTTCAAATTTAGGTTCAGTTGTTTCTAAAAATCAAAATGACTGTGATGGTCTGTGTCATTCTACGCCAACATGTGTAGGGTACACAGTCGACGGTACAAACTGTCAACTGAAAAAAAATGTAACAATTGTGAATTTCTGCCCGGGTGCAAGTAATTTGTATGTTTCACGAGACTATGGGAGGACGTTTTACGAATCATATCCATATGGAAAATTTGATGATGGACTTGTAAAAAGCTTGTGGACTTTTCACGGGTCGCTTCCAGATGCAGTGTCAAACTGTCACGCGAATGATTCAATTTGTAACGGTTTTACATGGGATGGAAACTCTACAGCAGTTATGTATCCAGTTATAGTTGGACTTTCTCAGTCTACACCAGGTACTGTATATACAACACTTGAGAAAAAGCCACAGTTTGTTGTAGTAAACAATACTGCATATAATGATACACCTACATCCACGTCGACAGAAAACCCAAGTTGGGCTCAAAGTATTCCATTTAACCCTTCACATGATTCAGATTATTTTACGACATGGAACAGGAACTGGGACGCGAGCGTTGACCGGCTAGGTTCTACTTCTGCCGCATCAAACACACTAACAGTAACAAACTTGGCACAATGTCAGAATGCATGTGTTTCAAATTCATGGTGTCAGTCATTTGTGTTTAATAAATCGGCATTGACATGTTATCAAAGAATGGATCAAGTGGCGTGGCCCCGTACAAATATTGATGGAGCTACACACCAGCAATGCAGACCAGGCGTGAATGATTCTGGTGATACGTGTCCATGCGGTGTAAGTCAGGATAATAACTTCAATTGTAACAATAACATTATAGGAGCTGGGAGTGGAATATCGAACGGGTCAACTGATACATATGTTCGATTAAATCCTCCTCTTCTTGAATTTTGCTCTCAACAATGTCTCAATGGCGGGTATGAAGTCGCATGGTTTGACAGTACGAATGGAATATGCAATATGTATCAAGAACCCCCTACAAGTAAACAAACAAACAGTACAGCAACAACAGTTTGGATGACTGAAAATTTTCATCCATAATAAAAGGAGATGAGTCCACTGCTATTAATAATAATCGCATGTATAACATGTTCTGCAATTTGTGCATTTTTGTATGTAGCAGATTTAGAAATTAATAAACCAGTAGCTCAACCCGCATCTATTCTTTCAGACGCTCAAGTCCAAGCACTTGTAGATAAATTTAATAGTCAGACATCAACACCTGTTCCTTATTCAAACGTTTTGAATTATAGTATAGGACACATAGGACATGTTATGCCACCTCTTTTGCCTGCAAATTCAGTTACTATAAAACAGTGTAATACCCTGTGTAACGGGACAACTGGATGCCAAGGTTTTCAGTTTGGTTCAATAACAAATCAATGTGAACTGTTAAGTAATATTTCAAATACGTTTTATTCATATGACAACGGGTGGAACATATTCACATCTGGAAACCCACCGAATAACGGATTAGCAGCTGAACTTGTAGGCACAGGGTACAGCGCAGATCCATCAAAGAAAAAGGGACCAATAATTGGTGTAAATTCATTTGATAATTGTGCTTCATATTGTTATTCAAACGCAGCTACATGCAAGGGTTTTAGTATAAATGCATCAGGATGTACTTTATTTTCAGACACGACTGTTTCTGTAGTAGACCCATCGACAAACTCGTGGACTGTTGTCCCTGTTAACCATGGTAATGGACTTACCAGTACGTCAAACTAATTTATTTTTGTATATTAATGGGAAATGCACAGTCTCAGGTAGCAAATATTGTGAATAATTCGTGCATGACGCTTACAAATAACTACGTATCCAAAAATATAGCAAAAACAGATGCAAATAATATTAACACTCAAACATTTACACTAAATATTGGTGCAATTTCCAACTGTCCTTTGTCATTTGGGCAAAAGATCGATGCTCAAACTGTTACAATTTCATCAGTAGATGATCAATCAACCACTCAATTTTCATCAGACTTGACTACTGCATTGACAACCGCAGCTACACAAAATGCGTCAATGATGAACGGTCTCGCTTCTATTACAGGAGGGAACTCCAGTGACACTACTACAAACGTATCAAATACTATAAAACAAACAATTACTAATACAATTGATAAAACGAATATAAATACCATTGCTGCAAATTCAGTAAACACTCAAACAATGACTCTGAATATACTTGCTTGTCAGAATTCTCCTATACAAGCAAACCAGGGCATTACATCTAACGTAATTGCTCAAAATATACTTTCGACTATCACTGATAATCTTATGAAAAGTTCGCTCGTTGCTTCAGCGGTTTCAAATGCTTCACAGACGAGCACAATGACAAACACGGGGCTCGACGGTCTCGTGGCATCAATTGGATCTGCTATATCTAATATAGTAGGCGCATTTACAGGTCCTTATCAAAATATCGCGATAGGTGCATGTGTTCTGTGCGCTCTTTGCTGCGTTGCTCTTCTGTACTTTATGTTGAGCCCTGCAGGTCAACAGGCGACAACAACCGCATCACAAGCTGGAGCAAATTATGTAGGTAAAATGCATTAATCTCCTTGCATCATTACGACTGCTATAATAATAATCAAAAACACACAACAACAAAAAACCCCTCCTCCAATAAAAAGTGGTGTATTACTTTTTCCAGATGAGGTCGATGTCGAGGGTGAGGATGGAGTGCTTGAAGGAGAAGCGCTTGAAGGAGAAGCGCTTGGAGCTGAAGAAGGAGGAGTGTTTGTTACCTGAGTTTGAGTACATGTTGCATTTATAGGACTATCTTGTGCTGCTCCAATATTTACCTGAACATTGCAAATTTGAATGTTTTCTGCCGGACATGCCGCAGTATCATATGGAAATATTCCTTGATCATCTTGATTATTTGCAGCGTGTGTACACCCATGCATGAGACATCCTGCACTTGCTGGATGTAAACTGTTAATTGCAGTAGTTGCTACACCGGTCGGAAGTCCAAAAACTGGACTTATAATACTAGTAAGTCCTAGTTCTTTGACGCCATTGTACTGATAATCCGCACATCCAGGATACCCTGAGTTTGCCGCATCAAAACAATTGCTCGTTCCGGGTGAAAAACTATATTTTGAAGCATTTATACAAGAACATTTAACATCTGTTGGTTGTGCATTACAATATGTATTAAACAAATTTAAAACTGTTCCTTGCCCGCCTGTAACTGTATTATCTTGAACAATTCTTTTCATTTCATTTATTACTGCAACCTGAGTTGCCCATGTGTATGCAGTGTCAGCTTTAACACCTTGTATAAGAGCATTATCAAATTGTTCATCTGACATTATAGTAGTTTGATTATCTGTTGCTTTTCCCTTGCATCTTGAGGCATTTGAGACAAGCATTGAGGGACTTACGTTAGAGCACCAGTTTTGTTTAATTGCTAATTCATCTTGTAAAGTAATTCCTCTACCAAGAGTCATATTATCCCAATTTGAAGGAATATCAAATCCTATATTTTCTATAAAACCATCTGTCATTCTTCCACCAAAGTCGTGGTTTACTGGAGCGTCTATATTGTAACATCCACTGTAATCTTGATTAGTTGAATCTTTTTTTGACGTGTTAAAATAGCCTTCCGTGGTTCCACCCGTAATTGCACCATTCTCAAAAAATATAAATTTCCATCCAAGAGGTATCTGATATCCACGAACACTATCATTTCCATATCCAGATGGTTGTTGCGAATATGTCCAGTTGCCACCACCATCTGCCGCAATTCTTGTTCCAGTTGTAATATTCGAAGGACTTATAAATCCAGGATTGGTTTGCAACCAAGAAGAACCGTTCGCGATACATGAGTTATTATCCCCGCTATTTCCGCCCGGATCAAGTCTAACACCAGACGTATTTCGACCAAATGGTAAAATACTTGGATCAGTTGGATCTGGTTGAAAAAAAGTAGGAAGTTGATACTTATTTATTTTTGAATATAAATCTAAACCTGTACTAGAAACACTTGTTGTTCTATTGTAATTATACCAGTCTGTGTACCAACATGTAAAATTTTGATTCCGACTGTTCCCTTGCTCTGCAACAAAACCCGCACAATTCGTGTTTTGATTACACATCCATGCACATGTTTCTGGACGATCTGATACCCATCGCATTTGCCCTATATTACCTGACCCTGGTTTATCAGTATTATGGGTTACTGTATAATTATTTAAATGAGGTACTGGAGGTGTCCAGTTACCAGTACTCTTGTCAAATGGCATGACCTATTATATTGTAACAAAATAATGGAGATCGTTACTCCTTTTTATGATCTGGGTGGACGAAAATATATTGATGTAATTTTCAATTCTGAAATTTTAAAATTGAAAATTCCATTCAGGTACGGACGAGTCATGTGTAAAGTCCTGGGACTCAAGACAATTCAGGAAATGAAAAAAGGGGAAATTGTGGATGTAAAATTCCAAAAGAAAACATGGGATGGTATAGAGTTTTTAGTCCTTGAATCAATAAAGGAATGCTGACGAGGAACGGACTTCTTGTCCCTGGGTCCCAGGAGCTAAAGAAAAATCTCACTGTTAGACCAGTAGAGAATGCATTGGGGATACAGGCGCCCTCCTTCAAGGTTTGGCGCCAAGTTCACGGGTCTGACCGGATTCTCATCCCTCGCTACTATGCCTCAACCCCACCCACCAAAGATTCCAGGCGAGATCATGCTCATGCTCCCGGTATTGTTTTTAATGGACGACTTAGAGGAGAAACACGACAAATCGAAGCTTTCGATGCAGGAGTCAAAGCCTTTGGAGAAAAAGGAGGGGGTGTCCTCTCGCTCCCGTGTGGATATGGTAAATGTCTTGGCAAGGACACATTGGTAATGATGTTTGACGGAACAATTAAAAAGGTCCAAGATATTCGAGTGGGCGATGTGATCATGGGAGATGACTCGACACCGCGTAACATACTATCAACGTGTACAGGAACAGAACAACTTTACAAAGTTGTGCCTACAAAAGGCGATCCTTACGTTGTAAACGAGTCTCATATACTGAGTCTCAAATATGTTCAAAAAAGGTACAAGACGTTTGGTAAGATATTAGATATTTCTGTACTGGACTATCTCGAGACTTCCGATTCTTTCAAACATAATGAAGTTAGGGGATACCGAGTACCAGTCACATTTCCGAGTCAAAATGTCCCACTCGACCCATATATGTTTGGGTACTGGTTAGGTGATGGAATGTCCATGAAGGCGTCTATAAGTTCTCAAGATTCTACAGTTCTTCATTATTTCAATAAAAATTTAGGACAATATAATTTGCATTTAAGCCACGTATCAAACTATGATTACAATAAGCCAAATTATTTTTACAAAACTCTAAAAGATTTAAATATGATTGGTAATAAGCATATTCCTCAAGTTTACAAATGCAACTCGCGAGATGTACAACTTCAAGTTCTTGCGGGTCTCATTGACTCTGACGGGTCGGCAACTGTTGGCGGGTGGGATTTTATTCAAAAGAATGAAAAACTCTTTGATGATGTCTTATTTTTGGCGCGTTCACTCGGGTTTTCTGCTTATAAAAGCAAGTGCCTGAAAACGTGCACAAACTCGAAAGGAGGTCCTAAAACGGGTACATATTACCGTTGTTTCATAACCGGGAAAGGGGTAGAAGAAGTTCCTTGTAAAATAAAACGCAAGCAAGTCTCGCCAAGAAAACAAATTAAGGATAATTTAAATGTAGGAATTAAACTCGAAAAACTCGAAGTAGGTGAATATTTCGGGTTTGAAATTGATGGAAATCATCGGTTTGTTTTGGGAGATTTTACAGTAACACACAACACGACTGTTTCACTTGCTCTTTCATCACATCTAAAGGTCAGAACAATGATTGTGGTCCATAAGGAATTCTTAGCAAATCAGTGGGCAGAAAAAATTAAAGAATTTTGTCCAACCGCGACAATAGGGAGGGTTCAAGGGGACGTGTTTGACATTGAAAAAGATTTCGTCATTGCTTTGATCCAGACATTGTGTTTGAGACCAGAGGGTGAAGGTCCCAAAATGTTTCCAAAAGATGCATTCGATTCAATTGGCCTCGTTATAGTCGATGAGGCTCACCACATTGGCGCTCCGGCTTTTTCGCAATTCATGTTCAAGGTGTGTCCTCGGTTTACGCTCGGACTTACTGCGACGCCTGAACGCAAAGACGGGCTCACGCGCATCTTGTACTGGTTCCTCGGACCAGAGTTCTTTCGGGTCGAACGCGTGAATCAAGCCAAAACACAGGTAGTCCCTATTCACTACACGTGCGATGCCTTCAAGGAGGCTCCACCCATAACGAGGTTTGGAAAGATTAACATGGCGGGAATGATCACCGTCGTCACCGGTCTCGAGGACAGGAATGCTCTCATAGTCAAGACCGTCAGTGAAGCCCTGACTATCGGGAGGCGTGTACTGGTCCTGAGCGACCGGCGAGAGCATTGTTTTGAATTACACAAGAAAATTGGCTCTAACTCGGGGTTGTACATTGGGGGCATGAAAGAGGCTGATTTGAACGAAAGTTCTCAGAAAAGAGTCGTCATTGCGACATTCCAGCTAGCTCACGAAGGTCTCGATATTCCGGCACTGGACACTGTCATTCTCGCAACTCCAAAGTCGGACATTAAACAATCTATAGGGCGTATTATGCGAGAGGGTCCTAAAAAACAGTTTGATCCACTCATTTATGACATTGTCGATCACTGGTCTGTCCTGAATTCAATGTACAGGAAGAGATGCGCAATTTATGAAGAGGGCGGCTTTGCAGGGGTAAAGTCGGACTCCACAAAGGGTCGGTGTTTATTTTCTTAGAATTAAGTAAATGCAGCAGACGTGTGGAAACTTGACGAACGATTGGTGGGATCGGCAGATTGCCATGTACAACAAGAGCATAGATCAGCTCCTAGCAGTTGCGACAATCAAGCCTTGCCTCTCATAGAGTCACCAAGACCCAACAGAAAAACACCAGCCACGAAGAACATCACGAGATAATTACACTCGGTGTTGTCCGAGCCTGGAAGTTCTGGAAGTTTAATTTCTTCTTTAGTTTGTGGTTCCCTGTAGACTGGAGGAATTGTTACAGGAGGACCAAATGGTGCCATGGGAACACCCATCTTATTTTAGTGTCAGAAAAAAAGCAAGCCTCTCAGATCGAAACCTCCTTCTTCTTGGACTTGCGACCGCGTGGCTTGCCTTCTACAGGGACGGATCGGGTGTCGCCTCCTGCGTCAATTGAAACAATGTCCGAGACCTCATCCTCCTCCTGGCGTCCAGGCCTGGAATTCACGGCTTGAGGAGGTCCCATCATATTCATGAGCGACCCAAAGTCCATGCCCGGTCCGCGCATCTCTCCAGGGCGGAGACCCTGGGCTGGGCGTTCTCCGGCACCTGGTCCTGCTCCACCCTGAGACCGTTGGACAGCGTCCATCATGTTGCGCATAAGGTCTGGGTTTTGCTTCATAACTTGGGAAGGATTTGGTACAGCCGCCTTGAACATTGAGTTGGTCAAGTGGAACATCATAGCAGACCCGCCAACCATCATCAGCAGCTTGACCTCTGGTGCAACGCTCACCTTGGTTCGGTACTTGGCATAGAGTTCCTCAAAGACACCATCGTAGTCTTCGATATTCTCCATAGTGTTCTGGGACCAACCGTTCAGCTCAACATCGAACGGATCGAATTTGTCATTGAGAAACTCGAGACCAGTCACGCATGCCACGAGCATGCGCCGCTGAAACTTGATTGACCGCTCAACCTCGATCGAATACGTCATGCGCTTGTACTCGGTGCGGATTTCGTCAATGTCCGAAAAAATGCTCAGACGCTGGCTTGATTGAATACCCTTCTTATTCAGGCGGGAAATCTTGTTCAAAAGGTCAGCCTTCTCGTCCTCGATCGTCTTGTACCCTTCAGAAGGCACCTGCTCACCACCTCCACCTCCCTCCTGATGATCATACTCTTCAGGATCCTCACCCCCGTCATACTCCTCAGCAACAGGAGGAGGAGGTGCGGTCCGCTTATCAGGATTCATAAACATATCCATGCCATCATCTGGTGGAACCTCGCGATGGGTCGGGCCTGGAGCCTGTTTAGCAAAAGGGCTTGGGCGGGCAGGCTTGGGCTTCAGGGGAGCCTTGCGCTCTGGAAGCTGAATTGAAATTTCATCCAGCAGGGCAGTTTCATCATCATCCAAATTCATATTCTGACCATCACGAGTGTCGAAAGAGATATCCATTCTAGAACCTTTAAAGAAAGAAGGTTGATAGCTTTAACGCATGTTTTCAAAAATAATGTCAACCAAATACAAATGAAGAAAGCTGGGAAATTCGTCAGCCGGCTCGTAATTTTTGGCCTCCTGCTTGCAGTACTTTACATGCTGGTCAAGGGTCGCACCAGCAACTACTACGGCGGGTCACCACTCCAGACCATGATGGGCGATGCCGCCCAGAAGGGTCCCAAGAGCATTTTTGATATAAAAAATAACCTGAAGTGTGTTCCAGGTCCTGAAGCTGATGCAGCATATTACACACAGGATCTGACACCAGGCGGTCTGTGCGGTGACGGGTCATTTGTCCGCAACCAGATGCGCGACTATACAATTAGCGCCGGTGTTGGCGGCTCCCTGTTTGATCGCCTAGCTTAAATTCTAGTTTTAATTCATCAATACTTTTGTAATACCTTGCAAGATCCTTTTTGAATCGTGCATCCTGCTTGGCTTCTGTTTTGTAGAGCCATGCAAGATTTGCTTTACTGTACTTTGTTCGAACCTGATTGTCTGTTGGTCTGCGCGGACTCGGGGTCTTTGGTTTTGCAACTTCGACTGGTTTTTTATTTATAAAACTCAGAGCCTGCATCACCGTATCCGCCAAGTCATCCTTCTTCTTGTGTTCGTCAAAAAACTGTATCCAATCTTGGTTTGTTTCTTGGATAAATTTACGGGCTCGTTCAATTGAAGCCTTTTTACGTGCAGCATACTGACCTTTTCCAGGTCCAGCGACGTCTGGGATTTTGTGACGAGCGTCCCAGATTACGACATCCTTTTCCTTGACGAGAAAATACGTGTGAAGAAGGTTCTCGACCCCCTTCATGCTCCTGTTGCGATCGGGCTGCTTTTCTATGAGTACAGTTTTCGCATCAAGAACCCACGGCTTTTCGTTAAGATGCCGAACGAGGCACACGAAGACGCCATCCGCGTGTTTCATAGGAACTCCCGAAACGTCCCAGCGAGAAATCTTTCGAGTGCTTCCATCAATAAGACACATTGCTAGGTTTTTGATTCCACAGTCAATGGAGAGTATCATATAAAGATAATTAGGTGAATTACTTTATATGGAACTCGTTTGCTGGTGGTGTGTGCATCCGCATGAAAACAAATTGCCATTTCACCTTCCTATAAAATACGACGACCGTCTTGACAAATACAGTACTATAGGCAACTTTTGTTCATGGAAGTGTGCAAAGGCATATGCCCTGGCTATGGACAGTGCTCGAAAGGGGGAGATTCTTTCCATAATGGCCATGATGCGTATGAAGGCGTGCGGAAAGTACGAACCTCTGTGGCCCGCCCCCAAACGCGAAACGCTCAAATGTTTTGGAGGTAAATTTACAATTGAAGAATTCAGAAATTATGGAGGAAAGATTGAGCCTCCAGTTGTTCACTGGCCATTTGAACACAAGTACGTTCCGACTATAGGTCCTGACCAAGTCATTCAAGCTCCAAAGTCAACAAATTCCAAATCAAAGCTCAGAGACATTGAAGACTCTGTAGAAACAGGGGATACATTCAAGCTTAAGCGAGACAAACCACTTGCGAGAGCTTCTTCCAAGTTAGAGAGCTCACTCGGGATTATACGCAAGGCAAAGTGATGTGTATAGAAACAAGAAAACAGAATTTTATTTTTGAAAATGGAACAAATGTTTTGGCGGTAGATTACCCTTCTGCAATTGTGAAACTTCATCAGACAGATTTAAAAAATTTCACAATTGAATATAATGGAAATAATTTTTGGAGGTGTAGGTTCTCTTCAGGTGTTTCTATAGATTATGAAAGCCAGAGCGAGCATCTTGCGCATCTGCAAGGTCCGTGGCTAGTTTACCTTGACAAGAGACTGAAAAATTAGTTGCTTTTGGCGATGCGTTGGTCTTGAAACCGGAACATCAATGTCGGTACTTCTGTGCCACTGCGAACCGCTATGGGCCCTCCACTGTATAGCCCACCGGTCGAGTGTCTTTCTGCAAAACACGCACGGTATAGACGTCCCGAGTTCGCCGGTACCACACATGCGCTCTATGATGACGTCACCGTACTTGCGATGGATCCAATTTCCAAGCTGATGCGGCTTGACTCCTGCCCTGTTCGCCTCGAGATTCACATGTTTGAAAAAGAGTCTCTCGGCGCACATTATGTAATTATTTGGGTGAACCGTCCTGCTCGTGTAGCATATCACGTAGGGTCTCATTCTTAGAAAGAGGGGGGTTGAAATCTTTAAGGTCCAGAACGTGAAGGAGATGGCATGGGTGGCTGTGGCGCCGATGTGTAGCTTGTGGAAATCACGGGAGGCTGACCGGCCGGTGGCATGGCCGGTGGCATGGCCGGTGGAGCAGGTAAAGTATTACCCTGACTTACAAAAGTATTGTACATATTCATATACTGTGCGTTAAGTGCACTATAGTTTGCGTATAGTAATGATATACTCGACATTGTTGCACTATCAATAGTCTTAGGGGAAGTTGAAACTGCATTCATAAATACCGTCATTGCACTTGAAAATGCATTGTATGTTATAGCCATTGAAGATATGTCGCCTGTAGTGGTACATCCGAGAATCATATTAGCAACACCGTTAAAAGAAACTATATGATTTCTCAAAAAATCATGAAGATCAGTTAGTTTTGAAGTAAATGGAGCATATGTTGCTGGTAGAGAAAAACTGTTAAATAGTTGTGAAAACCCAAGAAGGTTTGCACCATATCGTGTAAGCCAGTCAGGAGGCGTGGCTATAAGTCTAACTGTGGGTAACTGAGTTCCGTACCCTGACTCGTTCCTGAAAAACATCAGGTACACTAGTACCACGCTCAATATTATTATGATTATGTCCTCCATGTCATGGTCGAACAAAAAAAACAGGTCGTGAGGACGCCACAATGTCCGAAATCATGCATGGTCCAACCATGAATAACCCGTGCCGAGCCTATGCCCAAGCCGCTTTCGCCAAGGCTCTTGGAGCTGGACCCGTTGCCCGAAACTGTGAGATTTCAGTTCTCAACTGGACTCGAACACAAGTCTCACTTGATGACTCGTCATGGGAAAGCAGAAAGTTCCGAGACATGTACAAGTTCAAAACACTCTCTCTACTCAAGGCACTCACATATGACCCCATGGTAGTTCCTAAGATCACCGTGTATGGTGATCAAGTGAAAGTGTCTTGTTCAATTGTCCCAAGCTTGATTCACAAGATTAAAACTAAGAGACTCGACTCGAGACGTATTGCATGGTACTCGTCTGATATTCTGTGGCCCGATGGTCCTTATGCGAAAGTCATTGCAAAACACAAGGCGGACGACATGCGAAACGAGGCATTCAAAGCCAAGGAGGCGGACTATGAAGGAATTCTTCAATGCAGAAAATGCAAGTCAAAGAAGACGGAGTACTATCAATTGCAGACACGTTCGGCGGACGAGCCCATGACAACATATGCTACATGCAAGAACTGCGGACTTAAGTGGAAGTGCTAAGAATTAAAATATGTCCAAAGTGTAATATGAATACTTACCAGATTCACGTCGATACAGCGTCCGTCATAAACGTAGGGGGGGCTGGAACCCAGCCCGTAGTCTCTAAAACCAACTTTAACCCTTTTCAGGCAACAGTCCTCTTTGGAAACCGCCATCGTGCATTCCGTTCAATAACTCTGCGCAATGCTCAGATCCCAATTGGATACTACAACATTCGGGCCCCGTACAACACCATCACATTCGGGTCAACGACCTATACGGTAAGCCCTGGAAACTATAGTTCCACCTCATTTCTTGCGGCACTTAATTCTGCAACTTCTGCAATAGGTTCATGGAGCTACATAGCTGCAACGAATCAGATCCAGTTTAGCTCTACATCAGGGACTGTGACGCTCGTGATTCCAACGGGTCTTAATTATCCGACCCTAGCAAATCTTCTCGGGTTTGTTCCGACGCAGACACTTACCGGAACTGCACTCACTTCTCAGAATTCATATATATTGAATTTTGATACTTATATTAGCATATGGATCGAGAACCTTGGCCAGTCTTCTCTCGAGCCCGCTCAGATTACGTTCAAGATACCAGTCAATGTCCCGAGTGGGTCTATAATGCAATGGGCAGACAACTCTCAGAATGTGCAAACAGTCCTCGTGACGGATCGTAACGCTCGCGTCGACCGTCTCAACATAACAGTTCTTGACCGTTTTGGAAATATTCTGAATAATAACGGAATAGATTGGTCTTTTACCATAGAAGTTGATTGTGATAATTAAAATATCGAATAAAGTTAAATGAATATTGACGGAACGGTCGGGAACAAGTATCAGCTCCCGACGGCGACCCGTCCGTATGATTTTGGGACGGACGCTATCGAACGCCAGCGTGTCTCCCTCGGTCAGGCGATGATGGATGCAGATTTCGAGTACGGTCTGCAAGCAACTAAGTGGCAGTCATTCTTTGAAATTCGCAAAACTCCCACTTATTTCGACATTCCCGGAACTGATGCGACCGTTTCAAACGTCGTGTCTGATGGGTCTTACCCTTACTCCAACATAACCGTGTACTACAACAATGTTTATTCACAGCCACAAGTTACCGGACAGCCCATTAGTATTTTTGGACTCAGAAATCAGGTAAATACTGCTGATCGCGCTGAAGGATACTTTCTGGTCACTTCAAATAACCTGACTGCAAATACTGCAAATTACATAGCCAAGGGGTACGTCTCGAGCTCAAATATTCAGACCAATCTTACATTTTCTCGACGTGGAGGATTTTACTCAAATGGACTTTCAAATATTGTCTTTTCAAGTCTCACGACTGATGCTTCGAGTAACATAGTTGTAGCGACTTCAAATGCTCACGGTATTCTTCCGGGTACGCCAATTACTCTCCAGACTTCGTACCTTACTGCAGCAGCGGGCGGGTTCACTGCAAATGGAACATTTATAGTCAGCAACGTAACTTCCGCAAATACGTTCAACGTTGTTGCAAACACGACTACATTCACAACTTCAACCGGAGCAACAAACGTAAATACCCAGTTGTACGTCGATCCATATGGGTCAAATCAGCATCGCCCGTATGATGGAGGTGTGCTCCTCTCGACGCTTGCACCGGTCCATGGATCATCCGTGCTCCGTCAGTCCAAGAAGGCGTTCCGCTATCAGTCCGGAAAAGGTATCCTCTTTTCGTCTGGAACTCTCTTTTGCCCGAATATAGACGTGGCTTCCGTAAATGTTTACGGAATTTCGACAACTCTTTCTTCATCTTTTACAACTCTCACCAATTCAAACTTGCAGATTGCCGTGACAAGCACAACAGGGTTCGCAGTCGGGCAGATTGTCGCGAGTTATCTGAGCATGAATCTCGGAACTGCAACAATTTCCGCAATCAATTCGTCTGGTCTAACTATGAATCTTGCGTACACGGGAACAACTCCTACAAGTATACCATCTGGGACTGTGGTGACGACCCTTCCTGTAGGTTCAAACATTCAGCTCATTACAGATATTACACACGGTATTCCAACCACTGGCGCTACGGTTACACTTCGCAACTTTGGAACGTCCGGGCTAAATGCAACAGGTTACACAGTCACTGGGTGCATAGATTCGCGCACTATTAACGTCCAGTCTCAGAATGTTCTCACAAGCACACTGGTAGCCATGGGCGATCAGCCGCGCCTCGTGGTCACTGGATGGCACGGGGCATCTGTGCGTGCAGGAATATTCGACGATGCGAACGGAATGTTATGGGAATATGATGGACAGACGCTCAGCGTCGTTCGCCGTCAGTCCACGTTCCAATGTGCCGGGTACATTTCAGTCTCTCCACAGTCTCAGGTTCTCATAGGTCAACTCTCAGGTCTTACCGGATCTATAACACCAAACGCATCAACGAGCGTACCGGTCGGAACAACTTCGGCAATTCTTCCATGTGCGTCCCACACTGTTCTTGCGAACATGTATGCGTACATAACGGGTCTAGGATATGTCTGGGTCATTGGAGTTCCTGATTATTTCCAATTACAAATTGGATTTTTACCAACGACTTCAACAAGTCTTGCAACTATCGGAACTTCTGCTATAACCTTCAGCCTTCCACTGACCCGTTTCCAGGATCAGCTCAAGGTGAAGGACCGTTTCACTATTCGCGGAATGACGCACGAGGTGACGAGTATCCAGGGTCAGGGTATCCTTACATTTAACCCACCGTACCGCGGGACAACTGTTGTAGACCCGGCCCATGCGGTCAAGGCGTGTAAGATTAAGGAACTCCGAGTTCCACAGTCTCAATTCAATCGTGACCCTATGAACGGAACTGGAGCTTCCGGATACAAGGTGGACCTGAGTCGCATGCAAATGATTGGTATTCAGTACACGTGGTACGGAGCGGGCTTCGTAGACTTTATGATGCGCGGAGCAGACGGAAATTGGCTCTACGCTCACCGCATTCGTAACAACAACGTGAATGACGAGGCGTACATGCGGTCAGGAAATCTTCCGGTCCGGTACGAACTCACTGTTGAGAATCGATCTGCAGTGACTTCTCTTTCTTCAAGTATTCTTGCAAGCACATCTGACGTTCTCGCGGTGAGTGACCCAACGAACCTTTTCCCAACATCTGGGACGCTCCTTATTGATAACGAACTTGTATACTATGCAAATAACACGGGAACTTCATTCACGGGTCTTACTCGGGCCGCTCAGTTGACTTACGTGATAAACGATGTTCCACGAACACTTACGGGACAGGCTGCAACAACTCACAATTCAGGAACATCCGTCAACCTTGTAAGCTGTACCGCAACACCGACGCTGACTCACTGGGGGTCTTCATTCTTGACTGACGGCCAGTTTGATGTTGAGCGTGGATACTATTTCAATTATTCAAATACCACAATTACATTGAATGCATATGGCGGAACTCCCGGAGCTCCTGCAGCAGGTTCGAATGCATGTGCGTTTGCCATTCGCCTCGCACCTTCAGTTACGAACGGTCTTACCGGAGACATTGGAACAAAGGAACTGTTGAACCGCGCCCAGCTTCTTCTTCAAAAGCTCGAGGTTACATCTCCGGTCAACGTACAAACAATAGGATACCTGAACCCAACTGGTGTAACATTCAATTCAGGCGTTTGGCAGCCTGTGAATAATCAATCAAACGGTACTCAGCCGAGTTTTGTCCAGTACTATCCGGGAAATGCCATATCTGGAACCCCACTTCCGGGAGAGCGTATTTTCTCGACAATTGTTCAAGCAAATAATCAAAACAACTTGGACTTGAGTTCTCTCAAGGAAATGTCTAATTCAGTCATTGGAGGAAATCAAAATTTCCCAGACGGTCCAGACTCTCTCGTAATCTTCTGTCAAAATCTAGCGACAACTGGTGGTTCAAATGTTATTCAGGTTAATTTGTTTTGGTCAGAAGCCCAAGCTTGATTAAAAATCTTGAAATATATTACCAATGGCTCCCGGTCGTCCCGCTGCTCCCAAGTCTCCCACGCGTTTCCTAAACTCCAAGCGTCGCATGATCTGGCACGTGTCCGGCAGCAACAAGTACGTTGCCAAGTCCGAGAAGGGTGCTCTCGTGTACAACCCCAAGGCGCGTTACGTCAAGAGCCCAGGCGGCTCTGAGCGCCTGCTGGCCAACACCAAGGCTCGTGCACCCAGCGCCATCCGCCCCAAGGCGACCCGCCGCATGCGTGTGAATGCCGGTGTTGCCCGTGGTGCCCGTGCCGGTGTCCACGCCGGCAACCTGGCTCGTCTGTTTTCCAGCCCCAAGCGCCGCGGTCGCCCCCCTCTTCCAGGAGGTCCCAAGAAGTACATGCGCAAGGAGGGTCTGCGCAAGGAGCGGTCCAACAAGGGCGTGAAGCGCGGATCCCGCAAGGAGAAGGCGATGTTCTCCCGGCTCGTGGCGTCTCTGAATTAGGCTTTCAATCTTAATTAAAAAAAGGACAAAAAAGTCCAAATTTCATCACATAGCGGTGAAATTTGGAGTTTAAAAAAAAGTTGACTAAATACAAAATGAAATCAATTCCTATTATTGTTATTGTAATTTTGGTCATAGCTATAGTTGTTGGAGTTTACATTAAATTTTTTGGGGGTAATTTGTCTGACCTAAATCCAGGATTTATACCACCACCTGCATATGTATATCCTCCCATCAATCCCGTAGCAAACCTCAGCCCGCAGGACCAGGCGCTTGGTAAATATTGGTAAAAAAATATTAACAAGTGATATATGGAGAATTATATAATTGCCGGTCTCATATTCATAATTATTCTTATATTGATAAGAAAGAATACGAGTGGTTACACTACGGCGGATACGCCATCACCAATAACTAACTTTTATGCTACATATCAAAACATTGGTTATGATGTGGAAAAAATAGGAGGCGCTGCTGTTACATTTCCAAGTACACAGGCAGGAAATACTGCCAATATGGTACTTGCCGATGCCGCTGAATTTACGTGGTCACGAGAGAAGGTGAATTATCAGTTATATCTAAATAACGGAGTTACTGCCAACGGAACAACTTACTCACTTCCTAACGTGTGGGGATTCCGTAAACAATTGCAGGTTGGTGGAGGTGGATCGCTATGGTACCTTGTAAGTTTGTCATCAGCTGATATAAGCAATTTTACAGGCGCACCTGGTAACGCACTTGTATTAACTCAGAGTATTGCCGAAATCACGGTAGCTGGTACACTATATGAAATTCCTGGATTTGTTATTATTCAGAAGAGTCCAGTGACTGCCGTACTTCAATGTGATTCTAACGCAACATTGACTACAGCTCAAGCAGACGATGGATCTGGTGGTGTATGTGGATGTAATGCAGGTTATTATGGAACTGGATATGATTTATCCCATGTTACTGGAACTGCACCAGCTCAGGCAGGATGCATAATCACTCCGGTGGGGTATTATGCTGCCGCCGGTGCAACAACTGCAACTCAGTGTCCAGCTGATTCAGTTCGTGGAGGAAGTTATTATCAAACAACAGCACAGACGGGATCTCTTGCACAATCTGCTTGTTTTAACCCGTGCTCAGTTGGAAATTCTACGCAGTCTGGTGGAAACACAACAACTGCCGCAACGTGTACGTGTAACGCGGGAACTTACACAACAACCGCAGGAGCTTCATGTGTTGCATGTCCAGCAGGTACTGCTAATCCAAACGCGACTAATATAAGCGCATGTCCCGCGTGTGGTCTCGGTACGTACCAGACAAATACAGGACAAACTACATGTACAAATTGCCCTGCTGGAAAAGATACCGCAACTACAGGGAATGCGACAAATGCATGCACCCGCTGCGCAGGAGGGATGTACTCAACTGGAGGTGGCGGAGCATGCCAGTCATGTCCCAGCGGACAGACTGCAAAACCTGACAATACAGGGTGTGGAGGTATAGCGACATCAACAGCTCTAATAGACTTTGCAGGATGGCCATCAGGTGGTTCAATGGTGTTCGCTTTCGGATCAACACCCCCAGGTACAGTTTACGGAACAGCCACTCTTTCGGGTGTTGTGTGGACATGGTATCCCCCTGCTGCGCGCACTTATACATTTGCTATTATGGGAGGCGCCGGAGGAGGGGGGAGCGCTGCAAATGGTGGCAGACAAGTTCAAATGACGACTACATATACGGTTACTGATACATCCAAACCTTTCTACATAGTAGTAGGAGGTGGAGGCGCAGGAGGATCAGGAGGCGGTGCCGGTGGAGGCGGTGGAGCAAGTTTTGTATTTACATATGTAGCAGGAACCATAGGTGATTGGGCAATAGGAGGTGGTTCTGCAGGTGGCGGCGGAGTTTCTTCTGCAAGTGGTGGAGGTGGTTCCAATGCTGGGGGAGTAAATACTACTACACTCGGGTCGGGCGCCGGTTCAGGGTCCGCTGCATCGGGTGTTTCAGGAGGAAATGGTGGAGGAGGTTCGGGTATAACCCCTGCATCAGCATTTGCAGGTGGGGTTGGTGTGAACGGCGGAGGAAATGGCGGCGTCGGTGGCGGTGGGGCTGGAGGTGCAAATGGTACTAACAATATAGGAGGCGGAGGTGGAGGCGTTACTGGCGGAGTAACTGGCTCAAACTCTAGTCTACCATATAAAGGAATGCCAGGTACTTCCGGGTGTTCAATAACAGGATTTACAATGCCTTCTTTTACAATTACCACATGGTACACGCCATGGGCTAATACCGGTGGCGGTGGTCCGTTGAATACAGCAGGAGTTAATGGACAAATAACAATTTCTTAATTAATTACCTAAACAAGTAATAGATATGTCTATAATTATAATTGGATTAGCAATTTTGATAGTTTTAATAATTGGTATATTGTATTACTTAAGTAGCGCGTCTCAAAGTGGCTCGCTGATCACATCCCCGAGTGGCTCGCTGACATCTCCAAGTTCCTCTCCAAGTGGCTCACCGTTTACATCCGCGAGCGATTCGCCGTTTACATCTCCGAGTGGCTCGTTGATCACATCCACGGGCGGCTCGTTGATCACATCTCCGAGTGGCTCGTTGATCACATCCCCGAGCGGCTCGTTGATCACATCTCCGAGTGGCTCGCCGTTTACATCTCCGAGTGGCTCGTTGATCACATCCCCGAGCGGCTCGATTACATTCTCGTTTGGATCAACAACTCCGGCAATCATGTACGGAAATGCCACTCTTTCGGGTGTTGTATGGACGTGGTACCCTCCCACCCCGCGAACATATACATTTGCTATTATGGGAGGTGCCGGAGGAGGGGGGAGCGCTGCAAATGGCGGCAGACAAGTTCAAATGACGACTACATATACAGTTACAGATATTCAAAAGCCTTTTTATATCGTAGTTGGAGGAGGAGGCGCGGGAGGCACAGGAGGCGGCGGTGGTGGAGGAGGGGGTGGCAGTTTCGTGTTTACATACGCGTCTGGAGCCGTTGTTGACTGGGCAATAGAGGGCGGTTCTGGAGGTGGCGGCGGAGTTTCTTACACAAGTTCTAGCAGCGGTGGAGGGAACAATAGTACTAGAACATCTGTCAATGTACTCGGAGGAACGGGGGCTGGTTCCGGTTCGATAGCAACAGGTGTTATAGGAGGTTCTGGTGGAGGAGGTTTGGGTATAACCCCTCTATCAACATTTGCAGGTGGGGTTGGTGTGAACGGCGGAGGAAATGGTGGAGTCGGTGGCGGAGGGGCTGGAGGTGCAACTGGTACTAACACCGTAGGAGGCGGTGGTGGAGGAGTAGTTGGTGGAGTGCCTGGTTCAATCGCAACATTGCCATATAGGGCACCCGCAGGTACTTCTGGATGTTCATCAGGTTTTAGCACTCCTTCATTTTTAATGACCACATGGTACACGCCATTGGCTGGTACCGGTGGCGGTGGTCCGTTGAATACAGCAGGAGTTAATGGACAGGTAGTTATCACTTAAACAAATGCGCCTCGATAAAATAAATGTCTACGACATCTAAGTTTCTAAAATCTTTTGACCCAAAGAAACAGACCCACGTTCTTTGGCTAGGAAAGATGATGGACTTGGCAGAGTCACTCGGTGATCCTTCCAATTCTATCAATATGGTGGAGGATATCAACGATAATCCTTTGAATCTTGTTCTTGACAAGCGCGATGCACTCGATTGGCCTCACATTCATTTTGTGCTTTGTGCTGCATACGCCAAGGCTGTGCTTAGGGGTCAAGCTTTTGTCCCATAACTTCTTCAAAACGCTCTTGATAAAATTCAAGAGGAGCTTCAAACTTGAATAAATTTCCAGAAAAACGATATGAAGAATCTCTGTCTATTATTCCGTCTACAGAGACCATGTCCATCATATTTGAAGTGCATGTGACTTTGAGGTCCTCAAAGTCCCATTGGACTATAGCTAAGAACTGCATAGTATCAACCCTTGATTTCGGAAGAATGATATTTCCAGAGTTTCTTGTATCAGGCCATTCGTTTGTTTCAATAAAGTATGTCTCGACCATCTTTCCTATGAAGACTGCGTCACTTTTGTTTTTGAATCCCACTACAGTTGTCTTTTCACATTCGTCAATTTTGATTGAAAATATGTTATTTTTCCCTGAGTGTAGTGTAAAATAGTTGTTTGGCTTTCGCCCGAAACCTTTTGCGCGAGTGATTAACTTTGGTGGAACGGTTACAGACATATAATTAAGTACACAAAATTCCTTAAGTGGGGACCCCTAAAATTTCGAGTCCTGCCTGCGCCAAATTTCTCATCCAATGGTAGGGTCACCTCACACACAATGGAGTGCTCAGTCTGCTATTGCGAGACCGGGAGCTTCTGCAAGCTGACCTGCGGGCACGTCTTCTGCAAGGGCTGCGTCAAGGCGTGGTACCGCAAGAGTTCTGAGCCCAACTGCCCCATGTGCCGGCGGCCCATGTATTTCCGCGGGTTCCAAAAGGTCAAGGACCAGTGGGATGATGACGCGTACGACGAGAAGTGCTCGGACGTGTACGGTCAGGCGATCGATGCCGCGGTCGAAGACGCGTTCGAAATGGCCGAAGCCTTTCCCAAGTGGTCCAGAAGGATCATGAAGGATCTTAAAGAAGAGCTCGAGGACATTGAGAGCACTTATAACTTCCTGCGCAGCCGAGATGTTTCAAACGAAGACATTGAGTATGTCCTCTTTGAGACTGACGACTACTTTAGCGACCGTCACCTAGACAGATCATTCTGGCTAGACGAGCCGCCCAAGGAGTTTGCTACGCGGTACCCAAAGCTGGGGGGAGTTACACGCGGAGGAAAGCGGTGCAGAGCAAGAGAAGATATGTGGGCGACTTTTAGCTTTGTAGTTGTTTTGTAATAAAAGAGAGAGCTGTTATTCTAGTACAATGGATATTATTGCGTCAATAGCCGATCTATGCAAGGAGAAGGAGGACCTGGAAGAGACTGTAGACCGTTACGAGGAGTGGTTTTCCGAGCTCATCGGAAAGACCATTACCATAAGCCACGGAACTCGGCGTCACCGCAAGTTTATTACCGTGGAAATTATTTCATTCGATCAGGAAGGTTGGGTCGGGCGCGATGAAACGGGAACAGAGTACCTTGTGACTCTGGCCGACTTGATTCAAACAGCCATGGTATAGAGTTGTTGACAGAAACTCTCGAGACATTTTAATACATTTTTCCAAAACTCATCGTCGCGCTCAATGTCATGGGACAACACCTGACTATTGAACTGCTCCACAAGTCGGGCACGTTCAAGATTCAGCATCTGAAGGTACGTTTGCACTTGGATGTACTCGTAATCAGGAACTTTACGAAAAAGACGTTTGGTCCGATTCTTAATTTCCACAAGAACTCTGGATCCATCATCCATCTCTTGGATCCGATCAATCTTTCCAACAATTTCAAAATCAAATTCTCCAATTTCACAAATGGGAATTCTATAAAATGAATTGTCTCTGACTAATTTTGCATTTTCTTGAATGGAAATTTTGTCTGAAGTTTTATCCTCGGATCGAGTTCCATGACCCGTGTAGACTGTCGATCGAATGTGTTCGATGACATCAGACTTTTGTTCGGGTGTGAGTTTTTCATCGGTCTCAATCTTTGATCGAGCTTCTTGAAATACTTTTTCAGCCTCATTTGACGACTGTGTCTTTACGGCCGATGCCGCGTCGAGCACCTTGATGGCCTCTGCAGACGCATCGAGCGCGGCCCATGCCTTGTCGCTTTTCGTCTGACCCGTGAAGGTTTCGGGCCAGTACTTTTTCCAAATTTCATCACGAACTTCATCTGGAGGTTTATATGGGTTCCTCCCGATGATGGCCGCAACATCGCTCGCTTTGATTACAACCATTGTCAGATTAGCACTCTGACCTTTTAAGCCTTTGCAATTAACCATGTAATTATGATCATGGCAAGAACCTGGATTATAGAGTACCAGAACAGTATAGACCGCTCAAGGTCCCTGGAACATTCGCATGAATGCGTCTTGAGATCCATAATGTAACTCAGAGACACGAACAGGTACGCGATAGACAGCATGCCCAGAGGTACCCTGTAGTCATGGAGAATGTCAATGCCCTTTGCCATTATCACAAACTGAAGAGCAATGGCCAATAGGAAAAAATATTTCATAAACTCTCTGCGCCAATCCTGAGAGCACGAACAGTGATTGGTTTCCATGTTACGGATCCATGCAAATGCAAAACCATAGAATGCAATGTTAATTATTGGGCTCAGAAGCAATCGTTTCATTTATACATGCTTGAGATATTTCTTTCCAACCATGATGAGAATTTTTAAAATTTCTCATTAAAATTAATGAAAATTCATTTTTTAATTCTTCGCGTGCAGAAATAATTATCCGATTCATATTTTCAGAATGTTCATCATGAACCTCTGGATAATTTTTAAAATTTACATTTGGAAATTTTTTTAATTTTGGAATGTATTTTTTCAAAATTGATTCCACTTGGTCATTGCTCAAAACATTTCTAAACTTGTGAGCCCGAGTGTGCTTCTTGAGGTACTCCATGACATGATGACTCAAAATTATGGTCATGATCCTGGCAGAATCCTGACGCACCCCAGATTTTCAGATGCAAAGTGCACGCGAGTCGAAACGTTCTTCCGCCAAAAAGGCTAAAGAGTACAGTGTCTACTCAAATAAACACATCCGTCTACGCAATGGCTCATCTGTTTCGTCCGGGAATGCAGTTCCACATCTTCCCTCACCCGCCAAAGAAGACAAACGAGATCAATCCAACAAACGCTGAGGTTTGGCCCGTTTCTAATTGCAAGTACATTGTCCGTTCCGACATGTCTATCCAGTCTGTCGAAGACCCGGACCTTCCCATTGGGTGGGAGCTGATTGACGAGAATGACCGTTGGTACTTTCGGGTCGGATTCACGTTGGAAAAGTGTGATGTGGTCCTTCTCGGATACGAAGATGTGCCCCAAACAAAGAGAGTCTACTCTCGCGCAGATGCTATGATGATTGATTTTGAAGATGACGGAGAGCCTGAAGTGAATTCACCTCTCACGTGCCCAGGAGCGCCGCGCAAGGCACCAAATCCCTTTTTCTGTGTAAATGAATAATTAATGATTCCAAATTGCAACCAATGTGTCCACTTTGTCCCAGGCAGATACTCGCGTACAGATACATAATTTACAGAGGTCGTGGGATTCTTTATGACTGGGCAGAGTCTGCCCGTTTTAGCGAATCAAAATGTGGAGAGAAGGTTCTTAAAAAAGACAAACGTTGATCCAGTAAAGGATGAATAAATACGTAATCGCAGTTGGAGCGACTCTGTTGTACATTCCTATTTTTTACGTAGCAATTACCGAATTTCCAGTTCTTTCGTCGACATTACTCGCTATAGAGGTTGTAGACTCCTCTATATTAAATCCTGAGACTAGATCATGAAGGTTTGTGTCCAGACCCAAATCGCCATTCGTCGGGTCCAGCGCCACCCGGTGACCAAGCGTGTAGTCCGTCGCGTCGTGCAGGGAACCGCCATGGGAGTTGTCCCAGGAACTCTGAACGACGTGGTATTTCACCATTCTTCTTTAGATTTAAACGAATTAGTACACGCCACCCAAGATTCTCTCACCGTTTCAGTTCTTACCGCTATTGCGTTGTGTCTGAAAACCGCTGTAGTCTGAATCTTCCTTTTGGATAAATCACATTGAACTGAACGCGAAGTCTCCCACCCTTTAGAAACCCTTTGTTTGGTATTATATAATCCTCTCGAGGATCCAAAACTCCCCAGTCCAACGTGTCGATCGCAATCGGTCCGTCGAAGTGTGGTATCTGGATCTTTTTCCCGTTGACTGAATCCTCAAACGAAATCTTCGTTTGCCAAACAATGTCCGGACCTTGCCGCATAAGCTCTGGATGGTTCTGGACGCGTATGTGAAAGAGAATGTCGCCCGGCTCTTCGTTTGCTCCATGAACCTGTTCACCGAGACCATGTCCCACGAGGGTCGCGCCGTCTTCGATACCTGCGTGAATTTTCAGCTCGAGGTTCACTTGCTCAATCGTCTTCTTCTTTCCGTTACACGCGGCACACCCTGCGCGCAAGGTTCCTTGACTTTGGCACGCCGGGCAAGGCTGCTGAATAACCATAGGGCCCATTTGCAGGTGAATAGAGCCTGACCCGCGGCAGTTTCCACACTTGGACACACAATGCATGCACCACTTTCCGAGTGAAATTTTTAAATTTTTGGAAAGACCTCTGTACGCATCTTCAAGACTTATCTTAATCTCGTGGTCATGGTTCGCGCGACGGACTGGACCTCTCGGAACGCCGCCGAACATTTGACTGAATATGTCGCTTGGAAATCCGGCAAATGGATTCTGCGGAGGACCATCGACGTTTCCAAATTGATCTAAATTCTGTTTCTTTTGCGGATCGGACAATATGTCATATGCTCCCTGTATCTTTTTGAATTGCTCTGGATCACCACCTTTGTCGGGGTGGTGTTTCATAGCAAGTTTTCGGTAAGACTTTTTAATCTCATCATCTGAAGCACCCTTATGAATACCGAGAGACTCGTAAGGGTCCATTCCTAATTTTCACTACAAAGAATTTCTTTACTTGGGGCGCACACGTTGAAGGTTGCGCGGATACACTGGATTCCGAGTGACTGGGTTTCGGAAGAGGGACTTTTTGGGATCTGCCATGAGGATATTGTAATTTGACATTGATCGCCCAACAATTTTACCAATTTCTGTTTTAGTAAAATAGTTCTTGCGACCTGTTCCTCTGTTTGTGAGCATGTAGAACACGGCATCTTTCATAGGACCCTGAGTAATATGACTTGTGTAATTCTTGGGAACAGAAACTTGTTTAATTTTAGGAAGAGCCTTTTTCTGAGCCTTGCGCACTTTAGCCTTTTTTACCTTTCGCGCCTTGCGCTTCAGGTTATCCGTCGTCGTAGCCTTTTTTATAGTGTTTGAATGGGCTTTAATTTTAGCCATTAAATTTTCCATTAATTAACGTTTAGATTTTTTATTAGAACCTGCTGGTAATAATTCAAGTATTGAAGAATTCTCAGGAAGGCGCTTTGAACGATTTGCACGGCTCGCGCGTTCAGCAATCATAGCAGCTCGAGCGCGGACTCGCTGGTTTGATATAAGTTGTGATATTCCATTAATAGCCCTCAATTTTGAGTTTTTCTCGGCAGTATTTTTAACTCTGCGCGAAACATTCGTCTTGAGCGTTGCAAGGCGGGTCATGAGGTTTCTTATGACATCATCCCTGAACGCCCGGGTCGTGTTGTTTGCTATACGCTCAAGTTCGACGATATGTATGTCCTTTTTGGGAACATAATTTGTTGAAGCGTTTAATTCAGGAATTATGTATTGGCTTGGACCAAGAAGCTCCGCGCGCTCTTCCACAAACGTCTCCCATACATCAATCGGACGAGGTGCATGAACGTGTGTATATGCCCAGTTGAGAGACTTGAGAAACTCCTGAAGTTGGGACGCTGAATTATTTGTAAGAATTGGTGATGTCTGATGCTTATTCAGAATGTTCCCAGTTACCTGAGCAAGTTTATTCAGGTTTGCATTTGTAGGATTATTTAGGTACCTTTTTTTCAAAATTTCACGAGATGTCATGAGTCGCGTGATATTGGACATGCTTGCTTTGAAATTTGGAGGAGCACTTGGCGTGGCGAGGTTTTTTCTCGGTCCAAAGTTTCCGTAGTTTCCAAATTGTATACCAAAGTTTGCAGGAGTCTTAGATGAGAGAACTCCATTCTTCCGCAAGTTTGATTCGACACCCTCCGCAACGAGTTGGGATATAACGGCATCTTGTAGGTCGTACAACTTTCGGGTCACATTCTTTTGAAGATTTGCGCGCAAGTTTCCGACCCGTTGAAGATCCGCTACGGGTACGCGAATAATTTTAGAAAGACCCGATATCGTCAAGTAATCTACATTGAGCGACGTGTGAGACTTTTTGTAGTAAGATGGCTGGTTTGCAAGAAAAGGAGAATAAAAAAGGCGAAATGTAAATCTCACTGTTGGATACCATTTCTTAAATATTTCAGTTGCTTTGACCATTTGCTCTTCTTCAGCCTCTCCCATGACCAACTGAGTTGACCCGGCCTTAAATTCAATAATATAAATTTTAATATTCGATTGGTCTCTTGGGTCTATGATGAGATAATCGAGCTGTACACGGGTCGTACCCTTTCCAGTATTGATGAGGAGCGGTTTGAGACCCACAGGTATATCCATGTTTACCGTGAAAAAGTGACCGCCAAACCGCATCATAGCAGCCAAGAGAGGACTCCCGGGTGCGAGAGTTCCTACGCCGCTACAGTCCATGGGAAGGTTTGGGTTATTCGTGATTGCCGCGACTGATTCGAAATCATCGCCTTTTCCCGTGTGATATCTTTTAAACACGTACGCAAGATGGGTTCCGACCTTTTCCTTGATTGAACTCTCTGCAACGTTTTGCAAATTTTCAAAAGGACGCGTTGTGATTGTTTTAAGCGCTGCACGTGTACCTGATGCCGTCAACAGGTTGGCTGGTGTAGGGTTCTTGATATAAGATTTGAAATTTTCAGCTCTCAACCTATTCATCTACTCATGAACCTAGATAAAAAGTTGAGCCGAGTATACATCAAATGGCATCAAAGAACCTGACCAATGCTCTCGAGCGCGTGAACAACCTGAAGGCTGACCTCAAGGAGGCGAACCTGGACCTCAAGGTTGAGCTTGAGGCGACCCCTCTGTACAAGGCGATCCTGTCAGCCACTCTCGAGCAGTCGACGACGGCGAACAAGGTTCCTGAGAAGGCGGCTGCGGCTCAGGCACTGAAGGTGACCCTTGCCGTCTACAACCGCAAGGAAGAAAATGACGAGTGATATAAATGAAGAACATCAAAGTGGGAGTGGAACAGGGGGTTCTCATGGCCACCGTAGGAATAATTCTTGGAATTTTAATTAATAAAATTTTTGAAAAAATAACTCCAAAAAAACACAAGCTAGGTAGAATATTTGTAGCCCATCTTCAGGTTGTCTTTAACGTGCTTACAATTTTGCTCATTTACAGGTACCTTCCAGAGGAATTCACCTGGCATTTCCAGAATACGAGTGTCGGTATGCTTTTCCCAGCATTCTTCTTTGGTGTCCAATTGAACATGCTACAGACCTTCATGGACATCTAAAATTCAAGTCGTTCAGACGCCACGATGACTCGGACCCTAAGAATATCAAAAAATGTCTCCAAACGCCTACGTCTCGTGGTGCGACAAGTCTCACATGCTCTGTGGCTACGATGGCGAGTCCAATGAGCCCACGGTTGTATGGGACTATTCCGTCTTTGAGGACATTACAGGCAGTGCCGTAACGCCCTCAATGTACGAATACTTCAGTACTTATATTGCAAATAATATTTCCAAAAGTCAGCTCCGGGAAATTGAGGCTGACGACTACTTGTTTGGCGAACTCGAGGAAGAGGCGGTCAACGCGTACTATGCAGAGTCGGAAGAGACGCGGGCTCTTAACCACGAGAAGATGATGCGCAACTTGAAGGGTGAACACGAACTTGCCGAGTCCAAGGAGCATGCTGCTATGAACTGGCTCCTGAAAGAAGACTCGTTCGAATCTGAAAACCCTATTTATATGGAGGTTTGTCAGTATGTTCGCAAGCTCGTCTACGAGAACAGAGAGAATCGTGAAAAGCTGGAGCGCCTCATTCAGGAAGAGGTGTGTTGGGTACATAATTAAAGTGTGTTATTGTAATGGAACCCCGTATCAACGTCAAGCGTCTCTTCCAAGTCCCCGCGCGTTCGTGGCCCGTAGTGAACCGTGGAAATGCCATTAACAGGGTCCAGAAAATTCTCAAAGAAAATCACGTTACAGGAATACCCAGTCACTGGCCCAAGATTTACTACGGCCAGCGAAGGGAGAACCTCGCCACAAACAGAACGTGGCGGAACGTGAATGCGGGAACTCTTCCAGATGGTGCGTACCTGTACCTCATAGAGTACAACCCAGAGACGAATAGATATCACAAAAGCTTTGTCCAGGTCCTAAATAAACTGGAATCTGGATCGAGGCATTTCCAGCTCCCAACTCGAGAGCCGGGTCGTATCATAGTGGCGGCGGGCGAACTCTCTAAAAAGGGAGGAATCATAGAATTCAATCTCGAGTCCGGAACGTACACCAAAAACCTCATGTCCATAACCAAGAATTACATGACGAACACAAACTACATCAATTTAGTAAAAAATGCATTGAGGAATTCATCTCCAAGATTTACAAGAAACATCCTGGTTCCTCAAATTCCAGGATCTCTCCAGAATCTCGTAGGAGGGAGAGGAAATGTGAGTTTTTATTGGAATTCATCAACGAATAAATCCAGGGCTAAAGTTCTTGCAAATTTAAAAAAGGCGGGACTAAGTGTAAATAGCGCGGCAAACTTGATTCGGCAGCTCACTCAAAATTCAAGTCGTCAAGCTGCCACGACTGTGAAGAGGACGAGAAGTCCAAAAACCAACAATGTCCCGCCGCGTAGAGGTCGATCGGCAGCTCGATGATCTGATTGAGAATCTGGAGACTCGAATCGAACACTGGTTTATGTTTCACACTCACTGGGACTTTTGGGAAGATATGGATGCTCACCCGGTTGATTTCCTAAACGGTCTGGAGAATGAGATCGATATGGCGTTTGACCCCATCCAGGACGCGTATGATGGTATTTCTGAGGTGTATGATCTGTTGGACAATTTGCGCGTCGTTATCCAGAACGCGGCATGGGCGGCAGTTAACGTTCCATTCCCTCGTGACCCGTACCGCTATCTGGATGTGATAACGAGCAACCTTTTGGTCATAATGACCGAACAGGTTATAGACGTGCGTGCTGCCATGTTGATTTCGATGCACAACATAGAAGTCATTCAGCGCAACTGGCGCAAGTGCATATCAGATCCGCATTTCCTGGCATGCAGAAAACGTCTGAGAAGAGAGGCTCTGGAGTTGTGCCTGTAAAATTCAGGTCCTCTGTACGCCAAGTATTCTTTCTCTCCAGTAAGAGCAAAATGCCAGACCCGTGCCGGTGCCATAAGTGCATTGCCGCACTTCAGTCGGTTCGCGATTCGAACAGTCATGCATACAACCAGTTCATCAAAGATCTGGAAGAGGGACGCGTGATTCATCTACGAGATGAAAAGGGAAGAGCAGTCTACCAAGCAAGATAGAGAAATGCCTAGTGTAATATGTAGAATGCCTTCTTTTGCAATTGCCCAAGGTGCTACCGTCTATGTTGTCGATCCGTCCCAAGTGAGGTGGTTTGAGTACAATGACCGATACAATGACATTACAATCTTTTACATGAATGGTGCCATGGAGGTTATCCGTACTCGCCACGCGAAGAAGATTTTCGACGATCTTCAGCTACAGTTTAACGTTCTGAAAGTTAAGGACTACGATGCCTAAATAATAAAATGCTCACTCCAGTACAGCGAAAATATTTTGATCTTCTTCTTTCCAAAGTTCCGGTTGTGATATCCACAGGTCCACCAGGAACGGGAAAGACGATGCTTGCATGTCACGCCGCCGCCAAGGCTCTTCACGAGGGTCGCGTGACGCGTATTATAATTACTCGCCCCGCAGTATCTGTAGACGAGCAGCACGGGTTTCTTCCGGGAAGTATTGAACGCAAGATGGACCCATGGACCCGTCCCATGTTTGACGCTCTCGGGAAAAACTTTGGACCTCTTCATCTCAAGACCCTGGTCAAGGAAGGTAATATCGAGGTTTGTCCATTGGCTTACATGCGTGGCAGAACTTTTGACCACGCGTGGATCATTGGAGACGAGATGCAGAATTCGACCCCTTCTCAGATGAAGATGCTTCTGACTCGCATAGGTAAGGATACAAAGATTGTTGTAACAGGTGACTGTGACCAGTATGACAGAGGGTTTGATAAGAACGGACTCGATGATCTCGTCCGACGGGTCTGCAGTCTTTCAACGAATATTAGTCACATTAATTTTACAGAGGATGACGTTATGCGGAGCGAAGTGATCAAAGAAATTCTACGCATGTACTAGGATGTCAAATGCCCGACTCGTACACGTTTCATCAGACTTGAGAGACTCAAATATTTATCCATATGGAAATGCATACGTACTTCACCTTACAATACCTCTAAAAAATATAGCAAAAGTTGATCTGGTCAGCGCTCACTTCCCAAATTCATTATATAACGTTTCCACATCATCAAATGCAATTTCCATTAATGGAAATTCAAATATTTTTGTTCATTCGGGAAGGTACAATCAATCAACACTCGTATCTGCCCTTGTGTCACAGGGAATGAATGTATCTTACTTGACGAATGAAGGTCATTTTTTAATTTCCAATGCAATGTCATATAATTTTGTAATTAATAATTCGCAAATTTCAAATATCATGGGCTTTGTGGCAAATCAAACATACACTCTTACTCTTGCAAACCCATCCCAAGATCCGGGAAGTGCGGGATTTTACATTGCCCGTTCTCAATTACTCGCAAATATGACTATGAATGATTACGTTTTTCTAGACATTGAGGAACTTCGGACCCCTCATAACTTTTCAACCGGTCCACTCGCATCAAATACAATCGTTGGAACGAATACAAATACTCTATTCGCGCCAGTGATGATAAAAAACGCTCACTTGAGTAGCGTTACAAACTTTATGGAGTCCAAGGATATTTTGCTTACAGTATATTATCCTGAACCTATAACATCAATCGATCGTCTCACTATTCGTTGGAGAGACAAGTTTGGAGATGTTATAGATTTTCAAGGACTGAATTCTAACTCATTTATTCTTAGAATGTTTGTTGACGAGGATGATGATCGTATGAAGGCGCTCGACTCCCTCCCACCTCCCGTACCGTTTACGAGTATCCCCCAACATTACTTTATATGGGCATTCTTGGCTATAGGTCTTGTTCTACTTCTTCTTGCCAAGAAATAAGTAAACCCCTCCCGCAATTAAAATAATTATGATAATAATAATCAGCCAATTGAATGACTTGCTTGGTGGCGGTGGGGGAGAGCTTGTGTCCTGTGTCGAAGAACCTGACGTTGCTACCTTTAAAGAATTTGTATCTATTCCAGCAGTCAAACTTCCGGAAGTTGTTGCTACATTTAAAGAATTTGTATCGACGCTATCAGTCAAACTTCCTGAAGTTGTCAACACATTTAAACTATTAAAATTTATTCCGCTAAACACACTTGACATTATATTTAACAAATAATATTTTATTTTGGATATACATTCATTTTTCCAATATTTGTAGCAAGCTGTGTAGATGCAGATCCGTATACATTAGATATATTCGTCTGTTGCGCTGCAGAAAGATTATTCCAAAACTGAGTAAATTTGGAAGTAATTGCTGGCATAATTGTATTTGTTATGTTCGTCTGCCATATCTGTTTGACGGGTCCTGGTACTCCATTAAATTCAGCAAGATCCATGATGCTCAAAGGATTTGATGCTGTGTATCCTGAAGTTCCAATAAAAAATACCTTGAAAATAAGGAAAACGACAATTACCCAAAGAGCAATCCTTTCGTATGTGTGCATTGTCATTACTCACATAAAAAAATAATCAGCTCATTGAACAAGTCAAAATGGCGTACCATGTCGTGAACATGCCTTCGCAGTACGAATGCACAACTGGTTTTGTGTACCTTAATTCAGATGACATGGTCTCTGAATATGTCGAGGTCGGGGACCTTGTGTACAAGTGCCTTCCCCACACATACGTTCGTCCTGGGACGATTGCCATGAATGCTCTTCAGAGGCGTTTGGCTGGAAAGAGGATGGTTTACGTCACTCCATGGATTCTTCCCAATAATTTTGAAATTAAAATTTTGAAAATTCATGTGGACTGGCTCATTCGAGATACAACCAAAGATCTTCCGAGCGTCTTGGGACCCGTGCGTTCTCACTTCAACCGTCATGTCCTTACAGACGGGCAGGAGATTCTCCTGTACATTGAGGACAACTTGGCTCAAGTCCGTGTGAGTCTTCCTACTCGAGGGATGATGACGAACCAGACTATTATTGATTTACAAGTCCTCAACCCAAAAAGCTGCTGAACCAATGTAACACGTTCCAGATGCCGTCACGACATTGGCTGTAAAACACAATGTATCGCCCGGATTGAGAACAATTTCATAATCTGATACATCTATTGGACCCGATTGACCACCTATAGCAATAACATGTGAAAACCCTACATTCCCCCCTGAAATTGTAGTCAACTGTGAGACGTTTGTACTTACAGTCGACTGTCCGATAATATTAGACCCGGTCACAGTTCCAAAATTTGTCCCAAGGGATCCGCTATATGGAGTGAATATGGTAGGACCTCCGGATGTAGGGTTTCTGATGAGCGTCACGCTTATAACACCGTTTGGCTGATTGCTTCCCGAACCTGATCCGTTCCCTCCGAAAGAAAGAGACCGAAGGTGTGCTTGAGATCTATTTGGTATTCCATTGAAATAGGATGAATTATGGAGTGCAAACATTTGTGTATTTGTGTTATTGGTTACTGAACCTACTGGAGAGTATGAAAAGTTTCCTTTGGGTCCGAGGAATCGTCTTTGACCCTCTATGAACTGCCCGATTGATGCACCTTGTACTACGACCGGAGTGTTGCTTCCTACGGCGTAGCAGTTTGAATACCACATGGCATGCATGGTTGGATCCCGAAATACGGGCGTCGTAAGAGTTCCTGCGTTTTGTATCATGTGAACAAGTGCCCAACGACCCGTCGTTCCTGGAATGACATAATAGAACAGGTTTCCACCTCCTAAATATTGAAACTTTAATTGATAAATGTTAATTTTTGTAGGATCCATAGTAAATCCAGATTTACCAGTACCTTGCATGGTATCATAATTCCATTGAGTTTGGGGAATGAAATTTATAGTTGAATTACGTATCCAAAAGACGCCAAATGATGCGCCTTGATATCCAAACCCCATGCCGTCTATGATGACATTTGAGCTCGGTTCAAGAAATCCTTCACCAACAAACTGAATGGAATTTGCGGGTGCACCCGATGTGAAAGCTCCCGTGATGCGTGTGACTGTAGAAGTACCTGGGCGATATTTGATAAACTTTTTGGGGCGGAACATGACCATTGACCCACCAGAGACTGCATTTGCCGTTAGTTTCAAAAGACCGTTTGTAGCCGTGACGGTTGCATTCGACCCATACGTGACGTTTGACGTAACAACGGTATTAATTCCGTATACAAAATCAACCTGAGATATAGGATACGGTTCGGCGACCGAAACTTCGCCGAAAGCTGTAAGTGGTTCGTTGATAGACGTCACAATTGCATTCTGTCCGTTTGATGCAATCTGTTCGTAAATTTGTCCGCCGTTCGTTTTACCCCAAAGAAGTGCTCGCGTGTTCAAAGTATCTGAATAGTCTGTCATGGAAACGGCGAGACGGTCGGTTCTAGCAGCTATGCGCGCTTGCGGGTGATATATGGTCTGAATAGAAAATGCAGTCTGGTTAACTGAGCTATCATTGACGTAACTCACGCGAATGTACTGAGCAGTCATTGTTGTATCAAGTGTGAACCCGTTTGCAGTAAGTGCAGTAACCGGAGTCACCGTATTTGAAATTGGATAAAACGGTGAAGAAGTTGCAGAAAATTGAACAAATATGTTTCCGGTTGCATTTGTTGGTGAGACATAGTACGACACGGAAACAGACGCGTATTGACTGACATCCTCTATAGTTCCTGTGAATGTTCTCGTTCCTGAATTCAAGAGTGTTGTGGTTGAATTTCCGACGGAAACGTTCGAAACGACAATAGGTATAAAAGTCATATATTTAAAGAGTTTTTTAAATTACTGACCAGAACGAGCCAACGCACAAAAGAGTGAGTGACATGTAATTTGTAAAAAGGCTTACGGAAGTATTATTGTCTATCAAGCTGGTACCTGAAGGAAGAATTGTTACAGGATTCACAAGAGCCTGTCCAGATTCGTCTTTTATAACATATTGTTTCCCTAAAAAACTTGATGGAAGTTGTATTATTATTCCAACTCCATTACATCCAATATAGTAATCTGTATCAAGCACGTTGTACGTTCCTGACGTTACACGTACAACAGTTCTCGTTATGGCTGGTGTTGTCCATTGTATCCCTGTGCCGCTTTGACTAAGAAGTTGTTGAGGAAGTCCAAAACTTGATTTTGAATCAACTATATTTGAAGTAAATACATTTGTTGTTATCACTGAATCACTGGCATTTATTGTTCCGTTTACATCGAGTGGATACCCGGGATTCAATTGTCCGCATATACCTACATGCCCGGTACCATCGGTCGCAAGAACGACAGAACCAAACACTTCTGAACCAGCTGTTACTGTATTATTAAAATTTCCTGAACAGTGTGCAGATAGAATAAAAGGTTGTTGTCCCTGCCCCCCTCCATTCAAAGAAAAACCAAATCCCACTCCATAGTCTGGACCTATTGGATTCTTGTTAATAAATTCCATATGATAATTATTTGGACCAACTAAACTAGCTGATTCTGTTCGCGTAAATACAGCCATGGCATATGCAGATCCTTGATCAGGGTTTCCGTTATCATATACTTGTAATGTGTACTGGTCGTTACTATTACTATATGTAGCAACTTGTAGCTGTCCGTAAGAAGAAGGATTACCGTACGGAACTATTGTATTTATACCCACATTGTTACGACCGTCAAGACCTATAGAGATTGCGACATTTGAAACAGCGTTCGAACTTGTCGTGCCATTTGTATTTGTATCATAATTTTGATGAGCACTAATCAAGAAAGGAGATCGTCCTATCGATGAACCTGCCTGCCCGTTATCAAAAAACCCGAACCCTATACCATAATCATTATGGTCGCCGCCATTCTGGCTAACGTTTACAAATTCTACATGAAAATTTCCATCACCATTATTTTCAAGTCGTGAAAAGTTTATCATGGTTTGTGGAAGAGGGCTTGCGGTATATCCCGTTGATATATTATCAAAAACTGTAAAAGCATACAAAGGACCATATGATCCATCACCTGTATTAATTATATTATGAAAATTGTCTCTTGGGTGTGCAATATTTAATAATACCTGATTTCCTCCAAACGAGGAATCATATAATTGGGCATTTCCTATTATATCAAGACTATACGCAGGAGCCTGATTATTTATTCCCACCTTAGAATTTTGAATTCTCATAACCTCGTTTCCGGGAGTAGGACCGTTAGTATAAAAAATAATAGGACCAGTTGGGCATGCAAGTCCAAGCCCATTTCCAGCTTCTCCGGTAATATAAGGGGGCAGACCTGCACCTGCGTTTTCATCATAAATCTTTATACGCGAAGTGATACCTGTTCCAAACTGTGCTATAACGCTCCCTACTTCGGCGGGCGCGGTTGTTACCACATCAAGCATTGCCCCCGGTGTGAATGTTCCTATTCCTACATTCCCAGTCGTGAAAACATGAGTCGTTGTAACAGAATTTGAAACTACTAGGTTTGCAAAGGGTTGTACAATATTCGATGTGTTAATATTAGAAATTCCTGAACCGTCTCCATTGAAATATGCAGCATATATATTCCCGGATGCATACATGTTACTAGTAAATATAGTATTAGACACCGTCAGGTTATAATTATTAACAGTTATATATCCATTTTCAATAGAATCGCAATTGCAATCCATCCTAGAAGATATCAACATAAAATTCTCGCCCAGCCTTTATTAACCTTTTCCGAGTTAAATGAAATGGAGCGTCACGTTGAGCGTCTTTTAAAATTTCAGGAAAGGGTATTGCCCCCTCCACCTATGCTAGACCTA
>Ga0208741_10000060_pt1 | contig 59807 bp, 78 predicted proteins | sample CryBogCBE03Jun09_FD_184576 | JGI IMG/M metagenome (GOLD analysis project Ga0208741, IMG submission 184576) | Freshwater microbial communities from Crystal Bog, Wisconsin, USA - CBE03Jun09 (SPAdes) | ecosystem: Environmental > Aquatic > Freshwater > Lake | place: Crystal Bog, Wisconsin, USA...
ATTGTCGAGTTGAGCAAGGTTGATAACTGATGTCTGCTTAGGCATGAAGTAATCACCTGTGCTATTAGCATCATCAAATGTATAGCGTGACCAGTCTTCAAACTTCTGTCTAATCTTTGATTGTGCGTCAGCATAAAATGTCATGCTATAAGCTTCAGAGCCTGGATAAGTTGCGTTACCTGGAAGATTAAAATTAAGGCCCATGTATGGTACCGGTACGTTTGTTATTGCTCTTTCAGGTAGAATCGCTGTCTTTACATATACAAGATCTGTATCATTAAAATCTAGCGTTGTACCAGCGGCGTTTGTTGCGCCGCCAGTGGTGATTGATAATACGCGGAAGCTAAAGTCACGTGCAAAGTCACGTGAAGCTGCTTCACTGTAGAATGTGCTAATCAACTGATTTGTATCTGCCATAAAAATATTTATTCTCCGATCTTTATTTTATTCCATTTTTGTTTATTTTAATTAACCTATAATTTCAGCGAAGTTTTGATTTGTTCTTGTAGCGTAGAAGTTAACTAAGATAAACTCAGCTGTTCTTGTTGGCTTCAAGTAGATATCAATTACAAGTGAGTTGTCATCAATTATTGAAGGTGTATTGTTACGTTCATCACAAATGATCAAGTAGTCATATAATCCACTTGTATTCTTTGCATTATCAAAGATTGGTGTTAGAACGTTTAGAACTCGTGTTCTTGTAAATAGTGTATTAGGCTCAAATACAAAATTTCTCGCAACAGCATTAGTCTGATTTTCAAGTGTTAAGAATAATCTACGTACATTAATACGATCAAATGCACTTGGAATCTTAGACATTGTCTTTTGCCCATAGATAACATAACCTTCATTTGGGAAGAATGCTACAGGGTTGAGTGAGATGTTATATAGCTGGTCGCGCTGCTTTTGATTTGGATAAATCGCAAGATCCACTACACCTGCAACAACGCCACGTGTAAAACCTGCTGGTGCAAACCAAGGTTGGAAATTTGAATCTGTACTAGCCATTGCTGCTGCAGCAAATCCTGAGAATGGTACCCAAATATTTCTACTTGAGGATTGATCAGGTACCTGAACCGCATTTGCGTATGAAACAGTATAACTATTATTAATAGGTGCCATTAGATTGTACAATGGCCAGAAAATATTTGTTGAGAAGTTAGTATTAGGGTCTACAAGTGTCTTAATACCATTCTGTACAAAGATATTTGTTAATGGGTCGGCAATAAAGACATGATCTTTACGTTGTTGTGAAGCAAAGCTTACAAATTGTTGAGCTACTGCTTGATAGTTTGTTGCAATAATTGCATTTATACCGCTTCCGTCTTGAGCTGTAAGGTTTGTAAAGTCAGTCGTACTATACGGTACACTGTCATCGAAATAGCCTGATGTTGCAGGGTTAAATGTATTTGAATATACAGTACCAAGACCTGCTTCAACTACGATTGAGAGAGGATATAGATCGGGATTTGCAATATTGCTTAACATGGTATTAACCTTTGTCGGTACATTACCAATTACTTTAGTTGTTACATTTTCAATTGCATAGTCACCGAGAGCAAAGAGCTGACTTGTTGAACCGTAGGCACTTAGAAGATTAGCATATGTTGCAGATGTTGCACCGGTACGTGTTGCAAAGGTATCTACACCGGTTATACCACCTGTAATCGTATCAAACGGAAGTGGTATAGAACGTGGTGTACTCAAGAAACGTACGTTCTTGTTTGGAATACCACTAAGATTAAGCCATGTAGTGGTATTCTTGTTAGAAATATATGGATTAACAATAGTAATAATACTGTTTGAATTATTATCGACTGTATCGAGATAATAACTTACTGCAGGTCCGCCGTTAGGATTATTAATCTGACGATAATAATCGAGAGATGCGTTATACCCTTCCTGAAGAACATAATCAAGCTGGATTGTATCAGGTGAAAATACGGATTGGCGAAGTTTAAATACACCAATGTTAATTGTGTCATTGAACGCATTACCCGAAGTATCAAATGTTGAGATATTTTCGACAACTTGCGAGATACTGTTTGAAGCGCCTGCGGTTGTTGCAGAAAGTGCAAATGTTAAGCGCTGAGATGGTACATTGATATAGTTATTAGGTGTAATATAGCCTGTATTATTAACAGAAGCAACAGCATTAAAGTCATCGTACTGCGTTGAGCGGTTGAGAGCGGTATTATCAACAATACCAACGTATGCACCCTCAAAACGACTATTAATTGAAGCTTGCGCCGCATTTAATACAATAAGACCGGCTTGACCGAGACTTGATAGAGTGTTAAACGATGTTGTACCGACAGGATTGTATGCTGAAACCGCACCAGCGCTTGTTAGACCGTTAAAGGTAGGATCAGAGGCTGCTTGATTCCAATTAAAAGCATTGCCACGTTGAATATTGAGGAAATCAGTTTCAGTTAAGCTAATGTGTGTCGGAGCTCCAAAAAAATACGTTATACCTGAAGCAGAAGCCGGATAATTAAGGACTGTTGAAGTTAAAGTTGTAATTCCTGTGCTTGTTGCTGAGAGCGTTGCAGCAACAACCGGGTAAACAAGAGCACTATACTGGCTACTATAACCAATACCGGCACCGGTACCGTATGGAAGGCGATAGACCGTAACATTGGCAGGTGATTGAAATACAGCTTTTGTAGTATGATATAAATAACGTTCTGCCGCATTTGTTGGTGTACCAAACACTTGTTCGAACTCAGAAAGTGAGCTAACCTGTATAGGTTCTGAAGTGGGACCCTTAGGGGCAAATCCAGGAATTAAAATGTTTGTTGGTGCTACAAGACTTGCTGCAAGTGAAAGATCAACTTCGCTAATTTGTACGCCGGGACTTTGAATTGTTCTTGCCATATAAAGTATTTATGGTGTTTAAGAAATATTTTTTTAGCTTTTAAAGACTTTCTATCTCTGATACTGGCGTTACATGAAGCTGGGAGTAACTAAAGGTGACTGTGGATTCAAGTTCACTCGAATCCTTATAGGAGAACGAAATTCCACCTAAATTTGTCGGAAATGCGTCAGTATAAGTGAAATTAATTATACGTTTGTTGTATTCATCAAGACCGTAAATGGTTAAATTGGTTTTGTATTGACTATATTGTCCTTTAGCTGTAGAATTAACAATATTTCGAGTAGGAAATGTTAAACCTGTGCTATCATATGTACCTTGCTGGTCATCATTTAAGAAGTTAAGCCAAGTATATAATACCCAATAATTATTAAAACGATTATCTACAATAAATTCAACGGTTAACGGTGGATACGGGTCACGAGAGTAAGAAGTAGTGGTTAAGGTTTGACCAGCGTATCTATTCTGTACAGCGGGTACAGAAATTTCTGGGACAATTGTACCAGCAACAGAGAATTGCATGGTATCTGGTAGAATATTAACATTATCACGTATAAACTTTGATGAAATCTGCTTTAATGCGGGTGGTATATCAAGAACAAGCAAGAATTTATCTTTTCTTGAAAGATTGAATGGACTTTGTGTGTAAGCTACAGCGTTTGACATATTATTATCCTATTAATTTCCAACCTTGACTCTCCATCTCCTGTACATCTGTTCTATCTGGTGTATCGCCGATATCAAAAAGAACAGGCATAGGAATACTCTCTTCTATATTGTTTTCATTATTATACATTGATGAAGGGTTTATAAAATATTTAATACCGTAATCGAGAGATTTGAGTCTGAGCGGTCGTTTATTATCGTCTAACTCTACAATTTCGTAATATCTCTCTGTTATTTCGTTTTCTAGAATCATTAACGCCCAAATAAGACTCATTACTCTGTCATCGTGATTACCGGTACCGGGCTTAGCAGCCCATGTACCATTAGGATAACGTACAAAGTTTTTAATTTCTGATAATGTTTTAATATCTTTTATGCGTATAACATTTAATTCGTTAAACCAGTATCGCATGTTTGTTACGCCTTTATACTTTGTATTAGTATGCGCTACAACGCCTGGATTAGTATAAACCTTGTCACCGGCTTTTGAGGCATAGCTTACAATATTTTCATATCTAATATTATTCTTTAATTGATCCACAACTTGTGCTCCACAATTATTTCTTTCAATTAAAGCTGGTGGTTTGCCCCAATGCTGTAAGATTTCGTATAATTTTGTAGTAAAATTATACGGGCTTATGGTGTTATTGTGATATATTGCTACTTGTTCTATGTTACGTAAATCTGTAATATCCAGAACTTGTATTACTGATGCTGCTTCGCCAACGCCTTCTGAAACATCAACGCCAACAACGTATAATCTATCCATATCCGACTCTTTCCACACGAGATAATGTCCATCATCATACACAAACTTTGGCTCTATACACTCAGCCTTTAACTGATCGAAAAAAGTTTCATTAATGGCACTTTCACCTGACTGTAAGAATGTATTACCAAACTCTTGATCGAATTTTTCTCTACTACCCATTTCACGAATAGTTTTATTTTTCCATTTTTCATCTCTTCCGGGTACCTCCCACCAATCGACACGCTCTGCCTTCCATCCATTATGCTTTTCAGGATCAACTTCCATTGCCCCTTCATAAAGTTCATGAAATAAGTTTCCTGTACCATTAGGTGTACTCGCAACGAAGATTTTTGATTTCTTTGAAGATGATATAATAGGATAAACTGAGGCCCAGAATTCCTCTACAAGGTGATTATCAATGAATGCAAGCTCATCAAGTAAGACGACATTTACTGAATCACCACGACCGGCATCACTACTTGTTGTACTAATACCTATACTCGATCCGTTAGCTAATGACATTGATGTCTTACCGTATTCTAAGACACCTGGCTTGAGATAGTTTGGTAATTTTTCATAGGCCATTCTAACACGCTTAAAGATATTAATTGCTGTCAGCTCTTTATTAGCCACAATAAGAACGCGTTGATCGGTTTGAAAGCAGACAATCCACAACGCATAAATTGTGAATAATGTTGTTTTACCGCTCTGACGTGATGATAACATACATACAAATCGATTATCACGTAATGATCGAAGAATACGCTTTTGATAAAGATGGAGCTGGATCTTTATTTTACCTTCGTCAAGATTAGTAATATAAAAGAAATTCTCAGCAAAGTAAAGAATATTTTTTTTACATTTTTCAATATCTTTAATCCACTCAGGGTTTGATTCATAATCAAACAAAGCGTCCTGTGTAGGTAGACTCTCGTTACCTAGATAATATTGTTGTTTTTCTTTTTTAGTAGCCATTTAGCATAAATAATTAAGCATATATGAATAAAGCACGCAATCTCGTTGAAATGGGTGAATTCTACGCCTCAACAGTACTTACTGAAGCAAAAAAGAATTTCCCGCCTAAAGATACCTTTGCAACACCTGGAAAGAAAACATCTGATGTTGTATTACCTAAAGGGCTCAAGACAAAAGCTTATGATATGCGTGGTCCTTTAAGCAATGAAAATGGAAAATCTCTTGCAGAGCCTCTCGAAGCAAAAAACGCTAAAGGTAAGAAGACTTTTTCAAAAGTAGAAGATTTTTCATCGGCCCACGAAAAAATGGAAGTAGAGCCTATAAATAATTCTATGAACAAATCTATTTTTGATCGCCTCTATGAGGAAGTAATTAACGACAATACGACATCACCAGAAGCAGCTGACCAGCACGATGCTGAAGCTCTCGATCTTCCAAGTACGGAGGAAGGCGGTGACGAAGTAACAATCACCCTTAGTAAGGAACTTGCACAAAAGCTTCACGATGCTATTAAGGCTGTTATCGGTTCTGATGAAGAGCAAACGAGCAGTGATGAAGATCTAAACGTTGACGGTGAAGATGCTGAAGAAGCACACGTTGATGGTTGTAAGTGCAATGATTGCAAGCAAAAGAAAGAGCAGCAGACAATGATCGGTATGGAAGCTACAGAGCTTGAAACACTCGGCGTTGCTGGTTCAGTAGAAAAGGGTGGTAAACATCCTTACGAGCTCGGTGGCGCAGGTAATAACAAGGTTAAAGACTCCTGGTCATCTCATAATGTTGATGGCAGCGAAGGCGAAGGAGAGATTAAAAATCAAAATCAGCCATCTCCTAAAAAGGAAAAGCTTACTGGTCCGACACCTGTAAAGGGTACAGCAAATTATGTTGCATCACTACAAGGTGGTGAGCGTACCAAAAAGAACGTTGGTAAGGTTGTCTTTACTAAATAAGTTAAATAAAAAATAGATTATAAATTAAAGGGCCTTAGCAATAAGGCCCTTTTTTTTGTATAAATACTTTGGTGAATAGCTTTAAAGAGTTCATCAAAGAACAACGTGGTAACTATCTGCGCATTAATCCTGACACAGGGTTACCAAGAAAGCGTAGACATATTGATGGAATGTTTACAAGGCCTGATGTAAAGCCTGTACCAGATTGTCATAAAGCTGATAATAATAGCGTTGACGCTTATGAAGCGCTAAACAATCTCGGTGATGATAGTCATGGTGAAAAAGTTATCACTAAACTCGAAGCTGATAAGCTTATGAAGAAGTTTAATATTACAACAGGTAGCGGTAATTTAAAAGGTACAAAAATACATATTAGTCTGCATCCTACTAAACCTGGATTTTATATTCTTAAAAAGTAAATGAGCATAGAGTCAAAAGATTTTTATACCGGTAACCCTACACCGCAAATCTATCCAGCGAGTATTGATTATACTCCTAATCCCTGCATTCGATTCACCGATAAAGCAAATAACCAAAACGAGCGTATTGTATATGCAAACTATTGGCAAGAGCAAATTAGTTTATATGGTCAACAGGTTTTGTATTATGTAAATACCTTCAATACGCTATCAGCTGATATGCTCTATGGTGAGCAACCAACGCAAACCTTTGCTCCACCAATGCCGGTCACTCTCGGTGTTAATTTAAACGAGAACGCTGTAATGCTCAGTAAGTACGGGCTCATATCGGATGATGAGATTACAGCGTTTATACCATATAAAGGTTTTTCTAGTATCTTCGGCTTAAGCGCTGAGCCAAAATCCGGCGACGTATTTCAAATGTCAGAATATGGTAGCGATCGTATAAACGGTAGAGACGGTAATTTCTATGAGATTACTGAACGTTTAGATCAAGATATCGCGCAAATTAACCCACTCGCTGGGCACTATGTATGGCTGATTAAAGCCAAACGCTTTGAGTGGTCGTTTGAGCCTGGGTTATCAGGTGAAGCGGTTAATCAACAAGTATATGATGATACACGTAATACGTCAGCATCTGGTGCTCAAAAGCCTTATAGCTATAGCGCAGATATAGCCTCGCAACAAGTCTTTAATTATAGTCTCACTGATTATGATAGTGTCTACGGTGGGTATGCTTAAACATCTAGTTTACCGGTAATTTTACTGTAATCAGGTATATTTTCGTTGCGTAACTTTGCAATAAACATATCTGCATCTTTACTAGTTTCAAATGGTAAAATAACTTTTGATTTATCTGAACCGTTAAATGTGTATACTAGCGTATTATCGGTTTGAACAGTAATATTGATAAGCTTATATATTATATTAAGATTAAATTGGTTTTCTAAAGATCTAAATCCTCGACGAGGATCCGATTTTACACTAAAGCTGGTGTTGATAATGTAGTGCATGAATGTGTTGTAACGGTTGTTGTGGAGATAGCATTATTTTGTTCAATTTCATCAAGATCTGACTTCATAGACAAGAATCGCTCGTCAATATATTTTTGAAAAGCAAGCGGCTTAATCCAATCAATACTATTGACATTATTGCGTCTCTTTAGTTGCTCCTCACGTTTACCTACTAACTCAATACCCTCCAACAAACACAGCCAACGCGCATATTCATCATAAGACATGTTATGCTTATTAAGTTCAGTTTTTAGGGTTATTTTTTCTTTTGATAGTGTCAATGACATATCCAAGTAGTGTATAGGAAATTTGCTGAACGTCAATAATATTATTCTCGTTATTTAAAAAACGTGTTAATTTATAAATTCCATCAATATTTTGTATTATTCCGCTAATCGTCGATGTTACCGCTTTAATTACTTCTGTCTTAATATTATCAGTAATATTCGATGCCTGTATACCCTTAGTAAGTATATCTAAAAAAAGGTAACAAATGCTCTTAACGAACTCTTTATCCGTCGATATATCTTTTTTATAAAAAGATGTACCAGCTTCAAATGACTTGTAGTCTTGATACGGTATCTGTTGTTGTAACAGATTTACAACATCATTAAGTGTACTAGGTGGTGCTTTTTCAATACGTGCAGCAAAAAGATCTGATGCCAATTCTTGTGTTAATTTGTCAATACTTTCAGGTATTTCCATAATTTGAATCTATTACAGGTATAGTTGTTGGTATGATTGGTAGCGCGACTGTTTCTGTGACTAGCGCTGTTTCAGGTACAATATATACACTTATATTTTTTTGACAATAATTACACTTATATGCATTATTAGTATTCAATACAATTGGTACAAACTCCGTTTTTTGCTGTACACAAGGACACGTAACTTCAAGTCCTTGAAAGCTAAATTCTCTAATTCTTTCGTTTTCAAGTTTTTTATTTTTTAATTCTACATATGCGTTTAACACTGTTATAAATGCATAATATATGCCAAACTGTATAAGAATGCCAAATGGAATACTATAAAATAAACTTATGTGAAATTGTTTAAGTGTAAGTCCAAAAAATATTGATACTATAATTAGTATACTAAGTTGTTTTATAAATCTACTTAACATTACATTAATATGTTACCATATTAATTGTTAAAATCAAGCATCCTTCTTTGCTTCATCACTAATAACCGTAAATATACCTTTTAACTCAATTAATGATTTATTGAGACAGTTTACAATATTATTAATTTCTCTCTGTGCTTGTACATCTTGTTTAACGAGAGGATTTTTTAACGCGTCCTTATATACGCCAATAGCATTTGATGTACCTGTAAGTAAATCGCCAAGAATAGATGCAGTATTCGGTAAAGGAAATGGAAGTACATTATTTGCGCGCGCATCATTAGGACTCTGTGTGTTCTTGCCTTTATCATCACCTAACAAGTCATTATACTTCATCTTGATTGCACTGAATTCACGAGAAGCCTGACCAGAGACCCATTTATTATAAGCTGATACTGTATCTTCAAATACAACTTTCTTTTTCATGTGAAATTATTTAATCGCTGCTATAAATACTATTATGAGTTATTTTAAGTCGAGATTTGATTATATTCTTGAAGCCGATGAAGCACCTGAAACTGAACACCAGGGACCGGAAACTGATCAAGAAGCCATGGCACAAACACTCGACACAGCAAAGCCTTCTGATTTTAATATACAAGCAGCTGAGCGTCAAAAGAGAGTCGACCATGTAAAGATTCAACAGATCAATACACTTAATGAATGGATCACAAAAATCGATAATTTTATTTTATTCTTGAATGATACAAAGAGTAATTCAATGCAGATTCAACTTCACTCAGCACCCTGTGATACTATGTTTGAAAAAATTGCTACAAGTGAAAAGAAGAAAATCTCTCGTCTTGCAGCTGATCTCGGTAATCTCGGTCAATCTCTTAAAGGGTATCTTGCCTCAGCTAACGATTAAGTTTTAATCTCTGACATAAGGAGTTTTGCCTTTAATCCTGAATAACAATTATCTAGGATAAATTTTGCAGATATTTCGTTAATATTTGCAGCAATACATGCATCATTAAAATCCTTGTACAGTCGACCTACCTTTTCCGGCCATATAAAAACTGTTTCACCTTGATCGATTAAGCGCTTTGTCTTTGTTTTACTTGCAGAATCTAACCATTGACTGTCTAGGACCCATATTGGCCTAGCCAATTTAAAAATATTAATCTGTAATTGCTGTAGCGATGAAAACATATTATTACTGTTCTCCTGAATACCGGCTACAGCTGTCCCGTTTTTAACAAAAGATGCATCAATAGGACCTTCAAATATAAAAATATTATCAAGTTCAGGATCAATTTTATCAAGATTGAAGAGTGATTTTTCACCGTTAATTTTACTAAGATACTTTGGAAGCCTGTCGTTAGATTGTTTTAGTATCGTACGTGATTGGTAAAAAACAATTTCACTTTTTTCATTATAAAACGGAATTATTAATCGATTTTTATGTATTTTGTCGGTTAACGACAACCAGAGAGATGTTGGTCGGTTAATAGCTGTATCAAGCTTTCTACTTTTAATTAATTCTAGAGCCTTTTGTATGACAGGATTATCTTTATGATAATCGATTTGGCTGTTATCGAATAAATTAATACAATCTAACGGCAACCTGTGTATTATTTTTTGTGTATTAGTGTGATCTTCTTCCTTTGATACATCTTCAGGCAATATATCATATGTTTCAACTTCTTTAATAATCTCATCGTATGTTTGATTAGATACTTCTTGTATCCATTTTAATGGCTTACCGAACCAGCCACAGTTATGACAGCAAATTATGTTATTATCAACAATATAATAACATCTACGCTTTTTTAGCCAAGATGTACCTTCTCTACAAATCGGGCAACCGGCTTCATACGTATTAGATATTTTTTTGTATTTCGGGTAACCGGCGTGCTGATAAAATTTTTGAACAATATATTCCTGAGGAAGTATCACTACTTGAATATAGTCACTTTCTTAGTCAAATACAAGAAAAAAATTTAAGCTTCAGGATTACCGAGATCTTTGATCGAAACAACACCCTTACGAATAAACTTACCGGAAGCTGGGCAAATATATTCAGCCTCAACAATTTCCTGGTTTCCGCGAATGTATGTTTTAAGTCTAGGTCTTACTGGTTCACCACTAATAGGTGACTGAATAACCTTTGGTTGAATAATATCCATATACGTACTTAGTCCTCCCTATCCTTTAATGCTATTGTTGATTTATTCTTTTTATATTGCTGTAAACATGTCTTATGTACGTATGAAGGTAATTTTTCAACAATATCAACAATTTTATTGCTTAATCCTGTATCGAATTTTTCTACAGGTATGTGTCTAATATTCATTGTTGGTAGTGAAAGAAATGCGTATTCACTACCGATCTGCTCGGTATATACAAGCAATTCACCGAGATACTTACCTGCTGTTACAGCGTAAATAAAAGGTTGTTTAGGGTGTTTTACCTTAAGCTTAATCTTGCTCAGTAGATTCATTTTCTATATGACTATGAAAAAACTTATTAATTAAAGTTACTAGTGAATCTGCCTCTTGTTGAGTATGAGCGGAAATACAATGTATAGGGTCACCATCAAATGTATAACCAAGAATAATAAATGAAGTGAGATATTCTTCAACAGTAGTCGATAATGATTTTAAATCTTTTCTAATGCCGTTATTTCTTTCATCAATATTTTCTTGCAAAGCGGAGATCATAGCTTTTTTTAAAAGCTCTTTATCATCGTTATTAAGCTTAGAATCCGTCTTCTTCACTCGCTTCTCCTTGTTGTTTGGGCTCTTCTCGCTCATCAACATTATTTATTCTTTTTGCAAGATATCTCGATTTACCACGATAATCAATGTTATTTGAGACACCATTTATTATTAGATAATCAATTATGACTTCAATGCTATCGGTTTTAATGCTATAATTCTTAGGTAATTTTAAACCACCGTCGTTAATTTCAAATAAAATTTCACCAAGATCATTTTTATTACTGTAACACGTAATCATTACTGATCTTTCACTAGGATTTACCATTACCGTCCAGCGCCGAGGATCATGTTTTGCATACACGGAAAATAAACGTATAACAACAAATCCGTTATCGCGTAATCGTTTAATAAAATAACCAGGTGTTTTTAGTTTGTTGTTGCTCATAAGAATTAATTTTGTAATGCGGAGATAATAAATTTCATACTCGTCGTCTCAGTGCCTGTATCGAGAGTTAATAAACCTCTTTTTGAGGAAATATTAGCTGATAACACCTTGTATTTCATACAAGAAATTATTCTAAATAATTCAAAATTCAACGGTATATGCACATCAATATCAGTACCGTTATAATCTTCTGATATCTTAATACCATACGAATCTGTATTAGCTCTTGTCTTATCGGTTAACTCGCCAAATACACTGTTATCTTTAAACGTAAGGTAAATCTTATTTGTTTCCGTAGCAATAGAACTCCCCTTAATAAGCGATATAACAGAACTAAAAGGAATTGTAAATGTACCATCAAATGGCAATTCTTTTAATTTTTCAAGGTTAATCTGTTTAGGTGTCTTAATAATATTGTCCTCAAAAAGAAAATATTTAAATCGTACCGTAGATGATTCAAACCCAATATAATTGGCAGAAATATCTAATACACAACCTTTTTCATCAATACATGAAAGAACCCTACAAAACTTTTTTAAGTCAGGTATATTGAGATTCTTTTCAGTTCCAGATAAAATATTTTTATATCCTGCATGTACAACGAGTGTATTATCGCTCATTGCAATAATCGCGTGTATATTATCTGTTGATAGTTTCAAGACAGCACTATCCGCTACACGACTAAGAGGCGTTAAAAAGTTATTAAGAAAATCCTCTCTATCAGGTATTGTTAACATCATATTAATATAATAATATCTTTACTTGATTAAACAAGCGATATATTAATCCTTTTTTTTAATACCTTCAATCTCAATTAATCTATTTTCAAGAGATATAAGTTTTTTCTCTATACGCTCAAGAGTATCAAATATACGCGCTGATAATGGACTTGTTTCAAAATTAAATTCTAATTGATTTCGATCAACTTGAGGCTGTTGATTTACCGGTACATTATGTATGATGTGTGGAGACGTTACTACGTTAGTGTGCTGCTGCTCAGCTGTCTGAAATGTTATAGCTGGTTGCGGTAAAGGTGCTTGTTGATGATGCTGAGGTGCAGGTATAGATTTAAGTACAGCTTCAGGATTTAATATCATACCCTGTAAAGTGTTATTTTTACTAACTAAATTTTTGTCAAGCTCTTTTAAATCACCTGTTAAATGCTGACCCATAAATTGAAGGGTCAGCATTTTAATCTGATCAGGTGTTAAAGCTGCATCATTAAACGTTTCCATTAGTCTTCAAGTCCCTTAAGGAGATCGGCAATAGAATCATCTTCAAGACTTGCTGGAATAGCTTTTTTAGGTGCAGTCTGCTCAATAACAGGTTTTGAACCTACTACTTTAACAGGTACAGGTGTATTGACCTCTTCGCTATCTTCAATATCAGCTGTACAGTGATAGTGGGTGCTAAGAATTTCTCTAAGCTCATCATAACTCTTTGTAGTTAAATACGACTCAAGATCGAGAATATTATTATAAATCTCATCATAAGAATCTTCATTTAACCCTGCAGCTGCCTTAGGTAGGGCAAACTTTGATGATACATATGTTGGAAAATCACCTTGTTTTTCGACCTTAATACGGAAGCTACATCCACTAGGTGAAAGATCAAAAATACGAGCACCAAAATCTGCTGCATCATCACCCTCGATTGCATCCATAATAATCTTATTAAGCTGTCGACCATAGCGAAGCACCTTGATAGTACCATTATTTTCAGGTCGAACAGGATCATTTTCTACATATACATTAACCAACCAATTTTCCTTACGGTTAAGTGCACGTGCCTTATCCTTCTCCTCCTCGGTACCATTACGACGAATGCGGTAGCCTTCCTCGGCAATAGGATCACGCTGACCCCAAGTAGTAGGACTAATAATATTAATTAATTTACCATCTGCAAAGCTATTCCAGGCATATGAATAGTAATGTAGAAACGTCTTGTTTGGATCCTTAACATTAGGAAGAATACGTACAGTATACGTATTTCCTGCTTCAGTACGGAGATAATCCTTAAACTTAGTGTTACCGCTTTCGGTATTCTTAGTAAGGGCGGACTTAATGCTATCAAACATTGATGATGTGAATGAGGTGCTCATAGTTAATTTTCTTTAGTATAGGTTGTATTTTGGTTTAGTCAAGTAGTTTTTTTATTTTTTATTTTTTGTAATCCAAGTTCGACTAGCTTCTTTGCTTTTTTTGAAGTGAAGAATTTGAGTCGAAAACTTGAAAGATTATTTAGAAAATCATCGCCGAGAATAAATTTCAATAGATCTGAGTCATATGATCTTAGATGTCGTTCAAAGCTTGAGAATCCAAATAATGTATAAACATTTATTCTATGTTCTTTAAGGTGCAAGATGTATGATGGTGTTGTATTTGATTGATGTTTGATATAATCATCAATAGATATATTTTGTTCAGTACTGAAGATTGAAATAAATTTTAATGAATCAATAATACTTTTTAGTTGACTGTCTGTATCGGGATCCATTGTTTCAAGTTGCTTTTGATATAATGTATAAGCCTTTGTAGCTTTAAGTGTTGTATAGTAATCTAGACCAAAATACTTTTCATCAGAATAAATCTTAAACGGTGCTATTACAAAGTCTTCGAGCTTTATATGTGGAAACTTAGCAAAAAAAATGGATAGTTTTTTAAGAGAGTTTATTTCAACGTCTTTGATATTACTGAAGTCTTTTCTAAGCTTATATGGTAAATTATTGATGGATCTTGATATTCTTAAATGTGTATTATAAATCCGCTGCTCAAGATCAGTTAATGGTGTCTCCATTACTACATTGTAATCTTCTTTTTATTATTATTCAAGTATTTCATGACATATTTACTTTTATGAAGACTTGGATCAAACGATAAAAAGGCCTGTACTACAGCGTAATCATTATTAGCATCACAATATACCTTAAACAAATCGCGTAGGTTTTTATTTTGAAGCACTAAAAGAAAAACATTAGCCAAGTTTAATTTTTTTGCATGTATTAACGTTACAAACGAGCAAAACGCTAGGAATAGATGCTCCTGTTCATATGTTGTAAGTGATACATTATCCTTTTTGTGCTTCATTGACTATTGATAACTAATTATCAATAAAGTATATTAAATCAATGTTAATTGGATAATGCCGCGAGTGCGTTAATCGTACTTGTACTGGCTTCAGTATCATTTAAGTGTTCATCCTCAGTCAAAGTAAGTGTAGAGTAGTCAATACGTAAAACACACTGACCAAAGTTTTGTCCGAATCGATTCTTCATCATACCCATTTTTATAACGCCAAGTTCTCTATCTGTTGTTTCCTGCCAAATACTCATAATAACGTCAGCTGTCATTGCGAGTCCTGAACTTTCAGAAATTGTTTCCATACCTGGATCTGCAACTCCGAATCCACTTCTATTAACTTGTGTGGCTGTAATAATTGGACAATTAAAAACATATGTCAATGCTCTAAGTTGTTCGGTGATCTTTTTTACTTTTTCATAGCTATTACCTTCACCAGGATAGGTAAGCAGATTAACGTAATCTAAAACAATAGCATCAAACTTTAACCCCTTGTTACGTAATTTTTTAATATATGATTGCAAGAAACCTACTGTAATAGTTGAAGGTGGAAACTCTTTAATAAGAATCTTTGCACCGGGGTGATTGCCTGCATATTCCTCAATAGCTTGCTTAAATGTTGGTAGTTCCGTTCTTAATTTACTTAGCGGTATTTTGGTCATATTTGACCCAATTCTTTGAGCATAAAGCATTTCAGGCATTTCAAGCGTTATTAAAAGTACGTTTTTACCTTGCTTAGCTATATTGAGAGCTACATTTCCTAAAAAGATACTTTTACCAATATTTGTTTCACCTGTAAATACATACAGTGATCTACCATCCTGTAAAAACCCACCTCCAATCTTTTCATCGAGCCACGTCCAGCCTGTCGGTATATAATTGATTTTCGAGCTTAAGTTTTCTATAACTTTATTGACATCGTTTATCATGTCTAAACCTAGCTCAGTGGTAAGAGATATATTACACGATTCCTCAAACTTTTCTAAAATCTTCGCTGTATCCATATCAGGCTTTTCAACAACCTCGAGCATTGTATGATAAACTGCCTTTTCCTTTAAAAATGTCTCTGTGTTTAAATATAGCTCATCAGCATTAATATTCTTGTCAATATCTTTAAATTTTTCAACAGTTTTTCTATACGAATCCTTAAGCTCTTTAGATATAAGATGCGATTTGATTTCTGTATTTGTTGGACATGTATTACGTCGATTGAAGAAATCCTTAATAATCTCAAAGATTAACTTTATATCTTTGTCTTTAAAGAAAATTGGCTTTACATAATCAACGATAGAAGCGAGATAGATTTCATCTGTCAGTGCTTTATACACCAATACATTTTCAAAAAAGTCATGATCAATCTTAGCCATTCCTATCTATAATACTGCCTAATGCTATTAATAGCTAGCATACTCTTTAAGAAACTTTGTTTGATTTTCTGTAAATGTCTTATCGTTGATATCTCTAAGTCCAGGTGAACTGTGATATGTAAGAATCGGTACAACACCAACTTTAAGTTTCTTTTTATTGGCGTCAAGACAACTCGATAGATCATAGTGATGAAATGTATAATTTGCATTAAACTTCCATTTAGCTGTTGTTATAGCTTTGACATTAATAGACATAAACGCGCCATCAATTAATATAACACGTGCAGGCGATGGACCGAAGTTTGTAATATTTGTTGTACCGTCTGGTAGATAATGTCCAGCAAACCCTCGTAAATTACCACCCTGCCAGCCACCGCACATAATATGCCAAAGTGCTGGAGCTTTAAGGATTGGATTCAATCCACCGGCGAGACCTATTATATCATATTTCGTGTGATTCTCTTTAAGTTTTAAAATAAACCCAGCATCATCAATCCACATATCATCATGAACAAATACAACCATATCATAGATTGAGTTATTATAGAGAAATTCATTATAAGCTTCACTTAATCCTTTTTTATTCTGTGTAGCAAAAAATAACTTATCCAACAAAACAAAATTGGTCTCACGTTCAATTTTTGCTATACTTTTATAAAGTAAGGTTTGCTTATAATCGGTTTGTTGTGTACAGGAAAAAATAGCAAATGTCATATAATAAAAAATGGTGAATTCTTTGTAAACCCTCCTACTGACGTTAGACCTTCTGATGTAGTGAGATAAAGTACACCTTCTTCGAGAACTTCCATGCCGTCGTCAGGTAGAGAAGATACTGTGTTATCAAGTACGTTTGCATATAATGTACTACCTGACCGTGCAAAATATACATTATGTGATTGGTTATTATAAATCCAAAGTCCAAACGTTCCTTCAAGTTTTGATAAAACATCACATATTAAGCTTACTTCGTTTTCGATTTCCTCAGAGTACTGCTCAAGCAGAGCAGGTATTACTGACGAATCTACTTCATTATAAGAGTCTAAGTTTTTAATTTTATTTTTTAGTTTTTTATCATTTGTTAAAACGCCGTTATGTGCTACAACCCAAGATCCGCAGCAAAAGGGATGTGAGGTAGATTCTTCGTAAATTCGCTTTGAGCTCGTCGGAGCTTGTGTATGTCCCATATAATAATAAAACTCCGAAGGCTTCATCTGTACATTGCAGTTATTAATTGTCATATTTTTAGACAATTCTAATGTACCTTCTAATTTCATGGTAGCATCGTAAGAATGACTTATAAACAATGCACCATAAGCGAAATTGCCTCTTTCTTTGTTTTTATTGTAAAGCTTAATATATTTGTTAAAGTCAGCAGCAGCGAAAATTCCACACATTATGAATATATTATACGTGTTAGAATAAATAATTCAAGCATATGAATCGTGATTCTCATTTAATTTTTGAAGCTTATAGACAACGTCTTGAGGAAATGGCAGTAAGGCTAGCATCTGATAAGAGAGGTGAAGCAAGTGGTACATCTGTTACATTTCCACCAAAATCAGCTGGTAAATATGATTTATCGCCTGAGCAAACAAAAGAGGTAATTGAGCGCGTTGTAGCAAAACTTGAGGAAGAGGGTGGTAGTTCAGATTTATCAGATAAAGATTTTCAGAGAGTGTATATAGCACCTGTTATCGCAGAAGTTGCAAAAAAGAACATGACTAACGCTACATATGCTGCGCGCGTTATTCATACAGCGCTCAAGGGAGCGGGAGTGCTTACTGCTGAGCGAGGTGAAGTCACACTCGATGATGCGACACCTGAGGCGCAAGAACAGGCTGCAGATGATGTACCAGAAGTTGCTGCTGAAAATCCTCCAACAGCTGCTGAGCAGTCGCCGAATTCAGGTGAAGCTTCGCATGGCACAGCAGATGCAAAATTTAATCCTATTGAGCACGCTGTCTTTAAAAATGTAGATAACGGTATCTCAGAGCGTGAAGTAATAGAACGCACAGGCGCAGATTTAAGAAACGGTGGTAAAGAGGTAGAAGCTGATTTAATTAAGAAAGCAATTGATAAATTAGTTGCACATAAAGTTCTTGAGAGAAGAGGTCAATTCTTAGAATTCGGCGACGGTGCAGAATCGTATGAAAAAGAAGGTGACAATTCTCTTGTAAATGCTGATCCTGACGAATATTTAGCAGCTCGCGGTATCCACGGTGGCAGACCAACACAAGGCCGTCACGTATTTGGTGGTGAGGGCGGTGGTATGAGTGAATACTTTGGTTAAGCAAGAAGCTTATCCCAAGGAATATCCTTACTATAGCTTAAAGGATCTTTAACACCTGCTTGAATAAAACCCTGTAATCTTAAACTACACGCTGTACATTCACCGCAAGACTCCTCAACACCTTCATAACACGTCCAAGTACGACTAAAATCTACACCAAGGTCCAAACCCATCTGAATAATTTCTTTTTTAGATTTATCAATAAGAGGAGCCTCGACTCGAATCTTATTGCGTCTGTTGAGGGCAGTTACATTATTAATTGCCGTGAGAAACTCTGGAGAACCATCGTAAAATCCTGCCACACTATCTGCCTGTGCAGCTCCATGATATACGACGTCAGCACCGAAACCTTCAGCGTAAGAACACGCAATACTAAGTAGCATCATATTTCTAAACGGTACATAATTTACCGTTTGTGGGTCACCCATTACATCTTTAGCTTTAGCTACATTGATAGTACGGTTAAGTAATGAAGATGTCTTAATACAATCAAAAAATGGCAATTTAATTACCGTACTAAATTTAATATTAATATCTTTTTCACTGTCGCGAATACTATTAATTTGCCAATCTGCATACTCTAATTCTTTAATATGTCTTTGCCCATAATCAAAAGATATAGCAAATACTTCATCAAAATTAGCTGCAGCATGATGTAATAGGACTGTTGAATCCATTCCACCGCTAATTGGTACAACTACTTTACTCATTATTCAGCGTCCTATTCAACAACATCGTCAATAAGATCATCAGATGCTTGATGATAACGATAGTCTTTCTTTAGGGCTTCATCAAGAGCTGGTATGATAAAATCTTCATAAAACTCAGCATTCTTAGTAAAGTTTTTAGCGTACCCTAGCTTATCGCCCTTCTTATACTTACCACCATCGACACCTACTGTATAAGTAGACCCATTCTGCTCTACAATACCTCTTGCTGATGCCATGGCAAGCAAGCCACTGTATTTGTTCAATCCTGACTTAAATGATAGATACATCTCAATCTCAAGGAATTGAGGAATAAAACGATTCTTAGCAGTAAGCGCTCGAAGTGTTACACCGCTATACTTGTTAGCTTCTGAAAGCTTATTATCTTCAATACCACCAAATTCACCTTCACCTTCCTTCTCATTTCTCTTTGCAAGCTGAACGAGAATACTAGCCATATAAACAGGGCCTGATCCTCCAGCTTGAGACTTAATCAAAGACGGATACATAGCAGCAGGATCAGAATATGTATGGTTAACAAAGATAATTGATACCTGAGCCTTAGCAGCTTTATATGTAAGTGTACGTAACATGGACTTAAGAGCTTTAGCACGCATACCCATATCAGTAGCTGATTTATCCTTAAGCGCGTCATCAAGCTCTTTCTGTGATGCAAGATTACCTAAACTATCAATACAGATAATAATCTTACCATGCTGGTTATTAGCAATAACCTTATCAAGCAAAGCACCAACCTGGTTACGACACTTCTCAATAGTATCAATTGGTACGTACTTAACATTAGCAGGATCAAGACCTACACCGCGTACAGAGTTTTTATCAACAGCAATTTCTGAATCAAAAATAACAGGTACTACACCTTTCTTCTGAGCATTAGCTAAAATCTTACCTGTAATAAGAGTTTTACCTGTTCCTGACTCACCACTAAATCCAATAATACGGCCCTGAGGTACACCTCCGTTTCTCAAGTCACCGGTTAGAATAGCATTAAGTGCATAACAACCAGTGTCGTAACACTCAGTAAAATTTGATAGTGCATTTTCAGATAAAAAGCAAGCATCTGAATTATGCTCATCAATAACTGAAAGGGTTTTAAGTAAGTCTTTATCCATATTGCTTATTATATGTCATTATATACTAATTTCAAGCAAAAAAAAATACCCGACTTTTAGTCGGGTATTTAATCTGGTTTCTTTGATGCAGATTACGATTTAAGCATCACAAGTTTTTTATTCGTCAAACAACTTTACAACAGAAGGCTCAGCTGTAGGTGTTGCAACAGGAGCTGCAAAAAGCTTACTATACTGATCGGTCAAGCGAGGATCGTTATCAACGTCAATACCAACTACAACGTTTGCGTAATGATACTTCCATGTCGTGCCGTTTTCTTTTGACTTATCGCCGACAAACTCTCGGAAATAAAGTGGAATAGTCTGTACATTAAGCTGACCGGTTTGGGTTGGCTGAACGTGAATGATGGCAGGATTCTTTACTAAGAAAGAAGCGCCGTTGTCGACATCACCAGCGGATTCACCAATAATGGTGCGGCCGATGTGATCAATGAATGTAATAAGGGTCGTTGTATCGCTCATATTTCAAATATATTATGCTAGTAATGTTAAAAAATCAACTAGTTCATGCCTAATAAATCAAAAAGATCAATCTGTGCGTCATTACCAGGCTTTTTAACCGTCCAGTCAACAGCTTCGTAGAAGCGTTCAATTACTGAATAAATGATCTTTTCAAACATTTTTTCATGATCGATCTCGAATACTGATTGAAATTCTTTTGGATAATAATATTTGTATCCAATAACAGATAATCCAAAACTATTTGGTTTTTTAACTTCAAAGAATCGTACTTTATCTCCTGATGCTATTTTTTCATACTTCCTCTCAATACCAAAACGGTCGAGAAGAATATTATGATAGTACGCAGCTTTTACATGCTTAGGTGTTCCCTTTACTGTTTCAAAGCCATTACTACGATTAGCATATTTTTCATAACCTTTTACTCCCATTACAAATGCAATATCTTCAATTGGTAGCTGTTTAAATGTTTCGTATGTTTCGTTAAAGACCTTATTGGTAGTGTTATAATCCTTTGTCAAGAGCATTGTTTCAATAATCTTCTTTACATACGGTTTAATTGGTGTTGGCATTGTTGTACGTACCACCTCGACACCTGTGTATTTAAATTTCTTACCTGGTATACCTTCAACGTCGAGAGTATGTAGAACATAGCGTTTTTTAGCTAAAAATAAGCCAACATCTGCAATAGCTTCACGTTTGAATACCAAACGACAGTCCTTAGAGCCAAGTGCACTTCTACCCCATTTAACAATTTCTCTATTAAGATGATCTTCGATATCGGCAACAGCTTTATAATAATCAGAATGTACATTTCCGTCGCTATCGAATACAGGTATTTTTTTAGATTTTACAAGATGCTTGATAGAGATATAGCTAGAGTCGGTATCGTTATAGATGACCGGAGAGTCATCTATAAGATCGTCATCCGTTAGTCCTGTGTTTGCTTTAATGTAAGCAGTGAGAATACGATTTGACTCTTTGATGACAGCTTGTCCGGTGAGCGTAATAGACTCCGCTAATTCGTCATCTCCAAGCGGACTATGCTTGTTACCAAAATAACCGTATACAGTATTCATTAAGATTTTAATAGTATGCTGACGGATATTCAGTTGATCTATCTCAATTTGATTTTCTATATATTCTCTTGTACCCTCTTTTAAGGTTAGAGCTCTTTTCTTTGCTTTGGTATGAAGCTTTTTAACCTCAACGCGTTTATTATAATAATAATCAATAGTATCGGGTATGATACCTTTCTCCTTTTGTGTAAAAAGAATCCTAGCACGAGAAATTGCAATCTCTTCCTGCTTAACAAACGCAGCAAATTTCTCGTGCGTTAGCGTAAAGGTCTGACCGTTAACATGCTTAATAGTTATTTCTTTTTCATTTTTCTCTATAATCTTTCCTACCTTTGTTTCAGGTGAGAGGTTGAGTGTAATCATTGTATTAGGATACAGACTGTTTGCATCGAGAGATACAATATGTTCCTGAAATCCCTTCTGTGGATCGGCTACATAAGCTCCTGCATTCTTCTCACCTTCCTTTATCTCTTTTATGAATGTCGGTATGCGCTTATCTTTAAGGCGGGCACGGATTGAACAAAGACCGGTAATAACAGAAAGCGATCCAAGAGCACCTTCAAATGTCGTTAAGCCTGCATATGCAATCATTCTTAACAATTGAATATATTGGAGTTTCTGTTCTAAGCGTACAAGTAGATTGACGTCCTGAATGTTATAATCAACAAACGTTTCCCAGTCGCCGTCTGCAAGTTCAGTTAGATTCTGATCACCGTAATCAACTTTACGCTCTTGTAATTCTACTTCACCGATAGCATCAAGTTTATATGATTCACGAAGTGTTTGACAAAATCGCTTGTAGATATCAAGATAATCAACACACGACAAGCCTTCAATATGCCACTTTACCTGCTCTCTACCATACTTACCCATAAAAGTTCTTGAGCGTAATGAACCTGCTGGTGAAAGCTTTTGTGTATATTCTTCTCCTAGTACTTTTCTTACTCGGTTAATTACATACGGCACATCAAAGAACTCTGAGTTCCAGCCTGACAAAATATCGCAATAATCCTTACTAAAGAATTCTACAAATCTACGTAATAATTCTTCTTCTGTTACACAAGTCGTGTATATTACATCCTCTGATTTGGCTGTATATGGCTTGAGTCCCCAGGAGTGAAACTTCTTCGATGTAGTATCATAGATAGTAATAATATTAATCGTGTCGTTAGGATCTTGTGGGTTCGGAAAAGCATCAGGTGAATATGTTTCAATATCAATAAAATATACCTTTAATTGATTTTTTGTAAAATCAGGCTTTTCGTTATCCTGCCAATATGTGTCAATTAAAAATTGCTGATAAACGTTAAAGTTCTCAAATACCCTAGTTACTTTATTATCCTTTAAATACTTTGAACGCTCATATTGATTCTTAAATTTCTTTTTCTTTAATTTAGTATTAAAAATACTTAAAGCATCAGGTGCATTATTTGTTTCAAGATAAATGTACGGCTCGTACGTAGATTGAACTGTTGTGCGCTTACCATTTTCATCCCAAGTATGTAGATGAATAGTTTGATTTTGTGGCGAATATGATACGTTCCTATACACTCCTATAGTATATTACCGGCAGATTATTTTATCAAGCTATTATACCGTTAATAGAATTAAGCAATTTTCTATCCTTATGGCCATAAGGAAGAGTATGTAACTCAACGTACTTGTTGATATTATCTTCATTCTCAAGCCAACGTCCTTCAGCCATTTTACGCATTTTTGCTGAAATGTTCATATAACGTCCTTTCTTAGAAAGGACATCGTCAATAATATCAATCATCTCCTCACCTGTATCAAACTTATATGGCGCATTTTCATACGTTACAAGATTTTGACATGCAATAGGAAGACCGTAACAGCAAGCTTCGACAAGCTTAAGATCAGACTTTGCTTTGTTAAAGGTGTTATTCTGAAGAGGAGCAACCATCATATTAATGTTAAGGCTTGCAATCTTTTCGGGATACTTGTAGAGAATCTCCCAGGGGTGATACTCGAATTCTTTGCTTTGAATAAGATCGTGTAGCGGTAGAGGATACGCACCAAGAAATACCCATTGATACTTGTCCTTTGTTGCACGAATTACACGATTGACGTGCGCAAAGTCATCATTCTGACCAACCCGGTTATCAACATCAAAATGTGCTCCAGAACCTGCATAAAGAATTCTTGGCTTCTTTTGATAGCGATCATAGTTTTCTGAAATTTTCTTTTCGTTATAATAATTACCCATCCAGAACTTTGGTGGGTAATTAGGTATTACAGTCACATTCTTATTACCTGTCTTGCCCATATAATATTCTTTCATGAAATCACATGTAACAGTTACTTCATCACATAACTCCATTATCTCTTGTGCTGTTCTACGAATTTCAGGATTAACAAACGCTGGCTTGAACTTATTATACTCAGGAATATCTTCACTAAATACAAGATCGTCGATTTCATAAACAATTCTAAATTTTAAATCCTTACTAAGTTCCTTCAAGAATTTAATAAACTGCAGTTGATGCGGTGTTGCTTGACGCTGGATACGCACACATTCAGCGCCTCTAAAATAATTTGGATCAAAACACATCATTGTACTACCATGCACGACTTGTTTCTGATGAGCATTAAGAATATGTTCAGGCCAAATCATTCTCCAGAAACCGCATCCTGAATAATCAGCATAATAATTCATTACACGCTTTAATGAAAGCTCAGGTGGCTGTTCAATAGTAGGCTGTACCGGAGATGGCTGTAGTGGCGCTACACCAAAGGGTGAAGCAAACGGTGAGGTAAAAGGTGAAACAAACGGGCTGGGTGTCATGTTCATATAATTATAATGCTTTGTCTATGTAATCAACGCGCTTTGTAATACCATTACACTTTTCTAGAAAAATAACATCGCCCGTCGCAGCTTTTACACTTTCCTTACGGTGACTTATTACCATAATACTTTCATTATACTTTTCAACACGTTCTTTTAGAACATTGATAACAAGTTCTATTCCGCGCGCATCAAGACTTGAATCAAATAATTCATCATAGATACTAAAATTAAAACATACATCTCCCTGCAATCTTCTCATATCCATAAATGTAAATAAGCAAGCAAGATCCATATTTTTTCTTTCAGCACCGCTAAAGTTAAAATAAGAGCGCTGGACACCCTTAAGATCCATAATTTCTTCTTCAAAGTATTCGTTAAAAGTGCAGATACAATTTGCATCCATTTTTTGTAAATAATATGCAAGCTTACTATTAAAGAGTTGTAGAATTTTTTTAACTATATACGACTTAACACCTTCTTCTGATACAACAAATTTTACTACATCAAGAACATGGGTTGTATCTTTAATAATATTAAGGCTGACCTTAAGTGTTTCGAGATCTGCACGCTTTTCATCAATAAGGTTATCAAATTGCGTTGACGCTTGTTCAAGATCTTTAAGATCTTGATCTAACATAACCTGCCATTCTTCAAGCTGCTCAAGCCGTGCTTGTTGATTCTCATGGTCTTTAATCTCAAGACGATATGCATGAATACTATCTTCAAGTACTTTTGCTTTGTCCCTTAAAGCTGATCTCTTTGCTATGAGTTCTGATTCTTTCTCAATAGCTATTGTAATTATTGCTTTATGCTCTTCAATGCTCTCATTTAACTTTTCTTTTTCTTTCTTAATATGATCCTTATCAATATCTTTAATGGAACGAAGACAGGTTGGACATTTATCCATATCTGTTCCAACAGCGTTAAGTTGTTTCTGAATTTGAGTAATAAGAGTCTGACTTTCACTTTTTGTATGTCTGTGTTCTTGAATTTTGCTATCAATCTTTTCTTCTATTTCTTTTATCTTTAAAATTCCCTCTTTAATATTATCTATACTCTTTTTGACAAAAGAGTTAATAATCGTAGTAAGATCGACAATCTCGTTAGCATTATTAATTTTACGCTGTGTATATTTTTCATGCTTTGTCTTGCGTTCCTCGAGAGCGTTATCACGTTGACGAATATAGCTATTAAGTGTTTTATCTACTTCCTCATATCTTGTACCTTCAATATCAAGAGCTTTTTTATTCTCGGTAATATCTGTCTTTAATATATTAGACATATTACTAAAAACACCTAAATTAAAAATATCTTCAATAAACTTTCTCTTCTCCTGCTTCTTTTTTGCCATAAACGGGGTTGTATTGTTTATGGTCATAATAACACAATTTTGAAATATTTCAGGTGTACAATTAAACTTCTTCATTATGAAGTCGTTGGTATTTGAAATACTATCTCTCGTCTTATCTTCACCGTTTATATAAATAAAGCATTTTGAAGGTTCTAACGTTCGTATAATTTTTATTTTTTCAGTAATATCAAACTGTGTTACTGAAACTTCAAGCACAACTTCACAATTCCTTTTATTAATACTATTAATAATAAATTCCTTCTTTAAGTCACGAAGTGTTTCGCCAAATACAGCAAAGTTAATAGCATCAGCAATTGTAGATTTACCTACACCATTCTGCCGATCTTCCTTGTCCTTATTAACACCTGTAATAATATGTAATCCACGTTTAAAATCAACAGATACAGGTGTATCACCAACAGAAAGAAAATTCTTTATGGCTATATTTTTAAAATTTATTTGCTTCATAATTCACTAGCACGTTTATATAAATCTGAACAATACTGAATTATACTTTCTTTATTTTCAATATCTAGCACGTTAATAAATTCTTCAATAGTTTCCTGCATATTAACACCAGTTGTTTCATAATTTTTATCTTCAACATTATAGTTGTTTTCTGTATATGTGTAATCTGTAGTAAAAGAGAGTGGTTTATATACTGAGAATTTTTGAATTAAAGTGTCAATAATATCACCGTTTGCTTTTTTATCTACAACAAATTTAACAAAGTGACCGTTGACCATCTCATTAATATCAGCACCGGTCAATGATTTTGCATTCGTTAATTCAGTAAGTGATATTTTTTTATGCTTAGGTGAAAGCCTGTTTTCATAAAAGTTATACTTAAGAGTCTCAAGATCAAGAATATAATAACCCTTAATTCCACCACTATCACCAAAATCCATTTCAAAAGGATTACCTACATAAACAATCGTACCATTATCATACATACGTTCATCTCTTAAATGAAAATGACCAGACATTACAAGTTTTGATTTTGTTAATAAATCACGTGTCTTGGTACCATGATCACATGTCTTATAGCCGTTCATCTTAAAGCTCTCAATCTCTAAATGACCGAAAATTGCGTCTGATGAAGGTAAGTTGGATATATCGCATCCCCAAGGAATAAATGTAAATGTTTTACCAAATAATTTACTTGTAGTGAGTTCACTAATTACAGTAAGATTTTTTCTACCGTTTAAAATTGATAGTGAATTAACGTCGGAGCGATCTTTATAATAAGCGTCGTGATTACCAACAATCATTATAACGTTAAAATCACTTAACTTATCTAAGATAAGACTTGCTATGTGTAGTGTTGAGACAGATATATCACTTCGATGATGATAAAAATCGCCTAAAAACAAGATATCTGTAATATTTTGTTTTGTTAACTCCTCAACAAACCAATTACACCAATTAAGGGCTACTTCATGCCATATAGTTGAATCAAGATGTACGCCAAGATGTAAATCTGAAAATATAGCTACTTTTGATTTTTTTAAAAATATATCCACAATATTATTCTTCTGGATCATCACCTGTAGGCTCAATATAAATATGAGCGCCATTATTCTCTTCAGGGTCTAGCATTAATTCAGTATAGACTTTTTCTCTATATTCATTAACTGCTTCGTGATGTTTCTTTTCTTTTTTAATTCTGTTAATAAATGCATGAAATGCAATGGTGGTAAAGTATGAAAATGGGCTAAATCCACAATCAATTTTAAATTTTTTATTTTTTAATGCTGAAAACATTTTAACTATAGCGTCTCCTACCATCTCTTCCTTGTAAGAGTAATTCATAAAATTAGGAGCAAAAGATAACCCATTAGCAATTTTATTCAAACTGTCACATACCTTATCAGTAAGCACATCTGTATTATAATATTTTTTTATTTCATCCTCAAACTCTCTACTATTAACATAATGAACTTTGTCTTTAGGTTTAATTTTTTTTGGTACTTCTGTCACTTCTTCAATTTTATCAGTAACAGGTAATACCTGCATTATTTCAGCTGGTAAAAGATCGACGATATCTTCTGTATCGTTGATTGGTAAGTTGAGATCTAAAATAATAGGCTCTTTTTTTACCTTACTTTTCTTCGATTTCTTTGATGGCAAACGGGATGTGTTCTTTTTCATAAAGTGCTTGTCTTTTAAGTGAGTGTGCTTCGCTATAACGAAGATTGTCAGCTATGTCAAATATTATAAGCTTGGTTTTATCCTTATGCAACCTAAGGCCTCGACCTATTGATTGTACTATTTTTATTTTAGCTTTACCACCGCACGCAAAAACAATATAATGTAAATTTTTAATATTAATACCTGTAGAGAAAATTTTTGAAATAGCAACAATTACCACATTATGACTCAATTCCATTAATTGTTTTACTCTATCTCGCTCTTCAACCTCTACTTCTCCACGTATAAAAAAACATTGCTTTTCAGGCATTATTTTTTGTATTATATCAAATAATAGTTCACCGTGTTGAATATAATCAACCATAATAAGTGAATTCTGAGTAAGATTTTTAGTAAGTTTGGCTATAAGCTCATTTCTAAATTTAGATGTTGTAAGATATTCTATCTCCTCTCTATAAGCATTACCTGTTTCCACTTTAATAGGTTCCGACTTATGTATTATTTTTAATACCTGTATAGATGCGTTACTAACATAGTTATCTTGTCTTAGATCGTAACTATTCTTTTCATATATTACAGGTCCTATCTTACCAATTATATTCCATTCATCTAATTTTTCCTCCGGCATTGTACCTGTAAAGCCAAAGCGATACGGTGTCTTAATCTTTTTAAGAATATCATTTACCTTATTACCTTTACGGATCTTATGTACTTCATCAACAATAAGAAGATCAATATTTTCAAGCCAATCGAGATTACTATTCTTACTTTGTAAAATGCCTAAGTTTGACACAATTACATCAGAACTTAAAACAAGATCATCATCTCCTGTCCATTTAGATACATTAAACGGTACACCGTAATCAATAAAATCTTGATGAGTCTGTGATGCAAGTCCGCGGTCTGGTACAATAAACAAGCATTTAAAATTTTGTTTATTGTATGGTGACATATAGAGTTGAAAAACTTTTGATATTAGAGATGCCGATGTTAGAGTTTTGCCACCTGCAGTTGCTAGAATGATAGTACCTCTTCCGTTAAGTAAACAGCGCTTAACAATTTCTTTTTGATAATCACGTAATTCGAGATTAAGAGGATAAATTTCGTTCTTAAAATCTAATTGTTGATGCCATCCATGTCTTGCTGGTACAAGTTGATTAAAAATACTTTTACTAAAAGTTATCTCACCTACATACTGTCTACTTGTAATAAACTTTTTAATCTCGCTATACAGACATGGTTCAAATCTTCCGGTAGGCGTAATAGCATAGGTACGTGAAGGCATGAACCTGCCGCGATGACGCATAAAGTGTGCTGCTTCATTCTTTACCGAAAAATGCTCACGTATTTCATCAAAAAGATCTCCTGATATGATACCAAGTCTCTTTTTCTCATCGTAATCAAAACTTATCATGTTATTTCTAGCTGCATTATCTTTATAATATTTGAAATATCATAAGAACAGCTACTCAATGTTTTCTCTGATCGCTCAAGAAGCTCGACGATAAGTTCTGCGTCTTGTATCTGTTTGTTAATATCTTGAATTTTACTGTGCTTATCGGCCGTAGCTGCAATAACGGGTTGTGTTAATTTGACAGCGCTCGTATGGTCAATTTCTGACATAATATCTGCCTTTACCTTATCTTTTTGCTTTTTTAGCTGATTAATAAGAGACATTAATCGAATCATTCTACCTGTCCATTTATGCTTAATTGCAGGTAGTCGAAGCTGATAATCCTTAAGATTTAATTCATTAATCTTAAGATCTTCTTCTAATTCTTTAATATATTCTTCAAGCATTAATCTTAAATATAATATAAGGTATTTGTAAATCAATGAGTAATTTTAATAAACTTGTAGAAACACTGCTTACAGAACTTGCAAATGTCGCAGGTGGAGCAGGGGCTGTTACGGGTCCAGTGACCTCTGGTAATTACGGTAATCAATTTCCGTCTCAGAATGATAACGCGTATAACCCTGGTTACGCTCTACCTGTTGCTACTGCAGATTTGGCACTCGGCAAGAAAGCGGCAAAAAAAACAAAGAATAATAAGAAGTTAAAAGTGCCTGTACAGCGCAGGAGTGTATATCTTCCTGGAATGTAATAACTATCTATATGGATAGCGGACATTGGATATTAAGTGAGGGTGTAAGCATTGATGAAGGTACGTTCGGCTTTATCTATTTGATCGTTAACACTATCAATAATAAGAAATACATTGGTAAGAAGCAGTGTATAAGCCGTATTAAGCGTAAGCCGCTTAAAGGTAAAAAGAAGAATCGTATTGAGCATAAGGAGTCGGATTGGAAGGCATATACAAGTTCATCAAATGAGTTAAATGCAGATATAGAAAAGTATGGAAAGGATAAATTTGTTTTTAGAATTCTACGTACCTGTGATTCAAAGTGGGCGCTAGCATACTACGAGATAAAAGAACAGTTAGGTGAAGATGTACTTTTACGTGATGATTATTATAATGGAATTTGTAATGTAAGAATAGGCAAGGCTCCTAAACAAGAGCTTGCAAAATTTAAATTATAGAGTTATAATGAATTAGTGATTGAGAGTTGTACATTTGATCAGTTTAACCTTAAACTAATAGATTTTGAGTCTATTTTAAAAACTATTGAAACAGATTTTATTAATGATCTATCAAAATATCAGCTTATATCATCAAACAAAATTACAAAAGATATAAAAAAGCTTTTATATCATCATATTTTTCATGGTACATGTGAGTATCTTCTTTCTCTAAAATCAAAAGAACGTGTCATTATTCTTAAATCTATACAACTCGATCTTACAAATTCACTTATTATCCAGCATTTTGATAAAGTAGCAATTGAAAAACATGTAGATAAAGCGGCATTACAATTAGCCAAATTATTGCCAATAAGCATGTATGGTTATGAGAATATTGAATTTAAATTAATTAAACATTTATATACAAAGCGAGATGGTAATGTTGTTGAGCTTATTGAGCGTATGCGTAATTTTGCTTGGGAAAAAAGTTTTATACGAACTCATTATACTTTTTCCAAAGTTAGAAGTTTCGCTAAACGTAATGATTTGACATTTTTGAGTGAGAAGTACTTTGATCAGCTTAAAACAAAGCAACTTATCTATACATAAGTATTAAATAATTACAATGAAATTTCTTGATAAACTTAATCAACAGTGGTCTCTCCTAGATGAAGCTGATGATGCGCAAGCTCCAGCTCCAGACGCTACAGCAGATGCTGCGGCTCCAGATCCTAATGCTGCTCCTGAACCTGCAGCTGGTGAGCCAGCTCAAGTTGCTCCTGGCGGGTATGTCGGTTTAGTTAAACTGTTAGCAAAAGCTATGGCTATGAATTTTCCAGCTGGCGCGCTTGATGAGATTTTTAGAACTGATATCACACCTGATAACGCATTTCCTATGCAAACAACTCTTGAGGCCGCTATTAAGCAAAGTGAAATGTACGCTGATAACCCTGAAAGATTAGATAATATTAACGTTAAGAAGTATATTGAAAGTATTGCCCCTGGTAATTTTATACAAAAATATAAGCATCTTCTTGCGATAATGAAGAAACAAGACCCATCAATCAAAGATGTTAACCTTTAGGTCATATTTTTTAAAAGAAGGTGGTAATGTATTTCCTATTACCGGTCGTATATCTCGTGAAGATGTAGTACCGACGGTACAGCATTTAGAGCAGATCACGGGATTACCTCTTTTAAATAATATGCTTGGTACGACTGGTAAAGCTGCTGATTCAGGCGATATTGATCTTGTCATTGATTCTAAAGGACCGGTATCAAAAGACGCTCTTGCTAGTAAACTTCAAGATTATTGGAAACAGCATAGTGTGGATACAATTGGAATAAAGAAATCTGGTATATCAGTACACTTTCTTTCACCGGTCTGGAATAAGGACGGGAAAGAAACCGGTAAGTATGTTCAAGTCGACTTCATGTATCATGATGACCCGGAGTACCTTAAATTCTTTTACGCGGCTAATGAAGATGCACCTTATAAGGGCAAAGACCGTAATATCCTACTGTCAGCTATAGCTAAACATAAAGGATTAACACTCTCTACAAATGGTTTATCAAATAGAGAAACAAAACAGCTTGTTAGAGGAGGTCGTGACCCTGATGCGATAGCAAAAGCAATTTTTGATAAGACATCTTCTGCAAAAGATCTAAATAATATTGAGACAATTACAAATAAGCTTGTTAGCATCTATGGTCAAGAGCAAGCTAAGGAGATTGTTAAGGAAGCGGAAGCCACAACAGGGCATACATTTATATGATAACATTTAAACAATTTATAACTGAAGCAGCTAAGGAAGGAGACCGAGTTGGTATTCAACATCTTTATTCACAGAATAAGCCTGAGCTGTATTCTATGGACTTACCGACGTTTAAGCGGTTTGTAGGTTACTTACAGCAAAATAAAGGTATGATTACGCCTGAAAACTCTACTGTAACTGAAAAAGTTGACGGTATGGCTTTAAAGGTTGGTAACGACGAGCAAGGCTTCTTCGTACGTTCGAGTTATTCAGGTAAGGTATATGAACCAGAAGGGTTTTTATCAGCTATAAAGTATCCTCCAGCGCGTGAGGCTTTTATGAATAGCTTTGATCGTATTAAACATTTAGTTCTACCAATAATCGGTAAACACAATGTTACTATACAACTTGAATGGCTTTATTCACCTAATGCGCTTGAAGCAGATCCATCATCTGGAAAGGTGAGTTTTGTTGTAGCTCAATATAGCAAAGAAAAGCTAGGAACATGGTCTACATTTATTATTTTAAATATACAAGGCAGTGAAGGGGTTAATACCGATACTATACGTCGTAAGCTTTTAGCTATAAACGATAAAGAAGTAAAATTTATCCTACCAAATGTCGATCTTTTTCATTCTGTGGATTTAAGACCTGAAGTCGCAAAAGCTCAAAAAGCTTTCAATCAAATTACTAAATTAGAGCAAGAGCTTGAACAAGTAAAGGAAAAAATAGCGACAGGTGGACCTGGACGTAATGCACTTGTTAGTCAGAGAAGAATGCTTGTATCACAAATTCAAGATAAGTTACTACCTATACAGAAAGAGATGTATACCAAGATAGCAAATAATCTCTTACAAACCGAAGGTCTTCTTGGAGATATTGAGGGTTATGTTATTAAGGCAGGTGATCTGACGTTTAAGGTCAATAGTCCGCAATTCATGGGGTCAAAATTTGGTACACAATCAACAGAAGATGAAGAAGAACTAGAAGGTGTAAGCAGTAATCCGGAGTGGTATTTTGATAATGATCATACAAATTATGATACTGAGCATGATGGTAGAAGCTATATTAATACCGTTATGGGTGATCAGGGTGGTAGGCATCTCGATTTTCAAGGAATGTAATTATGAATTATAATATTTTTATTGAAAAAATTCTTAAGGATATTAATACTGTAAAAAACGGTAAGGCTGTTTTTACTTTTGGTAGAATGAATCCTCCGACACTAGGACATGAAGTGTTAATTTCAAAAGTTATTGAAATTGGTAATGTTGAAAAAAGAGAAAGCTTTATTATTCTTTCAAAGAAATCTGATCCTAAAAAAAATCCGATACCATATCAAGATAAATTAACATCTCTCGATAAGGCGATGCCAAGAGTAAATTTTATCGATTCTGAGCAAATTGTTACTATCTTTGACGCTATCAAGTATCTTACAAGTAAAGGTTATACAGACCTTGTTCTTGTATGTGGAAGCGATCGTGTAGCAAGTTACACAAGCTTATTTGAACCCTATAAGAATCATTCAGATCCTGAAAAAAATTTAGGCTATACAAGCCTTGTTGTACAGTCCGCTGGTGAGCGTGATCCCGATAGTGACGAAATATCAGGTATAAGCGGTACAAAAGCTCGTAAATATGTTCTCGATGATGATTATGAGAGCTTTAAGAAAGTGTTACCAACAGGTATGCCTGATGATCAAGCACAGATTTTATTCAACGATATTAAGCAGAATTATAAACCTGCTGTACCACGTACAAAGAAAGCTTAAGCCTCAAGCATCTTAATCATACCGTAAACAGCACTCTCAACTTTTTCTCTTGGTTGATTACGCATAAGTTCTTTAATTTTATTAATTAAAGATTCACCACCCTTATCTATGCTTTTATATAGATCATGTTCTGTTTTTTCTTTAATTTCTATATCGTGCTCAACTTCACCTTTATGAGCTTCATAATCCTTGTAACCAAAAACACTATTTACATTTTCTTCTGCTTTAGCAACCTTATCTGCTACCCACTCTTCAATCTGACTGTCATCCGGGATAATATCATGTAACATTGCTGCCATTTTAGCAATTCTGTAAAGATTTTGCTTGACCATGTTTGATGCCTGATGTTCGGGGTGCTCTCCGGTTACACTAAAGTCTTCACTATCATATCCACTACGTGGACCTTTCTTTGCAAACACCATATCATCCTCACCTGGTGCTTCTTTATCATCACATTCACACTCTGTGGCAGACTGTCTACATTTTAAACATCTTCTTACAGGTGCAATATTTTTACAATCATCGCACTCTTCATCCTCATTATACGATGGGTTAACATTTGGACCAAATCCCGACGCAACATTTTCTCTTAAAAAGACTCTTGTCTTATATAAATTGTTGAGATCATCAATGTAATTTGAGGCCATACGTAAATATATTTATTCTCTTAATAAATAATAATATGCAAAGTTTGTTTGAATCGCGTTTTATTGAGCAGCTAGATGAAAAAAACGGCCCAAGCTTATCAATTAAGCGTGGCGAGAAATTACCTGTAAGTAGAGGTGGTGGTTTAACGGCAAAGGGTAGGGCAAAATATAACCGTGCAACTGGTTCACATCTCAAGGCTCCTGTAACAGGTAAGGTTAAGAAAGGATCAAAAGCTTCAAAGCGTAGAAAGAGTTTTTGCGCTAGGTCTAAGGCTTGGATCCCAGCTGACGGATGCGCTGGTAAGGATACGCGGGGATGTGCTGCGAGAAGGAGATGGAAATGTTAACGTTTAAACAATTTATAACAGAAGGACCAGGTATGAAGTGCTGGAAGGGGTACGTAAAGCGTGGTATGAAGAAAAAAGGAAAACGCATGGTAAATAATTGTGTAAAAGAAGATACAGAAAGTCGTCCGGTTCTAGGTGTCACGGAATATATAACCATAGATGGTATTGGATCTGTTGTCGCAAAGATTGATAGTGGAAATGAAGCTTATAACGTGCTACACGGTGTAGATATTGAAGATAATGGAGACAGTACAATAACCTTCACAACTATTGATGATAAAAAAATTACACTCCCTTGCACTGGTAGCATTGATATCAATATTGGCAGTGGTAACATCGAAGCCCGTCCAACGGTTGTACTCGATATTATTTTAAATAATATAAAGCATAAAGGTATAACCTTTAGTATCGCTGATCGTGCGGATAACGAACAGCAAGTATTAATAGGAGAGCCGTTTATTAAACGGCTCAACGCTTTAGTAGATGTTAAACAGAGTGTTTAAAACAAATTTCTGTTTTGTGCAAATTCAATAAATTTATAAAATTCAGCTCGCGAACTATCGCCATTTTCTAAAAATGCACCTGACATTCTCGCAGTTCTCATCGTTGAATCGTGCTTAATACCACGGTTCGAACAGCAAGTATGCTTAGCTTCAATCATAACAGCTACACCTGCGTTGTTTTCACAAACGCTATCAATAAAACTAGCTATTTGATTAGTTAAATTTTCTTGAACTTGTGGTCGCCGAGCAAACCAATCTACTATTCTATTAAGCTTACTTAAGCCAATAACTTTTCCATCGGCACGAGGAATATATGCAACATGAGCGTAGCCTGTAAACGGTAGCCAATGATGAGCACAGAGACTAGTTAATTTAATGTTATTCTGACAAACCATACCATCATATCGATCAACATTATCGAACGCGGTAATCTTCGGCGGTGGTGTAAAGCATCCCTGACAAATATCGTACATATATGCCTTCGCAACTCGACGCGGTGTATCAATAGCATTCGGATCAGATTCATAATCAAAACCAAGCGTATTCATAAATCTACCAAAGTGTTTTGCGGCTGCTTCGACACGTTTTTTCATTTCAACTTCTGTTAGAACAATATTACTATTTGAATTTTTTAATTCGGTCATATATACTAATATATTATAATAATAATAGAATATCAACTTTTTTTATATTTTATTAAATGCGAAAAGATGGTGATACCAGCATAAATAGTATTGTATGAATAATATAAAGTGTTTTGAATGCGGAAAAGAATTTAAATTTCTTAATAATACTCATCTTAAAAGACATAATTTAACTATACAGGAATATAAAATAAAATGGTTTATTGAAGGAAGCTTAATTAGTGATGATTTAAGAAAAATAAGAGGCGATCATACACGTGGCAGAACATATGAACAGATACACGGTGTATCTGCTGCGCAGAGATTAAAAGAGATTAGAGTCATACACTCGACTAATCAAATGCAAGATATTAATCAGCGATTATTAAGAAAGAAAGTTTGCGGTAAATGGGCTACTAACGCTGAAGAATATTTAGCGCGTACAAGTAAAATGAAAGCTGCTTGTAAGGATCCCAGTGTGACAAAACGTCGACGCGAAACATTGATAAAGCGATATAACACACCAAATACACTGGGAATTCAGCCACGTTTTTCGACAATGGCCTTTAAGTATATTAAAGACTATATTAAGCATAATAATATCGATGAGTCGTGCTGTTATTATGCTAGAGGTGGTATTAATAATAAGGAATATGTTTATTTTGACGTTGAAAAGCAAAAACATATTATGTTTGATCTCGTTGTTATTGATGTTAATACGAGAGAAATTAAATTAATCTTAGAATACAACGGACCGTTTCATTGGACAGAAAATGACGTTAAAGACGATCCGGATAGCTCGTCGACCTGGTTTAAAACAAATTCTATGACCAAGTTAGAATCTTATAATCATGATCAATATAAATTGAACATCGCCAAAAAAATTAGTAAACATGTTGTAGTGTATTGGTTGCGTAATAATAGTGTCGAACAAATAAAATAATTCAACATAAATAATATCAATGAAATATAACCAGATCATTTTAGAGAATTTACAGAGAGTAGCTCTAAAGAAAGTTCGTATTAAAGTAGATCCTGCCTCTATTGGAGTTGCTGAAGATTTGACACGTTGTAATGGTTACGAAGGTTATGTACTAGCTGAGACAGCTGAGAGCATGAAAGTTCTTGTTGTTATACCAGGGCCGGAAGGAAACACATCAGTTATTGATGTGCCTTTAGAGTATCTTGAGTTATTGCTTCAAAACCTTAACAATATTAAGATGGATTCATTAAAAAATTTTATTGTATCAGCTCTTGAAGTAGCTGAAGATGATCCAATCATACAACAAATACACGCCTGCGAGTCAATTGATGATATTGAAATTTTTTTAAAGGACCGAGGACTCGATCAGGAAGAGATTGTAAAATTATATAAATATTATATAAGCCATGAATAATTTTGATAATTTAGTCAAAGTTGCTTTAGATGAAGCGTTAGTAAGTGACTATATACGTGCAGCAAGTAGAGCGGTAACACATACAGCAGCTAACGCTGTAAAGGGTGCAGCAAGAACAGCAGATGTACTAGCAAGTAAGTCGGGAATGCAGTATAATGGACAATGGGGATCAATTGCATCAAAAGCAAGTGCTGTAGGAAGTAAGATGAAAGAATGGGGTATCAAGCATAAGGCTGAAATAGAAAAGCGTGATTTAAATTCTATACCCTATAAGCTGTTAGCTACTCAACAGGATAAGAAGTTACTGCCTGTAGTAGGTGAAAATATTTCAACAGTAATGCCTGATACCAAGCAAATAGTACGCATGCAGGTTGTTGATATTAAAACAGATGCTATAGCGAATAAGGAAGATGAAAAAAATAAATCATTTAAAGTGAACGGCGGTGTTACTATAATTTCACAACCAGTTGAACAGGGTAACGGTAAATCCATTACGCAATTTGATACTGCTATAACAAAAATTAACGATATTAATAGACCGCTTCAGAGCACAACTATTACAACTTTTTTAAAAAATAACGCAGCAACACGTATATCACAGTTAAATGCAATTGTTACAAGAAAGGAGCATGATCCTTTGTTTGGTAATCAGACAAGTTGGCAATTACGTGCCCCATCTCTAAAGCCAGAATCAAAAATTAAAAGTAACGTGCAACCAGAAGATCATAAATCAATATATACTAATACTGAAAGTAATAGCTCTTATATATTTCGCGGTATAAGAGAAGGAGGCTGGGCTCCTTATAACCTCACAACAAGAAAGATTGGAATGCCTCTACATAACGCAGAACTTCAAAAACGAATAACAAAAGCCTGGCAGTCACAACAAGCACTAAAATTACATAAATAAAATTAATGCCATACTGGTCTACAAGAACAAAAAAGGGTACATACAAGCTCCATTATAAAAAAAATGGTAAAACACACACTATCCCAGGGGAATCAGCATCTCAAGAAAAAATAAAAGCACGCATTAGAGCTATCAATGCTAGTAAATACACTCATGAAAGTTTCGATCAAATTGTAAATAATTTGCTAAAAATATTACTCTGACAGTTGATTTATTTTACAAGTGGAATAACTAATAGAGATTATAGGATTTGAGAGAAGGGACGGGAGAGAGATATTATTTTTTTGCGATCTTTCTGTTGATTTCTAGCTTTTCCGAGCCATACTATTTTTATGAGTTATCAGAGTACTAAACTTATCGATCTTGGATCTTGTGCATTTAGACAACATGGAGCTACTCACAGTCATTGTCACTTAGTTCATGGTTATCAGTTAAAAGCTAAATTTTACTTCAGCGCATCATCATTAGATTCTAACAACTGGATCGTAGACTTTGGTGGTCTAAAAGATCTTAAAACTATTCTCAACAAACAATTTGATCATACATTGTGCATTGCTAAAAATGATCCATTAATTGAAATATTTCAACATCTTCATAATATGGGCGGTTGCGATTTGCGTATAATGGATGCTGTTGGCATTGAGAAGACTGCTGAATGGTGTTATAAAACTGCACAAATATATCTCAAGGAAAAATACAACAATCGTTGTTGGGTTGAAAAAGTTGAAGCTTACGAACACGAAGCAAACTCTGCTATCTACAGTGAATTACAAACAAATACAAGCTCGTCCAACGCAACGCCTGAAGCTATAAATGCACAAGTAATAACTGAGCCTGTTATTGAACAGCAATTCGCTCATGAACCATTATTACATCCAATTGAAACGCCGCCTGCTCCTCCCTCTGAGCAACCAAAAAACGGACCAGTACCGTTACGTAATCCTGTGACAACAGGTTACTCGGGTATATTTGATGGTACAAGCTGGGGACGCTAGTGAATGCTGAATATACGCACCAGCTTTTTGGCGGGGAGATATCAGATCATTTTAAAATACAAGGTAAACTAGCACCTGAATTTGTTGATAATTTTTTTAATAATGATCAAAAACTTGGTGATATTTATAATACACAGGTGAAGCCTGTCGGGCAAGTATCGGTAACTAATTCACCAACAAACATGAACGTCAGCTCTCTCATTGAGAGAGAGCCTGACCCTCTCGGAATACAATTACAAAATACATTGAGCAAGCTAGCAGCTGAACACGGTTTAATACCGGATTCATCAACAAATGTAGATTTTAAACCGACATTAAAAGATCAGTCCACAGAAGACATACAGCAAGCTAATTATGCTGTATTAAAAGCATTAGAAGAGCTTAAGACTTTAGGTGGTATTTAGCAGAATCAGAAGGACTATATTCTTTTGTATTTGTTACAGGCATAATGCCCTTAAAGACATGGGTGACGTAACGACAAAGCTCTGAACGTACGATATGATCTTCTGTCAACTCAACACAGTGTACACCGTGTAACTTAGCATCATCATTATCAAAAGCCTTGTATACTGTGTTAAAGCCTGATTTACCATATGGTAAATCAGATTGATCAGGGTCGCCACAGATAATCATCTTGCTGAATTCACCCATGCGTGTGAATAATGTCTGTAATTCACGTATTGTTAAATTCTGACTTTCATCACAACAGACAAACTTCACGGCAAAGTGTAAACCACGTGCAAAGTTGATAGGACAAATTGTAATTCTATTATCTTTATGTAAACGATGTATTTGAGGCTCTGTGACAAGCTCGGAGAATTTTTCGTTAAAAGGTGTCATATAGACGTTAACCTTTTCATTAATATCACCTGGAAGATATCCAAGCTTTGAATCTGAACTCTCGACAGCTGAACGAACGAGTACGATATCTGATACCTTCTTCATATTAAGAAGCTGTAAACCTAGATACATCGATAGAATTGTTTTTGATGTACCAGCAGGTCCTTTAAGAATCATTAATTTTGTATTCTTATCAAGAAAGAGATTAATAATCTCTTTTTGTTTATCTGTCCAAGGAAGCTCTCGAACATTAAGAGTGAAATCAATCTTCTCTCGTTGGGCTACGTAGGGTGAATTATCTTTGACTATTGAATTATCGTTAGCCTTAGATGTGACAACGGCGGCTGCTTTCGCAGTGCGTTTTGTTTTTTTCATCTATTAATATTTAATCGTTCACGACATACTTAAATGTGAGAATATCACCAGGTATAAATTTATGTTTACGTTTTTGTTTAATTATCCAAATACCCTTACGAAAATTCTGGTCAAAGTTCGTTCGCTCACACTGTTGTTCAATTATAAACTGCTCTTTATTTCTATATCTTTTATAAAATACACCATTCAAAAAAACATCAAACAATTTATCCTGATAGTTACTATAGCTGGGATCAGAAAAAGTCTTGCGTAAAGATATTTTTCGTCTTTGTTGATGCAGCGTTTTGAGCTCTACACTTCTGTTTTTTATAGCACGTTTTATCGATTCACTATGCTTCTTACCATACCTACGCTTAATAACTTCTTCGCGATTCGGTAGGTGAGCTGTCGTGTCACCACCTGCAGCAATTCGCTTAACATTATAGTATTTACCACCCTTATAACGTAGTTCTGTATCCTTAATCATATTAAGGTAATATTGCTCCCAATATAGTATATCGCTTTCTTTTTCTATATATTTTAAAATACGTCGCTTAAAATTAATCGGTCGTCTCTTATAAGCACCATGCATTCGTCTACTCGAACAAATATATGTATCCTCTGTTCTACCTTTATGTGAACCGACATAAAACATTTTTTTATAGGTATCATACCATATATAAACAAAGCCGCTATACGTCATATAAATATTTATGTAACTTGCTGTGGATTTATAAAAAGAAGTTGAATTTATAATAACTGCACTCATAATATTTCTATGGATGAAAATTATCTGTTAATTAGCGACGACGGACCCGGGTTTCTCACTATTGAGGGAGAGGGTATGTTTATAGGACAACCATCTGTCTTTATGAGACTCTTCGGCTGCAATTTAACCTGCAAAGCTTTTGCAAGCCCGGATTCGCCTCATGGCTGCGACTCATATATCTCATGGACGAAGAAAAATAAATGGAGTTTTGATGATATGTTTAGATTTTATGAAGAAAGCGGTTTTATAAAACATCTTAGAGATAGAGCTATTTTAAAAATTACCGGCGGTGAACCGATGTTAAGACAGGAGCCGCTTTTACGTTTCATAGAGGCGTTTAGAGAGCGGTATAATTTTATACCACGTATTGATTTTGAGACGAACGCAACAATTTTACCGGATGAGCGTTGGGTTACGGAATTTAAGGCAACATTTACTACATCGCCAAAGCTTAGGTCAAATGGTGATCCGGAAGAAAAGACCTACATGCCTGAAGTTCTTAAATGGCATAGAGAACATTCCTCAGGCTTTAAATTTGTAATTAACGTATCAGAAGATATTAACGAGATTTGGGAGAAGTATGTTGATGATAAACACGGTATTAATATACCTAAGGACCGCATTTGGTTTATGCCCTGCTGCGGCTCGCGAGCCGAGCATATAGAACGCAGCACTGCTGTTGCGGAGTATGCAAAAGCACTTTGTGTAAACTTTAGTCCGCGATTACAATTAGTAATCTGGGATAAAGCACTACGCGTATGATTTGATAAAACAAAACTATATTGTAAATATAACAACATGAGAATTGCTATTTCTGGTTCAGCCTGTCAGGGTAAAAGTACACTAATTGACGATATTATTAAAAAATGGCCAATGTATAAGCGGTCAGATGAATCTTATCGCAAGATTATTAAGGATGAAAGTATTCCTCTTAATAAAGAGGTTACTGAAGAAGGTCAATGGAGAATTCTTAATTGTCTTATTGATGATATACAAAAAACTACTGCTGATGATTACGTATTGTTTGACCGCTGCCCATTAGATAATTTGGTATATTCACTTTGGGCAAATGGCAAAAACACAAATCAAATAAGTGATGAATTTATAAAGAAGTGTATTCCTCTTGTCAAGGAAACAATGCATGCATTAGATATTATCTTCTTTACACCAATAACGAAATTTTCTCCTATACCTAAGGAAGCTCGCGAGACACGTAATATTGATGAAGTATATATCAAGGAAATTGATAACCTGTTCAAAGCAATTGAACATAGTTATACGAGAACTGGAGCGTCTCCGTTTTTCCCTGACGAGGATCGTCCACCAATTATTGAGGTTTTCGGTACACGTGAAGAGCGTATAGCTATGATTGAGCTATATGTAAACAATACAGGTGATGCAGTTGTTGAAGAGACAAGTGTACTCGATAGCGCTAATCTTGATCTTATATCAAAGATAATGGGTGATCAGAAAGAAGTACAGAAAGCTGAGCAGGAAGAAGAAAAATTCCGTACAGGTATTATTCGTGCTAAAAATCTCGGCGACGTTTAAATTTAAGGCTGAGCATTATACGTTACAAATAATCTCACGTTGAACGGGATTGCTGTGCTAACGTTATAGGGAAGATTTACTTGAGCTGTTAAGTTTGAAGTACCTGGCGGTTGTGTAATATTTGTAATGAATGGTTGTGCTGAAAAACTAACAGTTGTTGTAGTGTTAGGAGATATAAAAAATGAAGATGTGTTAATATTAGCTAGAACAAGAGGGACACGACTAAAGAAACTTGTCCATGTACAACTTGCTGATGATGTACCTTGCAGAATAGTTGCTTGGAGAGATACATCGTATATGCCAGTAGAGTATGCAGTAAAAGTTTGAAGTTGTGTTGTAAAACTAGCTGCTGTATAAGCGGTAGCATTTTGTACCAGGGTTGTTGTAGTAGCAGATAGCGATGTGATTTGTGAAGCAAGTGTCGATGAGACGGAATTTATTGTGGTAAAGGTGCTAGAAGAAACAGCTGTAATCTGTGTGTTAAGTGTTGTGTATAACGGGTTTCCGCTATAATCAACGCTAGTAGGTGTAGCACTAACAATTAAACCATTAGCAATAGTAAAGCTATCATAATAGTTACTGCCAGGAGTAACCGGTGTATATCCTTGCTGACCACCAGTTGTAAAATACTTAGCCGCCGTCAAAGAAACGACATTAATACCACCAATAAATGTTGCATTATTACCTGTAAGGTTACCTACCACAGTAGCATTACCATTAATATCTGTCTTAACAACATTTAGAGTATTAAAGGAGATAATTTGCGTACCGTTCGCTGTCTGTAAAACAAGGTAATCGGTAGGAGTTGCAAGTTGAGCCTGCGGCAAATTAAGAATACTCACAGTTGTACTATTGGTAGGTGTTGTTGCCATCGATAGTATTTAATATAAAATATAAAAATTAAACATATGGCTGAAAAAATTGGAGTTGGTATAATTACATGTAATAGACCGGATTTTGTACATAAATCTATTTCTGCTCTCTTTGCACAGAAAGAAAAATCATTCTTTCACGAAGCTATTCTTATTAACGATGGAAAAGAGATTACTGAATATGACTTAAGCGGCATTACGACCATTAATAATTCAACTAATATCGGTGTTGGTGGGTCAAAAAACAAAGCATTTAAATATCTTCTTGAGAATGGCTGTGATCATATCTTTCTTATTGAAGATGATATTATCATAAAAGATCTTAATGTATTTCAAGCATATATTAATGCGCGAAACGTAACAGGTATACAGCATTTTATGTTCGGGTATCATGGACCTGCTAACAAAAACGGGATTTCTGGTGGTAGACCTGTCCCGCGTTTTATTGTTGATTATGGTAATAATGTTCAGATTGCGATAAACGGTAATAGCGTTGGTGCATTTTGTTACTACACCCGCGAGGTACTCGAAAAAGTAGGCCTAATTGATGAAGAATATTCAAACGCATTTGAACATGTAGATCATGATTATCGAATAGCTAAGGCTGGATATTGTACACCGTATTGGAATTGGCCTGACTTGGCGAACAGTATGGATTATTTGGAAGAGATTGAATGTTCAGAAAAGAGTAGTTCTATCCGACCGAGAGCGGATTGGAAGAGCAATATTATTAAAGGTACAGAACTCTTTAGAAAGAAGCATGGTTATATGCCTGCGTATCACGACTTCGTACCCGACACATCAAAAGATGATGTAATCACGTTTCTTAAAAAAATAAAACCAAAAAATTAAACGCATGAAAATAAGCCTACTTGTACCTAGTCGCGAACGACTTAATTTAAAATTGAATCTTATATGCTCTATATTAACAACAGTTAAGGATATTAATAACGTTGAATTAATTTTCGGTATTGATAAAGACGATCCGACGCGTGATATTGTTTATAAGATAGCTGCTGCTATTCCGTTTGTAAAAATTGTTGATATAGAAAATAACGGTAAATTTATTGGTATCAACCGTATTTGGAATATTTTAGCTGCCAACACAGATAGTGAAATTTTTGGTTATGTAGGTGATGACATGATCTTTAAAACACCTGATTGGGACTTACGTATTTTAGAAGAATTTAATAATAACAATTGTCCCGCCGATAAAATTAAATTAGTACATTGCTATGATGGTCATAGAAATTTTGATGAAATATGTGTTAATGCGTTTGTACATAGAAAATATTATGAAGTACTAGGTTATTTTACACGTGAAGAATTTTTAATAAACTGGTCAGATCAGTGGATGTACCAAACATTTAATGCTTTTGGTCGCGTAAAATGGTTGAAAGATATTCATATACAACATAATCATTGGATTTATGGTGAAAGACAAAAAGATAAAACAGCAGATAGAATGCTATCAGATCAAAAAGATATAATTAGCGATCAATTATGGCATGATCTAGTGCCTGAGAGAATTAAAGCTGTTGAAATATTAGAAGAATATCTTACAATTAAACCTGATTGGTCTAAAGTCGATCGCAATTAAAAAACATATGAGCAAATATTCCCCTATACCGAAACTTTCTATCTTAATACCGTCTACACCTGCGCGCGCGCAGAATAAAATGATAGAGTTATTTACAACTCTAGAAAAACAAATTAACAAATTAGATAACCCGAGAGATGTTGAATTACTTGTACTGCTTGATAATAAGCGTCGCTCTATCGGATATAAAAGAGAATCTCTTTTACATATTGCGCGCGGGAATTTTATTGCTTTTATGGATGATGATGACGTCGTTCATGATTTCTATATAGAAGAAGCAATTAAAGCAATATATAACGCACCTGAGGTTGATGTAATTACATTTAAGGAATATGTTTTTATTAATGATTCACCTCGCTACGAGCTTACTTTTGAGTTAGGTTATAAACAAAATGATGCCGTGCAGATGCCTAATGCTAAGCGACCACCTTGGCACTGTTGTTTCTGGAATAGAAAGCTAGCACAACAATATCATTTTCCTGATCTTATGTATGGTGAGGATTGGGCGTGGGCAGAACCAATTAATAAAGTTGCAAAAACAAGCTATCATATAGATAAATTTATGCGAACATATATCTATAACGATAAAGTAACTGAAGCAATCTCGTAAAAATGACGCGGGATACACTTATAAAGTATTTTAATAAAAATACTGCGCTTGAAATTGGCGGACCGAGTCAGCTACTTGAACCATATTATAGCGGTATTAATGACTTGACACTTTTTAATCATAGATCTTCTATGAGTGTACATTCACAAGGTGCAATTAATCATAATATTATATTTGGAGACGCTACAAACAACGACGACTTCAAGCAACTTAACGGCAGTAAATTTGATTTAATAATTTTATCTCATACATTCGAGCATATTGCTAATCCTATCAAAGCATTAAAGATATGGGTAGAATTGTTAAATAATTCAGGTACTATTATTAATATCGTGCCTGATAAAAATTATTGTTGGGATAGAAGTCGAGCATATACTGAATACAACCATATAATTGATGATTATACTAGCAATACATCAGAAAATGATCTAACACATCTAGAAGAGTCGTCATGCATGCTTGAAACGAGACCCACTTATTATAGTGACGTAGGTACAGATAATGAAAATAGAATTATACATCATCACGTTTATAGTAAGAGTGTTTTAGAACAAGTTCATAAAGCTGCAGGTTTTCGAACAATTGAATGTGATAACATATCTACCGACCCTCTTCAGTTAATATATATTGGAGAATATTATTATGAATAATGTAATGTTCTTTCATATTGCTACAATTGGCAATTATCAGCAAATAGTAGACAGGGTCTTTTCATTATTAAAAGAAAGTGGATTATACGATAATTTATATAGAATTTATGTTAACATAGCCGGTGATGGTGATGTTAATTTTGTCAATGACGACAAAATAAAGACAATTTCCGAACGATCACCACTTAGTAGTTTTGAATTTACTACACTTGACTATATTAAAATTTTTGCCGAAAAACATGATTCAAATATCTTATATGTACATACAAAGGGATGTAGTACGCCTGGTAACCCGTGTATTGATGATTGGCGTGAGTATATGTTATATTTTAACATTACGAAATATCAAAAAGCGCTCCAATTACTTGAGACAAGCGAGGCTGTAGGTGTTGACTTAGTGGATCAACCAGTTAAGCATTTTTCAGGGAACATCTGGTGGACTAAGACATCGCATATTAGACAATTGCCTAAAGTAATTGAATTACCGGTTGTTTTAAGCGAAAGACATAAGTGTGAATTTTGGGTTTGTAGCGACTTGCAAAAAAAGTATAGCTCGCTACATAATAGTAATATCGACGTCTACAGTAGACATCTTGTTAGATACCCTTGCTCTTTATATGAAAATAGTAACAATTAATTTTATATTGCATCATAGATATAGATACTTTAAGCACGTGGCACGTGAACTTATTAAGTTAAGTGATGATATTAAAAATAAATTTGATGTAAATTTGCTTATATCTGATTATAACGATGATTTAAAAGAAACGATTAACAATCTCAAAAAAAATAAAATCGAAACAAATACGTTTTACACCAGAAGCAGTGATAATTATATGTCAAAAATACGCACTGCTATTGACAATAGTAGCACGTACGCAATTTCCATTGATGAAGATATCTTTATACCTCATAACGTCTGGAAATATTTTATTGAAAATATTAATATATTAGATGATAATGAGAATGTATTTCTATCGCCTACAATAACATCAGGTATACCGTCAGCTGATTTATTTATTGAGAAGTTCTTAAACAAAGACGAACAAGAAATTATAAAGAAGATTTGCACCAATACACATATACCGAATGTATGGGGAGCGGATTATAGTTCATTATCTGATTTAACAACAAATAACATAATATGGGATAGTGATAAATTTTATGACGCTGTCGATAAGATAAATCATCACTATAGAGGTGTGCATCCTATCAGATTCTCTTATAATGCACAGAAGTTTTTAAATGATATATGTATTAAGAACATAGAAGAATTTTGTAATATTACAGATTTTTCATTAAAGTTTATCAAACGACCATATTTTTGTAACAGCGTATATGGTATTAAAACTGATACTTGGAGACGGATAATAAGCGACTCGAGTTTATTTAGAGATGATTTTGATGAAGTGCCTTTAAATCTTTATATGCGTAATAATAACCTGAAGATGGTTTTTATTGATAGAGGTATTGCATTTCATCCTTCTTATAATACAATCAACATCTACGGTCATGACTACTCAAGACTTTCAGACGAATTCTTTAGTTGCAGCTACTTCCAATAAGCGATGGACGTTCGGAGTTATATCAACAGATATTAACTTTACTGGTTCATTTACTGAGAACACATCACTTAATTTAGTAATAAACAGTATATTACGTCTTAATATATCTGCTGATGATTTTGAAATAATTATTGTTGGAGCTAATAATCAGCAAAAAGATTTTGAATTTCAAAATATAAAATTTATTCACTTTGATGAGAACATAAAATCAAAATGGATTACAAAAAAGAAAAATATCATCATACAAAATGCTAAATATGAAAATGTAATTATAACGCATGATTATGTTACATACGATCAAAATTGGTATATAGGGTTTCAAGATTTTGATACAAACTGGGATGTATGTATGTGTAAAATTTTGAATAAAGATGGTACAAGATGGCGTGATTGGATTTTATGGTGGTGTGGGATAGCTCCGTACAAAATCTATCACAACGATACACTACTTGCTCCTAATAGATTGTTTTATGATGATTATCGATTTGTTAATACGGAAATGTATATTAACGGCACAGTAATTATCGGTAAGCGTGAATATTTATTAGCTAATCAGCTTGATGAAAATTTAATATGGGGACAAGGCGAGGATTGCGAGTGGTCAGCGCGATGCCGTCCAACATGGAATTATAAAATGAATATAAACTCTCAATTAAAGCTCTTAAAACAGCACGATAATACATGAAGATAGCGCTTTGCATATTCGGTCAACCACGATATATCGAATCTACAGCTGCATATAAAAGGCAGGCTGAAGCTATTCTCTCCCAGGGAGAGGTAGATGTTTTTATACATACATGGTTTGATGATACGCAAACGCATTACACGCAATCCGACTGGTCATATTCCGAAAATCTTACAATCAATAAAGATACAATTAATATTATTAATAATAGATATAACCCATGTAACATGATTCATGAGCAGCAAGTTGAATTTGAGATATCTGACAAAACTCTCAATATTGCTAATAATCTGTCTGATAGTCGATTTAACAACAAAAAAAATTTATTTAATATAAAATCTCAATTATACTCAATTAAAAAATCAATTGAATTATGTGAAAATCATATTAAAGAGACTGGTAAAAAATATGATTTTATCATACTGACTCGCTTTGATGTTTTGATACACTCATTCCCTGATCTTAAGTCACTCGAAAGAGAAAAGTATTATATAGGCGGTTTTGATAATGTAGGAGGAGCCTATCCAGGCTGGAATGATTATGTTCAGGTATTTGATCCTATGTTTTTAGCAGCAAATAAGATATATGATTATTTTGATGAATGTTTAGCAGAATGTAAAAGTGTTTGCATTGAAGAGATGAAGCAGATACACTTATGTAGAAATTTTATATTTCCACATGTAGTTAGATATCTAGGAACAAAAATGTGTAGTGAAATAATAAGAAAACTTATATGAAAAAATTAATTATATTTGATCTCGATGGTGTATTAGTAGATGCAAAAGAAATACATTTTAATGCACTAAATGATGCTTTGTCCTCTATTGATCCAAAATTTAGTATATCGATGCAAGAGCATTTAACATCGTACGATGGACTCAAGACACATGCAAAATTAGCTTTGTTAAACGAGACAAAAAATCTTCCAGTTGAATTTAATAGTGTAATATGGGATAAAAAGCAGCAAATTACTAATACATTAATAGAAAAAGTTTCTATAAACAAGAATTTAATTGATATATTCAATGAGATAAAGTCTCATGGAATTAAAATAGCGTGTTGTTCGAATTCCATAAGATCAACATGCTTTAAAATGCTAGCAAAAATAGGTATTATAGAACACTTTGATTTAATTATTTCTAATGAAGATGTGAGAAATAGCAAACCACACCCTGAGATGTATTGGAAAGCTATGTCTTTACTGGGTGTCTTGCCAGAAGACACATTAATCGTAGAAGATAGTCCTGTTGGGCTTATGGGTGCTGAAAAAAGCGGTGCTAGTATTTGTAGAGTTAAAGATACTAGCGATGTTACCATTACAAAAATACAATCGAAACTTTTAAATAACATGAACAACAATAATACAAAATGGCAAGATGAAAAACTCAACGTACTGATACCCATGGCAGGTGCAGGTAGTAGGTTTGAACAAGCTGGCTATACGTTTCCGAAACCTCTTATTGATGTAAACGGTTCACCGATGATACAAGTCGTAGTTGATAATCTAAATTTTGAAAGCCAATATACTTTTATTGTCCAAAAATCACACAGAGAGAAATATAACCTTAACTCAATGCTATCTCTTATTTCTAAGAAATGTAATATTGTTGAAGTTGATGGCTTAACGGAGGGAGCAGCATGTACTACTCTTTTAGCTAAAGAGTATATTAATAATGATAACCCACTTATTATTGCTAATTCTGATCAGTATATAGAATGGAATACAAGTGAGTTTATGTATAAAATGCAAGAACAAGATGTAGATGCGGGTATCTTGTGCTTTAATGCGACACATCCTAAATGGTCGTTTGCTGAAGTTGATGAACAGGGATTTGTTACAAGAGTCGCGGAAAAAAATCCGATATCAGATATCGCAACTACAGGTATATATTTTTGGAAAAAAGGATCAGATTACGTCAAATACGCTGAACAGATGATAGCTGCAAATATTAGACATAATAATGAATTTTATGTATGCCCTGTCTTTAACGAAGCGATTAAAGATGGTAAGAAGGTTAAAGTATATATGATTGAAAAGATGTGGGGATTGGGTACACCTGAAGATTTAAATACATATATCCAAAACTATAAAAATTAATGAAAAATAATATTGATATAGGATATATTGACGCTGATCTCATATTATGAGAGCGAGCGGTAAAAGAATGCGTCTATTGTAATGGGTATGATCTCATAATATGCAAATAATCTCACATAGAGGAAATACAAACGGGCCTGATAAAGGATCGGAAAATAATCCGGATGTAATTTTATATCTTCTTAGAAAGAATATTGACTGTGAGATAGATGTTTGGTTTATTAATAATAAGTTTTATTTGGGTCACGATAAACCTCAATACGAAGTCAAATATTCTTTTTTAGAGAGTAAAGGGTTATGGTGTCACGCTAAAAATCTAGAAGCATTACATGAAATGAATATAAAGAAAAATATTCATTTCTTTTGGCATGATAAAGACGATTTTACCCTTACCTCTGAAAATATAATCTGGACGTATCCAAACAAAAAAACAACAAACGCAAGTGTTATTGTAGATTTAGATAAAAATTGGAGAGATAAAAATTATAATTGCTTTGGCGTATGTGTTGATTGGATTTAATTTATTTTATCCAATACCAGGCATCTGTAGGCATTGTCGATACTGTTGCAGCAACACTAGCTGCAAATTCGTCAACAGCTCTACGTACGCCATCGATTGTAAAATAATCGTGACCGGAAAAACACCACCTTCTTTTACTTTTGAATAATAGTTTTACAATCGAGAAGTACTTGCTCATATTCATGTAGACCGTCGATAAAAATAAAATCAAATTCATTATCTGTAAAATCATTAACAGCCTCATTAGAGAGCTTTTTGTGATGAATATATCTACCCTCTCGCTTAAACTCAGCGAGACGCTCTTCAGCTATAACATCTGCTCTCTTACCATCTTGTAGATCTTGATCAGAGCAATTGAGTGCACCATTCCAATCACCATATGGGATGTAAGGATCTATACCGTGTAGAGTTAGATTTGGAAATGTATTTAAAAGCCATTGAGCGCCATCGCCTCGATACACACCTAGCTCGAGACCTACAAGCGACGCATTATTATTTAAAATATCCTTCAATCCAAGAGACGAAATAATCATATAAAATAAATAATCTTTAAATTTTTAAATGCAATTGCATTTCTATATGTTATAGTATATAATTTCTGTATGATCATTAACATACCACTATACGACGGCGACCTTATTCATAACCGATTTGCTTATAAGCACTTTCGTAAAAATACTCTACCAATCGGTAATATCGTAGCTTTTCGTGCTCCTATGAAAGTAGAAGCTGAAGGTATGATCGATAATGAGGATATCCTTAATGCTGATTATATCTACAGCGACGATGCGATTAACTTCTGTTGGGAGATTCCTAATCTTGATCCGTTTGGTGCAGTAGCGTTTCAACGTTTGCTTAACACACAAATTGCAAATATTTTAAGTGCCAAATATCTACATGCTCCTATTGAAGTTGATGGCGATGATCTCATGGTTCATAAAGAGCATAATCAAGGAGGTGTTACGCAGATGAAAGGTAAGTGCAGCGTTAGCATTACATACTCAAAGAACGATGTCGCTCTCGGTCATACAGGTATTAATATTGAAGCGGGCAAAAAAGCCCCTGCTTTTGCTTTTTCAACTAGACTCGGTGAAGAGGAGGCTGTTCAATTTATGAAAGATATTATTGAAGTCTTCTATGCGATGGTTGAAGATATCTTTCTTGCGTCCTGTAAGATTACAATAGCATAATTTTATAAAAATATTATCACCCATAGCATAAATAATATTATGGGTGATAATTATTATGGTTTTATATATCTCTGGGAAAATACGCACCCGAAAGCAATTATACATAAAAAATATATTGGTCAACATATAGGTACAGTCGATGACGGTTATATTGGGTCTGGCGCTATCTTTATAAAAAGATTCTATAGTAAGAAATATAGAGGGTGTTGGAAAAGAAAGATATTACAATACTGTAATGATGTAGATGCATTAAATGCTGCCGAAAAAAACTGGATTTTATCTAGTAATGCACTAGTCGATCCTGTATACTGTAATATAAGAGAAGGAGGTAAAAACGGTAAATTAGGTAAACATACACGTAGGAAACTGTCAGAGAGTCTAAAGGGTAGATCTGCTTGGAATAAAGGTAAAAAAGGAGAATATAAGCAAAGTCAGCAGACGATTTTGAACCGCGTTACTGCGCGAGCAGATAACATGTTGAAATTATATGAAAAAGACAATAAGCAGATTTTAAAGTATCTCAAACAAAACAAATGGGTAAAAGCTGCTGAGATACCAGAAATTCTTAATAGAAGTTGTACCGCCTCTGTTTATAAAAAACGAATTAAAATATTAATAGAGCAAAATAAAATTAAAATGTATAGCTTTGGCTACAATGATATACGATACGTTCAACCTAATTTTTCTTTTGAAAGCATTATTTTAAATTTAATTACAGTGAATAAAAGCCAAACTGCGCGCGATATTTGTAATAAACTGTGTACACAATTTAATATTAATAATGGAAAATATAAAGTACAGGGTATATTGCAACAATTACAGAAACAAAATAAAATTAAACAATACAGAGAATACCGTAAAAATTATTACTGTTTAATTGATAGCAATATAGATAGCAATTATAATCCATATACAATATGACAATATTTGATTTTATATCAAGTGTTCTCTTTACAAAGAAGAGAAATTGCTTAAGCACTATTGATGAAGAAAATGAGTTTTCACCATATATGCTTAATCGTTGGTGTAGTATGTATTCTCCAACTGTCGCTACATTTAGTAATATATTAAACAAATATCTTGGTATCTTTGAAAACAAGAAGGATCTTTACAGTCTTTTTATAGCTGTAATGCCTAAAGTACCGTCAAAAAGAATTTCTTATATAAAAAAAGTAAAGGAAGAAAAAAAGGACGAGAATAGTGATTTAGAAATGCTTGCAAATAATTTAGAGATTTCACAACGTGAAATAAATCAATACATTGCATTTAAAGAAAGCCTGTCTAATTAAAGGTATATGGTTGCCGATATTGATATGCTAGGTCCCTTACCGAAAAGCTTAATTGACTTTTCCTCACTTCCAAAGAATTCATTTAATTCTGTATTTTATGGATACAACTTAAAGCAGGTATTAGATGATATCCTACTTTGTACGTTTGTTGATGAGACAGAGGACGGTTCAAGTATTATACGAAATGGTCTTCACGTTCCTGTTAACACCGATACAAAGGCATGGAGAATTGGTGAGGTAATACTTGCAGGTCCTAATGTACGCTATGCCAAGGTTGGCGACTTTGTATGTTTCCCAAATAATCTCGGTGTACCGGTAGCAAATATTGATATAGATAATTACGGAACTCTTAAGAAAGGTATCTTTTTAAATGAACAACGTATCTTTGGTATTTGCTCACTAAGAGGAGATGATAATGAAAGCGTCGCTGCCAACCTTAAAAAGCCTACTACTAAACAACGTCGTCGAAATTAAGTTTAATCGACGCAGACCGAAGATAGGCTCTCCTCTTACACGGAGAATGCTCTGTACAAATTCGCTTGCACTACTGAGTAGTCCAGAAGGTCGATTAGCTTTAAATTATAAGCGAGCGATAAGAGTACCAAAATTTGACCCAACATTAAAAGATTTAATTATTACATGGGATATTTTTATGCAAGATTATCGGTGTATCAATATGGTAGCTTGTGATTTAATACAGGTTATACCTGCTAATAAAACATTTTGGAAATTTTTTAATGAAAAGCTCGCGCCCCTCTCAGCGAATCAAAAAATAAACCTTATGAATTCATGACATCAATAGAAGAAATAGAACAAATTATAAACCCACTGCACCTTTTTAAGGTAACGTTCTCTATTGATAATAAAATTATCAAGCAAGGCAAGCTGCAACTTTTTTGTATTAAAGATTTCTTTTGCACATTTACACTACTAGGAATTGAAAAAGAAACTAAAAAAACAATATACGAGCTACCGTATCCATTTAAGATTAAAGCTTCAGGTAATACAGTTGAATTTGATTATACGCTTGATTCCTTTTGTCTTTCAAACAGCCTAATAAAGGAACAGGTTAACACAGTTAAACTTATCAAGACATCGAAATTTTTTAATAAAAGGGTAATTGCCAGTTTTAATTGAGATGCTATAATAAGAAGGTGCTTACGAGCTTTATATCTCAATTTCCTGCTAACTTTACGCCGAGCAAGCTTCAGATCAATTTGATTGATCAAATCGATAAAGCTTTTAATAGTGGAAAAAAGTTTGTTATATGTTGTGCACCAACAGGATCGGGTAAAAGTTTTATCGCTAAGACATTAGCTAATACCAGTAGTTCTCCGAGTGATGCTTATGTTCAGTTAATTAATAGCTATGACGCGTATAAGATGGATTTTGAAGGTAATTTCTCGTACGAGCAAGAATGCAGAGCTGAGCCTGCGTTTGGAGCTTTCACATTAACAATTACAAAATCTCTTCAGGACCAGTATCAAGAGTTATTTGATGATACCGATACCTTAAAAGGTAAAACAAACTATATTTGTGATATTGATAAAAATTATGATACTGAATTAGCACCATGTACATTCTCACCACAGCTACGTGACTCATGTTGGGTAGAAAATAGGTGCCCTTACTACGTAGCGAGAAATAATGCTCTGCTATCAAAATTTGCCGTACTTAATTATAAAATGTTTTTATCATTACCAGGACATGTTAAGCGTAAGAATTTTTTAATATGTGATGAAGCGTCTGAGCTTGAAGATGAATTAGTGCGTCAATTTTCTGCTGAGATAAATTATGAAAAACTAACACAGTATAATATACCTTGTGAACTATTAGTTACAGATAATAGTAATAGAGCCTTTGTATGGATTAACACTCTTATCGAAAATATCTCTAATGAACTTAATAGCTTTTTAAACAAAGCAAGTAAAAAGCAAAACCCCTTATCACAGGCAGAGAAGATAAAATATCAATTTTTAAAAAACTTACACCGCTCGCTTACTATTATTAGTACACACTGGCAGGAATGCGAGTTTGTTGTTGATATAGATTCGAAGCGCGTAATTTTAACACCTCTTAGAGCTAACACGCTTTCAAAGTATATCTTTAATTACGGTGAAAGAGTTGTATTGATGTCAGCAACTATTATTGATCATAAGCATTTTGCAAAATCTCTCGGTATAACTGATTACGAATATATTGAAGTTGATAGTACTTTTGATACAGAGAAATCTCCCATTTATATCTCGTCAAAGTATAAACCTAGCTACAATACATTGCAAAGTATGCTACCTGGTATTTGCGAGCAAATAAAGCAAATCACAAATCATCATAAAAGTGACAAAGGTATAATACACACGCATACAAACGCTATTACTAGCTTTCTTAAAGAACGACTTGGTAGTGATCGCTATCTTTATAGAGATACAAATTCAACAAACGAAGATATCCTTAAAATACATAGTACAGTAAAAGATCCAACAGTACTTGTATCTCCGTCTCTTGTCTATGGTATTGATTTAAAGGATGATTTAGCTCGTTTTCAAATAATTGTCAAGCTCCCATTTTTATCGCTAGGCTCTAAGCGAATCAAGAAACTTTTTGAATTAGATAAGGACTGGTACGAGAATAAGATGTTAAACGCAGTTGTCCAAGCCTCTGGTCGTGCTACCCGTAGCAAAGATGACTATTCAAGTACATATATTCTGGACGGTAATTTTATAAATGTAGTTAAAAGAGCGAAATCAAAGCTTCCTAAATATTTTATCGATCGAATACATTGATAAATAAATGTAGGGAGGCCTTTTTATTAAAAACCAAACATATCACTTTGAAATAAAAGATTTGCTGACACAATTTGTATCAGCATTTGATGACATTATTATTAATAGATACGATAATAACCGTGTCCCGCAAAACAAAGTACAGGTTCGTTATGTTTATGCACCTAAACAACGGGTGTTATATGATCTTGTAAATTTAGCTCAGAATATAACCGTACCTGTCGTTTCCGTTAGTATCAGTAATGTAAGTCGAGACGAAGTAAGAGTTTTTAATAAAATTAATGGGTATTACTTTGCTAATGGAACTAGCGATACCAACCCCGGAGCAACATCAACACACTATAACAGCCCAGTCCCTATTAATATAACCGTTAATATGTCAATTATGACAAAATACCAGACAGATATGGATCAAATTTTGTCAAATTTTATACCTTATAATAACCCTTATATCATACTCTCTTGGAAGGTACCGCTAGATTTATCTCCACAGGGGTTTGCCACGCCTCAGGAAATACGCAGTGAAGTATTATGGAGCGGTAACGTTAATTTAACGTATCCAACCGACATACAATCAACAGATAAATATAAAATAGTAGGGGATACGTCCTTTACAATTAAAGGATGGCTTTTTCCGTCTGTGCAAAATTCTGTCGGAAATATATTCTATATTGATAGTAATTTTTATGTACCAAGCCTGCTAACATCGGTTAACGAGCTTACAGCTATTAATTACACAAATAAAAGTAATACTGATCCAAATCTTAATACTACTACCGAAACTGTTTCAACTTACGCGTTCCCGCAAATTACACCACCTGTTACCTATACGACATCAAACACGGTTGTAAACACATATTTATAATTGGTATTATACTAAATAGGTATTAAGTAATTGTGTTGATTTATGGTTGATTCAAATAGAGAAAGTACATTTGGACGGGAATTAATGAAGTATGTATCTTCTAAGCTTCCCTACCAGTCTTATGATGTCAATGAAAAGATTAAGATGTTGAATCCTAAGTATGAGCTCTTTTATGGTAGAGGGACAGATAGAATAGGGGCATTAACACGTCAATCTGTATCATCATCGATATCGATGACTGATGATCAGTACGCAAGCATTCTACAGAATAAAGACTATCATGACTTCATGTATGCAAATATCCAGCCTGACAAAGGTCGTCGGCTTATGGATTACCGCGTTATGGCAGCGTATTCAGAAGTTGCTGACGCATTGGATGAAATTTGCGATGAGTTTATTAATAAAGATGATCAAGGTGAGATTGTTAAATTAAATTTTGTTGATTCAAATCTTTCTGATAATCAAAAGAATAAAATTAAGAAAGAATTTCAGAAATATATTAGTTATTTTGATTTAGAGCATAAGGGCTGGGAGTATGTACGTCAAATGCTTGTCGACGCTGAGGTTTACTGGGAGCATATTATTCATAAACACCACCCTAAGGAAGGTATTTTAGGTGTAATATCTATTCCAGCTGACGTTGTTGATCCTGTTTTTGAAAATGTACAGAATATGATTGTAAAAGGTTATATTTTACGTAAGCCGATTTACGACTCCAAAAATCCGGGTAAGATTGCTAGAACTGAACTTATTCCGATGGATATTAACCAGGTTACATATGTTAATTCTGGTATTTGGAATGAAAATAAAAATTTACGTTTACCGTTTATTGAGAATGCAAGACGGGCTTATCGCCAGTTAAGTTTAATTGAAGATTCAATTGTAATTTACCGCCTGGTACGTGCACCTGAACGTCTCGTCTTTAACGTTGATGTCGGTACAATGTCACCACCAAAAGCAGAGGCCTATTTACGCAAACTCATGACCAACTACTGGTCAAAGCGTACATACGACGCTGATCAAGGTGCGACGGTACAGAAATTTAATCCTCAGTCCATGCTTGATAGCTTTTGGTTTGCTAAGCGTCAAGGCTCAGAGGGAACCTCCGTAACACAACTTGCTGGCGGTGCTAACCTCGGTGAATTAACCGACTTAATGTACTTTGTAAAGAAACTTTATAAATCACTTAAAGTACCATCAACTCGTCTCAATCCAGATGATCCTTATAAGGATGGAGCTGATATTCTAAGAGAAGAGCTTAAGTTTGCACGCTTTGTAATTCGTCAACAGCAACGCTTCGCCTCTGGTTTAAAAAACGGTTTTGTTACACATTTAAAACTTAAAGGTATATATGATGAAATGAAGCTTAGAGATGCTCACATCGACCTTACATTTAATGTACCAACAAACTTCTACGAATTACGCGAACAACAAAAATTTCAACTTAGAGCTGAAAATTTTAATACAATTACTACAAGCGACTTTGTCTCTAAGACATATGCTCAAAAGAAATATCTCGGTTGGACGGATTCAGAAGTTATGGCAAACCGTGAATTCTTGCGTAAGGATAAAGAGCTTATGTGGGAACTCGCACAAATTGAGAATACAGGCCCAGATTGGCGTGAGGCTGGATCTCTTACTGGTGGGACTATGCCTGGAGCAGCTCCAGCTGCTGGAGGTGCTGGAGCCAGTACACCACCTGCCTTTGGTCCAGCTCCAGTAGGTGGAGAAGAAGCTCCACCTGAAGCGGGTACACCACCTGAAGTCGCTGGTG